>JGI10211J34971_10000519_pt1 | contig 31586 bp, 29 predicted proteins | sample Etolagsediment_FD_34971 | JGI IMG/M metagenome (IMG submission 34971)
ATTTATCAAACGAGTTTAAAATATGCAAAAAAAGATTATGAGCGACAAATCAAAGTTCAAGATTTAATAGATGAAGCAAAGTTTGATAACTATGAAATGGAATATGAAAATGCAAAAGCCCAAGTTGAATATCAACAAGCACTTTTAGATAAAACTACTTTAAAAGCACCATTTGATGGAGTAATAATCTCAAAAGAGATAGAAAGTGGTGATGTGTAAGTGGACAAGTTATAAAAACAGCATTTAAAATACAAAGTACACTATCACGAAAGCTTATTTTAGAATTTGATCAAAAGTATCATTCTTCTGTAAAAGTAGGAGATGTATTTAAGTATAAACTAGATGGTGATGATACTGTTTATAGTGAAAAAATATCTAAAATCTATCCTTATTCTGATAAAAATACAAGGAAAATAAAAGCAGAAGTCTTGACAAAAAATATTATGGTTGGATTATTTGGAGATGGATATATCCAAGTAAAGTGATAGTATGATAAAAACTCTTTCTTTTATACTTTTATTAGCTTCTTCTCTTTTATCAAATGATTTAACAGATTATACAAATGGATTAGAATACTACAAAGCACAACAATATGAAAAAGCTTATCCTATCATATTACAAGAAGCACAAAAAGGAAATAAAGAAGCACAATATTTGTTAGCAACTTTTTATGAAAATGGATATGGGGTAGAAAAAGATTTAGCTCAGTCAATGTTTTGGTATAAAAAAGCTTCTTCAACTTATGCTTATATTTCAAATATACAACNAGATGATANNAATGCTACTGAAGAGATTATTAATATCCAAGTAGATGAAAGTAAAGATTCAGAAGATCAANAGGCTTTACAATTTATTTTTAGTAAAATGGATTTAAGTTCTCCAAATGTAAAAGATGAAGTAGGCAAGATAGTAAATAAAGACTTTGGTATTTTACCATATCATTCAAATTATATTTTACCAATATCATATAGTTTTAATAGATACAATAAAGAGTATTCAACAGTAGAAAATACTCAAGAGACTTATGGTAGTAATACAGAAGTAGAGTTTCAACTAAGTTTACAAAAAAATTTAAGTTATAATCTTTTTGGATTTAATGAGTATATCTCTTTGGGATATACACAACATGTATGGTGGCAGTTATATACAGATTCTGCACCTTTTAGAGAAACAAACTATATGCCAGAAGTATTTATAATGGTTCCAACCTCTTATGAAATTGATAAGCTTAATAATCTTAAAGCTGTAAAATTTGGGTATAGACATCAATCAAATGGACAAGATGGATATCGTTCTCGTTCATGGGATAGATTGTTTTTAGCAACATATTGGCAGTGGGATAATCTATTTTTAAAAGCTGAAGGGTGGTATCGAATACCAGAAGATAGAAAAGGTACTGAGTTTTATGATGGAACAAATCTTAATGCAAAAGGTGATGATAATCCTGATATAGAAGATTATTTAGGATACGGGGATATTGATATCAAGTATTTATATGGAAAACATCAATTTGGACTGATGTTAAGAAATAACCTAAAATCAGAAGACAATAAAGGTGCTGTACAATTAGACTGGTCAATGCCAATCAATAATTCTAAGAACACTTATTGGTATTTAAAAGTTTTCAATGGATATGGTGAAAGTTTGATAGATTATGATAAAAGTACCACAAAGATAAGTTTTGGTTTTTCTTTTTTTAGGAGTATGTTTTAATCTAGTTTTGAGATGGTAGAAAAAATTAAAAAAACAAAAAGAGATATTTATTAATCTCTTAACCACATTTCAATCGAAAATTCAATACAATACCGAAATTTTAAATAAGAAGGTAAACTATGGGAAGAGCAAATAACTCAAGTGTAGATACAACAAAAGGTGATAGAATAGCAAAAAAAATGAATGTGTATAAAAATAATTTAAAAGCAGGATTTGCACCTGAAGCATCGGATAAAAAAGAACAAGTTGTAAATGCACGAAAAGGTGTAAACTTAGAAGCTCAAAAAGCAAAGAAAAAGAAAAATGCTAAACTAGCTAAAGCAGCTAAGAGAAAAAACAAAAAATAGCTACGATAAGAGATAAAGGCTTTAAGCCTTTATCCAAATAATTTATTAAGATTTAGTAAATTTTGGTTTAATTCTCATAACAAGATAGAAAAATAATGGTATAAATAATACCCCAATAACCATAGCAGAAACCATACCACCAACAACAGTTGTTCCAATAATATGTCGACTTGAACTTCCTGCACCACTACTTAAAGCAAGTGGTAAAGTACCAACAATAAATGCCAAAGAAGTCATAATAATAGGACGAAATCTTAATCTTGCAGCTTCAATAGTTGCATCAAACAATGTCATACCACTTCGTAGTTTATCCATCGCAAACTCTACAATTAAAATTGCATTTTTTGCACTAAGTCCTACAAGTGTTACAAGTCCAACTTGGAAGTATATATCAGATTCTAATCCTCTTAAGTATACAGCAACGGCAGCTCCAAATATAGCAAATGGGATAGAGATAATTACAGCCATAGGGATACTCCAGCTTTCATAAAGTGCTGCGAGGATTAAAAATACAAATATTGCAGCATATAAAGATGTATAACTTCCCTCTTTGGCAAGTTTTTTCTCTTGATATGTTGTTCCTGCCCAAGCTATTGTATAACCTTCTGGTAGAACACTAGAAGCTATCTCTTCTATAGCTTCTAATGCATCGCTTGAAGCATATCCTGTACCTGGATTTCCTGTAACTTTTGCAGATTGAAACATATTAAATCTTTGAATTACACTTGCATTTACTTTTCGCTCCAGTTTTACAAGTTCACTTACAGGTACAAGTTCTCCATCATTTGAACGAACATAAACATTTTTAAATTGTTCTTGTGTCGCTCTATATTGAGATTCTGATTGAATATTTACATGAAAGGTTCTTCCATATAAATTGAAATCATTTATATAACCTTTTCCAAATGTATTTTGGATATTAGTAAAAATAGAATCTATTGTAACATTCATAGATTTTGCTTTTTGTCTATCCACTGTTAATAAGTATTGTGGAATATTTGTATTTAAAGTTGTTCTCATTCCTGCAAGTCTTGGATCTTCTGATGCTTTAGCAATAATCTCTTGTGTATATTTATTTAAAGTTGCTAACTCACCACCTGTTCTATCTTGTATCCACATCTCAAATCCACCTGTTGCACTCATACCCATAATTGGAGGTGGATTTACTGGAATTACAAATGCATCTTTTCCTTGCATAAATTGTCCCATAAGTTGCCCTGCAAGTACTTGTGAATTTTGATTTGCTGCAGGTCTTTCATTCCAAGGTTTTAACATAGCAAACATAANAGCTGCATCNGTTCTATANGCAAATGTTGCAAGGTCAATACCTGTAATTGCTCCAACCCCAATAATATTTGGATTTGCTAAAAGTTGTTTTTCTATATCTTTTGTAATTTTTGATGACTCACCAAGTGAAGTAGATGGCATAAGGTATGTAAGTACTAGTAATACCCCTTTATCTTCTGTTGGTACAAGTCCTGCTGGTGTTTGTTTCATAATACCATAAGTTGAAAATAAAAGCCCCGTAAATAATAGAAGTGAAAATATCCATTTTTTAATAGTTTGTTTTGTAATTCCTAAAAATCTAATTGTTAGCCAGTCAAAAAACTCATTAAATTTTTTAATAGGATAGATTGGTTCAGACTCATGCTCTTTTAAAAAGATAGCACATAAAGCAGGTGTCAAGGTAAGTGCTACAAGTCCAGAGATAACAACAGCAATAACAATAGTAATAGCAAATTGTTTATACATAACACCACTAAATCCACCACTTAAAGCAGCAGGGATAAATACAGCAGACAATACAAGTATAATAGCTACAAGTGGAGTAGTGAGCTCTTTCATAGCTTCTATAGTCGCATCTTTTACACTGATTGTTTTTGTTCTTAAAATTCTTTCAACATTTTCAATAACAATAATAGCATCATCAACAACTAACCCAATAGCCAAAATCATACCAAAAAGTGTAAGAAGATTGATAGAAAAACCTGCTGCGTAAAGTCCAGCAAAAGTACCTATAACTGATACAGGAATTGCTAAAACTGGGATAATAGTAGCTCTAAAGTTTCCTAAAAATAGATAGATAAGAATTGTAACAAATACAATAGCCTCAAGTAGAGTTTTGATAACTTCTTTAATTGATTCATTTACAAATAGTGTTGCATCATATGGTACTTTATACTCTAAGTCTTCAGGAAATTTTGTTTTTAATTCTTTTAAAGTGTCATCAAGTGCTTTTGAAACATCTAATGCATTTGCCCCAGGAGATAAAAATATACCAACTGGCATCATTGGTTCACTATTGTATCTCCCTAAAGTATTAAGTGCATCAGCTCCTAGTTTTACTTGAGCAATATCTTTTAATTTTAATGTAGAACCATCAGGATTTGAACGGATAATAATATTTTCAAATGCTTCAACATTTTTAAGACGCCCTTTAGTTGCTATAGAGTAAGTAAAAGGTGTCACCTCTTTTATTGGTTCTGCCCCTACTGTTCCTGTTGCATATTGATTGTTTTGACTTTGAATTAATGTATTCACATCACTTGGAATGAGATTATAAAATGCTAGCTTATCTGGGTCTATCCAAATTCTTATAGCATAGTCTTTTGCTCCAAATACTGTAACATCACCAACCCCTTTAATTCTTTTTAAATCATCAAGAACATTAATAGTCAGATAGTTTGAAATAAATGTTGTATCATGCACTTGGTTTTTTGAAGAGAAAGCTAGCACTTTTAACATATCAGGAGATCTCTCTTTTACTGTGATTCCTTGTCTTTGTACCTCTGCTGGTAACTTATTTAAAGCTAGTTGTACACGATTGTTTACATCTACTTTTGCTTGTGCTACATCTGTTCCAACTTCAAAAATGATACTTATAGATAAGACACCACTTGGACTAGCTGTAGAGGTCATATATGTCATATTTTCTACACCATTGATAGCATTTTCTAAAGTAGTAGCTACAGTTGCAGAAAGAGTTGCTGCATCTGCACCTGGATATACTGCTTGTACATTTATTTGCGGTGGTGTAACAGCTGGATACTCTTTAACGGGGAGTATGTTTATAGATATTATACCTGCAAGTATTATCAGTATTGATATTACAGTTGCAAATATAGGTCTATTTATGAAAAACTTTGAGAACATCTAGTTTCCTTGCTCATTTATTATTTTATCTACAACAACATCTGCACCTGGTTTTACTCTAAAGAAGTTATTTACTATAACTCTATCTCCACTTTGAAGTGGACCGCCAGCTACAACATATTTATTACCTGTTTCTTTCCCTATCATTACTGGTTTTACTCCAACTTTTCCACCATTTTCTACAAATACTATTGTCCCCATAGGATTTTGTAAAACAGCTTTTTGTGGTATAGTGATAACATCTTTTTGTATAATATCATTAAGGACAACTCTTATAAAATTTCCAGGCATTAAAAAATTATCAGGATTATCAACTATTGCTCTCATTTTTATAGTTGAAGTATTTTGATTGATATTTACATCAATGAAATCTATAACACCATTATATGTAGTTGGTTTATTATTTATCTCTACCTTTACTTTTATTTTATTATTTTCTGGTAATGACCATAAACCATTTTTAATATTTTTATAATCACTTAATGGCATAGAAAAGTCTATATAAACTTTTTCATTTTGAGTGATACTAGTTAATTCTTGTGGTGGATTATTTGTAACTAAATCTCCAATATCAACTTTTTTCAGTCCCACAATACCACTTATAGGTGCTTTTACACTTGTATAATTTAAATCAATTTTTGCTTGTGCTAGTTGTGCTTTAGATAAAGCATATGATGCACTAGCTTGGTCATATGCTGATAAAGCGTCATCCCTTTTTTCATCACTAACTGATTTTGTTTTATAAAGTCTTTTAATTCTTTGCCAGTTTCTTGAAGCATTATCCATAGAAGCTTTACTCATTTGTACTGCGGCTGTAGCTTCATCTACTCTAGCTTTATAAATACCATCTTCAATTTTGTACAATAAATCATTTTGATTTACTTTTTGTCCTTCAGTAAAGTGTTTACTCTCTAAAACACCTAAAACTCTTGAAAACACTTTTATATTTTGAAATGATTTGATTTGTGCTGGATATTTCAAAATAATTGGTAGATTTTCTGCTTTTGGTACAACATATATATCTGCTTTAGGGGCTGGCATTTTTTTTGCTGGTTCAGCTGAGAAACTAATAGTTGGCATTACAAGCAGTGTAGCTACTGTTATAATAATTGATTTTGTGAACTTTTGCATAGTTTTCCTTGACTCTTTAATTTTATTTATTGTTGGTTATAATTATAAATGACTCTGAGTCATTTACGGAAATAATAGTATCAATTTGCTGATTAACAGCTTAAAGTATTAACATATAAAAATCAATGCAACTTAAAATATGGGTTTGTATAATCCAGAACAAATCTTGATTTCTATAATATGTTACTAAATCTTTATAAAAGGTAAGTTTTATTGTGTCAAATTTAAATAAGATGAAAGATTATCCTTATATTTTAGCTATATCATTTTTTATTTTTTTTATAGTACTCGCTATTACTCCATTAGATAGAGCTGTTTGGGCTGTTGAAGTTATACCAGTAGTTGCTATCTTTTTAGTTTTGGTATTTACTTTTAAGAAGTTTAGATTTACAGATTTATCTTATAGTTTGATACTTTTTGGATTGGTTTGGCACACAATTGGAGCACATTATACTTTCGCAAATGTTCCTTTTGATTTGATAACTAATTTATTTGATTTTCAAAGAAATCATTACGATAGAATAGGGCACTTTGTAGTTGGGTTATACGCTTATCCAATAGCAGAATTTATGGTAAAAAAAAGATATACAAATCATATAGTAGCAATGTTATTTGCACTTTTTTTTATCATGAGTATTGCATGTGCTTATGAGATAGTTGAATGGATATATGCTGAGTTAGAGGGTGGAAATACAGGGATAGAGTTTCTAGGTTCTCAAGGTGATAATTGGGATGCCCAAAAAGATATGTTGGCAAATACACTAGGGGCTGTTGTAGCACTTTGGTTTTATTGGTATGGTAAAACTGAGAAAAATAAAGGAAATAAATGGAAAATAAAAGAATAGATGAAATTGTTTTACAGATAAAAGAACTTGAAGATGAGCTTCTTGAGGAGTTTAAGAAAAAAGAGGAGCAGTTTTTTTACAGAATAGAAAATGAAAAAGCGAAATTTCAAGAAAGAGTTATCAAAGAGGGAAAATCTAAAATAATAAGTTCTATACAATACCTCTCATCTTTTCCATTGGGGGTTATTCTTACTATCCCTTTTATTTGGGCTATGATTATTCCTATAGTTATGACAGATATATTTGTAAGTATCTATCAAGCTATATGTTTTCCTATTTATAAAATACCAAAAGTAAAAAGAAAAGAGTATGTGATAATTGATAGATATAATCTATTTTATTTAGATAGAGTTCAAAAAATAAATTGTTGGTACTGTGAGTATTTTAATGGAGTTGTAGCATATGTAAGAGAGATAGCGGCAAGAACAGAACAGTTTTGGTGTCCTATAAAACATTCAAAACCTTTAAAAGAAACACATTCACGATATGAGAACTTTTTTGATTTTGGTGATTTTATAAAATATCGTGATGAAATTGAAAATCAAAGATTGAATTTTGATGATTTATTAGAAGAAGATGGGGTAAAACCTAAGGATAAAGATGTATAAATTTGCTATAAATAGACCCATAACAACGCTTATGGGTGTATTAACATTTATAGTATTTGGGCTTATCTCTTATAAAACAATGCCAATTAACCTTTTCCCAAATGTTGATTTTCCTGTTGTTACAATACAAACAGCTTATAATGGAGCAGATGCCAGCACTGTTGAAACTAAAATTACTGATAAAATTGAAGAGGTTGTAAGTGGTATTGATGGTATAGATAAACTTATGTCAAATAGTTATGATGGCTTTAGTGTTGTTACTGTACAGTTTGAACTTTTTAAAGATTTAGATGTAGCAACCAATGATGTCCGAGATAAGATTGGCTCTCTTATATTGCCTGATGAGGCAGAAAAACCTATTGTAAAAAAACTTGGAGCTACAGGTTCTGTTATCTCACTTTTTGTATCTACAAAAAAGGATGATGCTACTTCATTGATGAGACTTTCTGATGAGAAGTTGAAACCAAAATTGCAAAGAATAGAAGGAGTAGGGGAAGTTAATATTGTAGGGTATCAAGATAGAGAGATACGAATTTATATTGATCCTTTTTTACTTAATAAGTACAATCTTACGCCTTATGAACTTCAAAAAATTATAAGTAGCCAAAATATCTCACAGGGTGCTGGAAAGCTTATAACTGATGAGAAAGAGATTGTTGTAAAAGTTGAAGCAGATGCTTTAAGTGTTGCAGAGTTGTCAAATATACTTATTAAACCAGGGATTAAATTAAAAGATATTGCTAAAATTGAAGATGGTTTAAGTGATAGCAGTAGTTTCTCCTCATTTAATGGCAACCAAGGTGTCATGCTTGAAGTGAAAAAAATATCTGGTGAAAATGTACTGAATATCATCACAGAGGTAAAAAAGATTCTACCACGACTAGAAGCTATTGCAGGTGAAGATTACAACATCCAACTACTTCAAGATCAAAGTGATAAAATCATGGTAAATATCAATAATGTGACATTTGACCTTATTTATGGTTCTATTTTGGCTATTATTATTGTATTTTTCTTTTTACGGAATTTTACTGCTACATTTGTTTCTGCTTTGGCTATACCTACATCTATAATAGGAACATTCGCTATCATTGATTGGTTGGGTTATGATTTAAATCGTTTAACACTTATTGGACTTACTTTAGCTATTGGTATTTTTATTGATGATGCTATTGTTGTGATTGAAAATATTACTAAAAAGCTGGAGCAAGGACTTGATCCTTTTTTAGCTTCTGTTGAAGGGATAAAAGAGGTTGCTTTTTCTATCTTAGCTATATCTTCTGTACTTTTAGCTGTATTTATTCCAGTTGCTTTTATGGATGGAATTGTGGGGATGTTTTTTAACTCTTTTGCTATGACAGTTGCAGCTGGTATTGTATTGTCTTACTTGGTTGCAGTTATGTTTATACCTACAGTTGGTGCTAGAGTTTTAAATGCTAGTGAGAGTAAATTTTATCATTTTACTGAGCCATTTTTTGTAAAGCTGGACACAACTTATGTCAGAGTTTTAAAACAGCTATTACGATTTAAAACATTGACCATTATTTTTACTATAGGATTACTTGTAGCTTCAACAAAATTAACCGTTGGTATGGATTTTATGCCTATGGAAGATAATAGTGAGTTTCAAGTGTTTATTAAAGCACCGGTTGGTACAAGTTTGGAAAATATGAAGAAAAATATCCAACCATTAGTAGATAAAATAGAAAAAGATAGTGCAGTTGAATATAGTGTAATATCTATAGGGTATAACAGTGCAAAAGAGATACATAAAGCTAAAATATATGTAAAAATGAAACCAAAAGAGCAAAGAGTTGGTACTTGCCAAGAAGATATGGTAGTAAAATATACAAATGAATTTAAATCAATCAAAGATATGACTATTACAGTAGAAGATTTACCACCTTTTGATACAGGAAGTTCAAATGCACCAGTGCAAGTAGTTATCACAGGTGATGACCTTGATGTGCTAGAAAAAACCACTACAAAAGTTATGGAAATGTTGAAAAACACAAAAGGCTTAGTAAATATAGATAGAGATTATGAGAGTGGAAAACCACAGATTAAAATCAATATAAAAAGACAGAACACCCAAGTAGCAGGAGTGAGTGCAAGTGAGATAGCAGGTATTTTAGCAAGTGCATATAGTAGTGATAGTGCAATCTCTTTTTATGAAGAGAAAGGGAGACAGTTTGATATAACACTTCGGTTTGAAGATAAATATAGAAAATCTATAGAAGATATGAAGAAGTTACAAGTACGAGCTCAAAATGGAGAATTTGTATCATTAGAAGGATTAGTTACTTTTCAAGAAGATACTACAATAGCTTCTATAAACAGATTCGATAGAGAAAGAAAAGTTCTTGTAACAGCTGGATTATTTGGAGATAGTTTAAATAATGTTGTATCAGCAATAGATTCTAATATAAAAGAGCTTCTACCGCAAGGATATAATTATAGATATACAGGAGATATAGAAAATATGGCAGATACAGCAGCTGCCTTTGGTGGGGCTGTTTTATTAGCTGTTATTTTAATTTATTTGATTTTAGCAGCATTGTATGAATCATTTCTACAGCCATTGATTATTATGATCTCTATGCCTTTATCTTTTACAGGTGTTATGGTTGCTTTATATTTAAGTGGAAATAATTTTAGTCTTTTTGTTATGATTGGTATAATCTTACTTTTAGGTATGGTTGGGAAAAATGCGATTTTAGTTGTAGATTTTGCAAATAAAGCAGTTGAAGAGGGGAAAAGTGTGGATGATGCACTTCTTGAAGCAGGCGAAAAAAGACTTCGACCTATTTTAATGACTACATTTGCAATGATTGGAGCTATGGTTCCATTGGCTTTTGGTACTGGTGCGGGAAGTGAGTCAAATTCACCTATGGCATTAGCAATTATAGGAGGACTTGTAAGTTCTACAATATTGACACTGATTGTAGTACCTGCAATGTATAAATTTATCTATCCTCTTGATAGATATTTACGAAAATTTTATGAGAAAGGAAAAGTTGTATGATAGATAAAAAATATGAATTTGTATTATTTGCATTTTTAATGGCATTGTTTATGGCAGGATTTATGAGTTTTATTGTTACTTTAATAAATATTGGATTTGTTGATGGTGTATTATGGTATTGGTTGGAAGCATATTGGAAAGCATTTTTAGTAGCATTTCCAACTCTTTTTATAATAGTACCACAGGTACGAAAAGTAGTGGGATTACTTATTAAAAAATAAAGATTAAATAGTATTATCTATTTAATCTTTGCCGTATCTATTTTTTCATTTCCTAATAAATCTTTCCAAACCATTTGTAAGGTATCACCTTTTTTTGCACCTTTAAATCTAAATTTTACATAAGGATCTCTTGATAAAGTTTGGCTTGTACTTACTTCAAATACTATCTTTTCATTTACTGTACCTATTATACTTGTTATATAGTTTGCATTTTTCCCTAATCTTTTTGCTTCAGTAAGGCTAAGCATAATATGTTTTGCCATCATTTTTACTATAGTAGTATCATTTTTTAGTTTTGCTTTGATTCTCATAGTTCTATCCTTTTCTATAATAAAATATTATAACAAAAAAAATAGTGTGATTCATTTATATTTCGTTAAACATTGATTAATTTTGACTTTCTATAATCTCCACCAAAAAAGGACAGAACATGACTAAAATCATTACAAAAGATATGGCAACATCACTAACAACACTTGTATTTGTAGTTGTAGGAATTAGTGGAATTATGATGTTTTTTCATTTTTTTGATAATTATGTAAAAGAGATGCATGAGATACTTGGCTTAGTATTTGTGGGTGTTGTAGTATTTCATGTATTTTTTAATTGGAAGAGTATGAAAAAATATTTCTCAAAAAAAGTTTTTTTAGTATCGGCAGTTATTATTCTTGGAGTTGGTTTGAGTTTTGTGACAAATGCACCAAGTGGTTCAAATCCAAAAGGGGAGATTTTAAAAGCAGTCTTATCAGCACCTATTGAAGATTCAGTAAGAATTTTAGGGTTAGATATGGATATTGTAGAATTAAAATTAAAAAATGCCAATATAATATATGAAGATTCAGTAACTCTTTCTCAAATAGCAAAAGCTAATAATGTTTCGCCGTTTAAAGTAGTAGCTATAATAAAAGAGTGAAAATTTGCATGATAATTAATAGATTATAAGTTATAATTCTCAATGAATAATCAATTTAAACAAACACTACCAAAAGGTTTCATAGTTATTTTAGCTATGCTTACTTCTATATCACCTCTTGCAATTGATGTCTATCTTCCATCGTTTACACAAATATCAAAATATTTTTATACCTCTATTGATCAAATAGAGGTAACGCTTAGTATTTATCTTATTGGTTTTGCATTGGGACAATTAGTGGGTGGACCACTCTCAGATAGATATGGGAGAAAAATATTTATTTTTCTTGGATTAAGTATTTATATTTTGTTTTCTTTTATGATTAGTATTGCTAGCAGTGTGGAACAACTTTGGGTATTTCGATTTTTTCAAGCTATTGGTGGTGGCTTTGCTGTTGTAAATACAAGTGCTATTGTTCGTGACCTGTTTCATGGAAAAGAGGGTGCTAAAGTATTTTCAATGATCTCTATGGTTATGATGATAGCACCGATGATAGCACCGGTTATTGGTGCAAGTATATTACACTTTTTATCTTGGCAGTACATTTTTATATTTTTATCAATTTATACTATGATGTTACTTTATTTTATTACTAAACTACCAGAAACATCTCCAAAAGATAAAACGAAAAATATGTTTACGAATTATATCATTATATTAAAAAATAAAAATGCTATTTTATTGATGCTTGCTGGTGGATTTGGAATATCAGCTCTGTTTATCTTTATCACAAAATCTTCATTTATATATATGGAATATTATAAGTTAGATAGTATTTATTTCTCTTTACTTTTTGGATTAAATGCAGTAGGATTGATAATAGCTACAAAATTAAATATTATTTTACTTGAAAAACACTCTTCAATCAAACTATTTCTTTATGCTATTATTTTTCAAATGCTTATTGCTGGTAGCTTGTTTTTGCTTTCACCATTAAATATATTACCAATTATGATAATAGGTTTTGTACTATATGTATCAACATTAGGATTGATTTTTGCAAATGTTTTATCGTTACTTCTTGAACATTTTAAAACAATTAGTGCAACTGCAACAGCTTTAAATGGCGTAATTGGATTTAGTATCTCTGCATTAGTAGGATTTATAGCAAGTTTATTTCATGATGGTGGACTTGATTATATTTTTTATCTTATGATAAGTGTTTCTTTTATCTCTTTAGTAATATTACTAATTCTAATACAACGAAAGAAAAAAACTTAATAAAAATTTTCAAAATATGTTTATAATTGTAACACATAAAAGAATTTAGTATTCAAAAAGTTACAAATAAGAGTAAATGCTACTTTAATGCTACGCAGTATACATACAATCACAATGATATTAAAAAAAGGAGATTATTGTGGATAAGACAATGGTAGAAAAAATTAAGTCAAATCCTTCTTATATTGAACTTGTTTCAAAAAGAAGTGCTTTTTCTTGGAAACTAACTATTACTATGTTAGTAGTTTATTATGCATTTATTTTATATATTGCATTTAGTCCAGAGACATTGGGTCAAAGTATAAGTGGAGGTGTAGCAACAATTGGTATACCAATAGGGATGGCAATTATTCTATTTGCATTTATCATGACAGGTATTTATGTAAAAAGAGCTAATAGTGAATTTGATGATTTAACAAAACAAGTTAAAGAAGATATTGCAAAGGAGATAAAATAATGTTAAATAGAATTTTTTCTCTTTTAGTTGTATTTGCAGGAGTTGCTTTTGCAGCTGGTGCTGATCTTGGTGAGGGAACTAAACAAGATCTTAATGTTCCTGCAATTGTTATGTTTTTTCTTTTTGTAGCTGCTACACTAGGTATTACTTACTGGGCTTCAAAGAAAACAAAAAGTGCAAGTGACTTTTATACTGCTGGTGGTGGTATTACTGGAACTCAAAATGGAACTGCAATTGCTGGAGATTATATGTCAGCGGCATCATTCTTAGGTATTACTGGTATGGTATATTTAAAAGGGTATGATGGACTTATTTTCTCTATTGGTTTCCTTGTTGGTTGGCCTGTAATTTTATTTATGATCTCTGAACAATTAAGAAATCTTGGTAAATATACATTTGCTGATGTTACTGCATATAGATTAAGACAAAAACCAATCAGAATTTTAGCAGCTCTTGGTTCTATCTCTGTTGTTATTCTTTATCTTATTGCTCAAATGGTTGGTTCTGGTAAACTTATCCAAATCTTATTTGGTTTAGAGTATGAATTTGCTGTTATCTTAGTTGGTGCATTAATGGTTGCATATGTTGCTTTTGGTGGTATGCTTGCAACTACTTGGGTACAAATTATTAAAGCTATTTTACTTTTATTAGGGACAACTTTTATGTCTATAATGGTTATGGCTCAATTTGGATTCTCTTTTGAAGCACTTTTTAAAGCTGCAACTGAAATACATCCAAAAGGTATTGATATTATGACTCCAGGTGGACTTGTATCTGATCCTGTATCAGCTATCTCTCTTGGTATTGCTTTAATGTTTGGTACAGCTGGTCTTCCTCATATTCTTATGAGATTCTTTACTGTTGCTGATGCTAAAGAAGCTAGAAAGTCTGTATTTGTTGCAACTGGTTTAATTGGTTACTTCTATATCCTTACATTTATTATGGGATTTGGTGCGATTGTACTTGTACTTGGTGCTGAGGGTAATATCTATTGGGATACTACTACAAATACATTAAAAGGTATGAACAATATGGCTGCTGTTTGGCTAGCTCATGCTGTTGGTGGTGATTACTTCTTAGGATTTATCTCTGCTGTTGCTTTTGCTACAATCTTAGCGGTTGTTTCTGGACTTACACTTGCGGGTGCTTCAGCTATATCGCATGACCTTTATGCAAATGCTTTTGCAAAAGAGGGTGAAAAAGTTGATGAACTTAAAGAGATGAGAGTTTCTAAATATGCTACTCTTGCTATTGGTGTTGCTGCTATTATTTTTGGTATTGCATTTGAAAAACAAAATATTGCATTCGTTGTTGCACTAGCATTTACTATTGCGGCATCTGCTAACTTCCCAGTATTGTTTATGTCAATTTTCTGGAAAGGTTTAACAACTAGAGGTGCTGTTATAGGTGGATATGTTGGACTTATCTCTGCACTAGTTCTTGTTATTTTAGGACCTGTTGTATGGACAAGTATTTTAGGATATGGTGATCCAATTGTTCCTTATAAATTCCCAGCGGTATTTAGTGTACCTATGGCATTTATAGCTATTTGGTTCTTCTCTATTACTGATAATAGTGAAGATGCAAAAAGATGTATTGATGAATTTGATGCTCAAGATATTAGATGTCAAACAGGTATTGGTGCTGATAGTGCGGTAAATCACTAGAACTTTTCGATTAGAATTTAAAATCAAATTAAAGCCCCTTTTTATAAAGGGGCTTTTTTTATATAGTTTGTATTATGATTATAGTAGAAGAATAAAGGAAAAAATATGAGTCTTTTAGAGATAAAAAGTTTTATTAAAAATATAAAACCTTTTGATAATTTGTTAAGCAATGAACTTGAAGAGGTATGTAGTAAGTTAGATATTTTATATTTTAAAGAAAATGTTGAGATTTTATCTCCAATGAAAAATGCAGAATTTCTTTATTTTATAATAAAAGGTGTAGTCCAAGAAAAACTAGAAGAAGAAGTTATTTCAGTATATTCTTCAAATGAGTTTTTTGATCCAATCACTCTTATAGAAAATAAAATAAAACATACATTTGTTACTGTTCAAGAGAGTATTTTATATGCTTTACCAAAAGAGATATTTCTACAATATATGTATCAAAATAATGCGTTAGAGAGTTATTTTTTTTCAACAATATCACAAAAATTAAATAATAGTATGCAAAATGAAGAAAAAAAGAAATTATTAGATTTTGCTATGTCTAAAGTTGAAGACGCATATTTACAAAAACCTATTTATATAGATGAAAATGAAACGATTCATAACACAGTTATAAAACTAACCAAAAATAATATTCAATCTATTTTAGTGAGAAGAAAAGATGGTGAGATAGGGATAGTAACAGATTCTAGTTTTGTAAAAAAAGTTGTTCTAAATAGGATGGATTTGGATGGAGCTGTAAGTCAAATTACAACTTATGGTTTAAAATATATAGAAGCTAATGATTTTTTATTTAATGCACAACTTCAAATGGCAAAACATAATCTCAAAAGATTAGTTGTAAAAAAAGAAGATGAGATTATTGGAATATTAGATATCGTAAGTTTAAGTAGTTTTTTTGCTTCGCATACACACTCTACAAGTAGGCTTATAGAAGACGCGCAAACTATAGAGGAGTTAAAAGAAGCTAGTAGTAAGTTTATTCGAACTATTAGGGCATTGTATGAAAAAGGTGTTAAAGTAAGATATATCTCAAAACTTATATCTCAACTCAATGACAAATTATTTGAAAAACTATTTGAACTTACAGCACCTGATGAGTTAAAAACAAAATCTACACTTATTATAATGGGGAGTGAAGGACGAAGTGAACAGATACTACGAACAGATCAAGACAATGCTTTGATACTTGCAGATGATTGTAGTATGGCTTATGATGATGTTATGGAATATACAAAAACTTTTACAGAACATCTTGTAGAGTTTGGGTATCCACTTTGTGATGGAAATATTATGGTATCAAATCCATTTTGGGTACAAAATCTCACTAAATTTCAAGAGACTATATTTAACTGGATACATAAACCAAATGAAGAAAACTATATGTATCTTGCAATATTTTATGATGCAGTTGCTATTAGTGGTGATAAGAGTTTGTTAAATACACTTAAAGAGTATTTATTTACAATTTGTGAAAATGCACCATCTTTTTATCCTTTCTTTGCAAAAGCTACTGTATCTTTTGATACACCTTTAGGCTTGTTTAGTGATTTTGTTGTAGATAAAGATTTACATAAAGATGAACTCGATTTAAAAAAAGGTGGAATTTTTCCTATAGTTCACGGGATAAGAACTTTGGCTGTTGAGAAGAATCTGAAAGTTACAAATACAGTGGAAAGGATAAAGGAATTAAATGATTTGGAAGTTATAGATCGAGAATTTGCAAATGAACTTATAGAATCTTTTAATTTTCTTTTAACTCTACGACTTAAATTCCGATTAGAAAAAATTGATAAAAGGGAAGAGTTAGATAACTATATTAATCCTTCAAAACTCACTGTTTTGGAAAAAGATTTATTAAAAGATAGTTTTAAAATAGTGAATAAATTTAAAAAATTTATTACTTACCACTGTAAATTAAGTATGATAAGTTAATAGAATGTTTGAAACAATAAAACAATATCTAAATAAAAAAAACTTAAAAGATACAAAATATAACTATTTGTTTGATGAATACGAAGGTGATGAATATGTATGTTTTGATTGTGAAACAACAGGACTCAATGTAAAAGAGGATGAGATAATATCAATTGGTGCTATTATTATAAAAGGGAATAAAGTTTTACATAGTAAAAAGTTTGAAAGGTTTGCAAAAACAACAACACCACTTAGTAGTGAGAGTATAAAAATACATCATATACGAGAGTGTGATATTACAAATGCTTTAGATATAGATGTTGTTATTGAAGAGTTTTTAGAATTTATTGGAAATCGTCCTTTAGTAGGATATTTTTTAGAATTTGATTGTGCTATGATAAATAAATATATTAAACCAAAAATTGGAATAACTCTTCCCAATGAAAAAATTGAAGTTTCAGCTCTTTACTATGACAAAATGATTAAAAAATATCCGCAAGGAAATATTGATTTGAGATTTGATGTAATTATGAATAAATTAGCACTTCCAAGACTTGGAAAACATGATGCAATAAATGATGTTATTATGACTTCTATGATTTTTTTAAAACTAAAATAAATCTTAAAAAAAGAGTTTATTAAGCTTTAAAAGAGCTATTTTTGTTACATAATGTAACGAAAAAATATTTTTAGAGTGAACTTCTCACTATATTTTAAAATGCTATTAAAATGCTATATAATAAATTTATAATTAAACGATATAAAATTTAGGAGAAATTGCTGTGGAAAATATTTTTAATCCAATTAAATCAAAGTTCAACGAACCTTTGATAAAAAATATGTGTGAATATAATGAATTAATGGATGAGTTTAAGACTGATTATGAGGGTACTTGGGCAAAGTTCGCTGATGAAAAAATTGACTGGTTTAAAAAGTATGATACTATATTAGATGAGAGTGAAGCACCATTTTATAAGTGGTTTACAGGTGGACAAATGAATGTTGCACACCAATGTGTAGATAGACACCTAGATACAAAGAAAAATAAAGCAGCTATTATTTTTGAAGGTGACAATGGTGATCAAAAAATATTAACTTATAGAGAGCTAGCTTATGAAGTTAATAAAACTGCAAATATGTTCAAAAACAAGTTTGGAATTGTAAAAGGTGATAGAGTTGTAGTATATATGCCTATGATTCCTGAAGCTGCTGTTACTATGCTGGCTTGTGCAAAAATTGGTGCAATTCATTCTATTGTATTTGGTGGATTTTCTGCTGAGGCACTTAGAGATAGAATTATAGATGCAGAAGCTAAACTTGTAGTTACAGCTGATGGTGCCTTTAGAAAAGGAAAGCCATATATGCTTAAAAATGTAGTTGATACTGCATTAGAACATGGTTGTGAGTGTGTTCAAAAAGTATGTATTGTTGAGAGAAATGGTGAAGATATAGAATGGGTAGCAGGAAGAGATTATTCTTACAATGAACTTGTAAAATCTGAATCTTCTGTATGTGAAGCTGAACCTATGGATAGTGAAGATCCATTGTTTTTACTATATACTTCGGGGAGTACTGGTAAACCAAAAGGTGTACAACACTCAAGTGCTGGATATATTCTATGGGCACAAATGACTATGGAATGGGTATTTGATATAAAAGATAATGATACTTACTGGTGTACAGCTGATATTGGTTGGATTACAGGTCATACATATATAGTATATGGACCACTTGCAGCAGGTGCAACTACAGTGATGTTTGAAGGTGTTCCCACTTTCCCAGATGCAGGAAGATGTTGGAGAATGGTTGAAGAGTATAAAATCAATCAATTCTACACAGCCCCTACTGCAATTAGACTTTTACATAAAACAGGTGCAGATGAGCCATCAAAATATGATTTGAGTAGTTTAAGAATTTTAGGAACTGTTGGTGAGCCAATTGACCCTCCTGCATGGAAATGGTATTATGAAGAGGTTGGTGGAAGTCAATGTTCAATCGTTGATACATACTGGCAAACTGAAACTGGTGGACATATGATTTCTCCACTTCCAGCTGCTACTCCTATTAAACCAGCGTGTGCTACTTTCCCACTACCAGGAATTATGGCTGAAATCATTGAAGAAGATGGAACACCAACAGAGATTGGAGAAAAAGGTTTTATGTGTATAACTAAACCTTGGCCATCTATGATTAGAACTATCTGGAATGATGGTGAAAGATTCAAAAAATCTTATTTTGGTGACTGTAAAAAAGATGGAACACCAGTATACTTTACAGGTGATGGTGCAATGATGGCTGAAGATGGTTATATTACTATTACGGGTAGAACTGATGATGTTATCAATGTATCTGGACATAGAATGGGTACAGCTGAAGTTGAAGCTGCTGTTAAAAAACATGATAATGTTGCGGCAGTTGCAGTTGTAGGGAAACCACATGATATTAAAGGTGAGGGTATTTTTGCATATATTGTACTTAAATCTGTACCAACTAACGAAAATGACCAAACAGCAGATGAATTTGAATTAATGAAAGAGATTAATGGTATTATAAAATCAGAGATTGGTGCTATTGCGTTATGTGATGATATGGCATTTGTTCCAGATCTTCCAAAAACAAGATCTGGTAAAATCATGAGAAGAATTTTAAGAAGTATTGTGAAAGGTGAACCAATCACACAAGATACTTCAACACTTGAAGATCCAAGTATTGTTGAAAAAATTGAAAAAATTGTTAATGGATAATTTTATTTTATAATTACAAATTAATTACAATCATAAAAAGGGACTAGAAATAGTCCCTTTTTTTATGGAATATTATATATAATAAATTATATTACTAAGGAGATTTTATTATGACTATTAAATATGCAGGACCTAGACCAGAGATATCACAGCATGGAATACAGTTTAAAGATGGGAAAGAAGATAAGTATGTTTATCTGATTATTGCTGTACAAATATTAAAAGCAATTGATAAGGATTATGAAGAAAAAAAGTTTTATAGTTATGATACAAAAACCAAAAGATTTGATGATAATGAGTTACTAGATATTATGCATACATATGAACCAAACTTACAAGAAGAAGTGATACAAGAAGAGATACGATATGAACAGCATTTAAAAGATGAGATAGCACAAGTACATAAAAGAAATGATTTAAAAGATATTGAAAAGGATACTTGGATAAATAATCTTAATATAATGCAAAAATATAGAATACAAAGAGCTGTAAATAAAATCTATTATCTTCATTGTATTAAAGATATTGCTAAAGTTATTAAAAGAGAAAAAATCAAAGAGATTGATACACCATTTTATGAAAAATATTGGCATGTTTTACAAACTATTCAAGGGTTTTTAAGTGAGGGAAGAGATTCTGTTGGAAGTGATTTAAAAGTTGAGAATACTGAAAATGGTATGATTGCTAAAATGTTTGTTAATTATTGATAAAATAACTTACAAAACTCATAATTATAATAATAGCAAAAATTGTTATTAGTATCTCAGGCACCTTTACTGTTGGGTTTAATATTCCACAGTAAGGGCATCTTCTAGTTTTTAGTTCTACTTCACTTTTACAGTTTCGACAAGAATCAAGTTTTTTTTCAGGTTTTTTAGACATTAAGTATAAATCTCATCAAGTAAACTATCTACAAAATTATCTGGACTAAATTCCATTAAGTCATCCGCTTTTTCACCAATACCTATATAAAAAATAGGAAGTTCAAGTTGATTTGAAATACTAAAAAGTGCGCCACCTTTTGCTGTACCATCAAGTTTAGTGACAATAATTCCATCAATACCTACCATCTCATTAAAAGCTTTTGCTTGAGCTATGGCTGTATTTCCTTGTGTACCATCTAATATCATTAGTTTTTGATGTGGTGCGCCTTCGTATGCCTTATTACAAGTTTTTACAATCTTTTTTAATTCATTTGCAAGATTTGTTTGTGTTTGTAATCTTCCCGCTGTATCAATAATAGCATGATCAATATTTTTTGAAACAGCAGAGTGAATAGTATCATAAGCTACTGCACTTGGATCATGTCCATGTTTTGTTTTTATGATTGGAACATCTAGTTTATCTGCCCAAGTTGCGAGCTGTTCAATAGCTGCTGCTCTAAAAGTATCACCAGCTCCTAGTATTACAGTTTCATTTGCTTTTTTATACATATTAGCTAGCTTTGCTATTGTTGTTGTTTTCCCTGCACCATTGACACCTATGATAAGCTCTACAAAGGGTTTTGGCATATTTGTAGTATCAATAATTGGAGCATGTTCAAAAAGCATCACAAGTCTATGTCTTAATTGTGCACGAGTGATAAGTTCAGGAAGTCCATCCATAGCTTTTTCAATAATTTCATATTCCATATCAGATTCTATTAAAATTTCTTCTATTGTATCAAAAGCTAGTTTTTCTTGTCTTTGTGGGACAATGGATTTGATATTTGAAACTGTTTTATTTAATGCACGAGAGAGAAAACTTTTATTTTGTGTTTCCTCTTCTTGTGATATTATTTCTTCTTCTTGTTGTACCTCTTCTTTAGGTAGCTCTTTCTCTTTCTTTCGGAAAATTCCAAACATTACTTCATCTCTATAGTTTGACTTATATCACTAAAAAGCATCTCTTCAGGCTTCATACCAATATAAGGTTTCACAAATTGTCCTTTTTTATTAAATAATAACATAAATGGGATAGAACCACTTGGGTTTAATTCACTTACAGTACCAAATAGTTTAGGGTTATCAGCACCTGTTACAATAGGATATGTTACACTAAACTCTTTAATAAAAGATGCTAATTCTTCTTGTGTATTAGTCCCACCACCTCTTTTACCAACATCAACGGCAATAATTTCAAAATTTTTTTGAAGCTTTTCTCTAATATTTAAAAGGTGAGGAATCTCTGCTTTACAAGGTGGACACCAAGTTCCAAAAAAGTTTAATAATATAACTTTGTTTTCATACCCTTCAAAAACCCATCCAGTTTCTTTGACAATAATTTTTAAATCTTTTCCTTCTGCTGTTTTTAAGTGAAATATAGGTTCTTGTTGTGAACTACTATTTGCAACAATATCTTCATCAATTTTCTCTTTATCACCACATCCTGTAAATAATGCTAAAAATAAAATAGTTAAGATTGTGATTTTTTTAATCTTCATTTTTGTCTCCATTGGTTAAAATATAAATTGGATTTTATCCTACAAAGGCTTAAGATATGTCAAAAAGTGCCAAAGAGGACTTTAGGAAGTATTGTTTAAATAGATTACAATTTTTTAGTAAAAAAGCAAAAATAAAAAGAGACAAAGATATTTGTTCTAGTATTTTAGATATTATAAATTTTTATAATCCTAGAAATATTTTGTTATATATCCCCTTATCGATGGAAGTAGATGTGCAACCATTGATAAACAGTTTAAGAAAAAAAGAAAATATAGAAGTTTATGTTCCATTTATTCAAGGGAAGTCATTTGTTCCTGTTAAGTATAGATTACCATTAAAAAGAGGAAAATTTGGTATAAAAGAGCCTAATTTTTCAAATTTTAAAAGAGGTGATATAAAACTTGATATGATAATTGTTCCAATAGTGGGAATAGATGAAACATACAGAAGAATAGGGTTTGGTGCTGGTATGTATGATAGGTTTTATGAAAAATTAAAACAGAAGCCAATCACAGTCTTTACCCAATTGAAACTTTGTAAATCTAAAGAAATAGTAACTTCATCATATGATATAAAGCCTGATTTTATAATTACAACATAAAGGTTTTAAAAATGGAAATTATTATTATAGTTTCTGTTGTAGTAGCAATATTTGCATCAATTATAAGTTTTTTTATAGCAAATAAATTAAATAATGCAAAATTTGAAATATATACAGAAAAAGCGAAAGCAAAAGCAAAAGTTATTGAACATGAAGCGCAATCGCTCTTAAAAGAAGCAAGACAAAAAGCGAAACATGATTTTGATAGAGAGTTTAAGAAAAATAAAAAAGATTTAGAAAATAAACAAATTGAACTAGAAGATTTGATTGAAACTGAATTATTTAAAATAAAAAAAGACAAGGAAATTACAAATAACAAAAAAACAGAAGTTCAAGCTTTACAAACTGGTTTAGAAACATTAAAAAAATCCTATGAAGAGAAAGTAAAAAAAGTTACTAAAATATTAGAAAATGCTAGTGGACTTACCCAAAAAGAAGCTACAAACCTTATGCTAGAACAAGTAAAAGAGGAAAATAGAGCAACCATAGCTTCTATGTTTAGAAAAGAGTATAAGCTAGCAAAAGATGAATCTGTAAAAGAGGTTAACAATATGCTTTCACATGCAGTGACAAGATATGCAGGAGAGTTTGCAGCTGAGCGACTTATAAATCATATTCCACTTCCTGATGAAGAAGCAAAAGGTAAGATTATAGGAAAAGAGGGGCGAAATATCAAGGCTTTAGAGTTTTGTCTTGGTGTTGATATCATCATTGGAGATATTCCAAATACTATAACTGTAAGTAGTTTTAATCTTTATAGAAGAGCAATATCAACAAAAACTATAGAAGAGTTGCTAAGAGATGGAAGAATACATCCAGCAAGAATAGAAGAAGTATATAATAGTGTTAAAAATGAATTTGACAGTAATATTACAAAAGAGGGTGAAGATACTGTTTTAGCTTTAGGTATCACAAATATGCATAAAGATTTAGTGCATTTAGTAGGACGGTTAAGATATAGAGCAAGTTATGGACAAAATGCTCTTGCACATACTCTTGAAGTAGCAAATTTAGCTGGATTAATTGCTTCTCAACTAGGGGGCGATACAATAAAAGCTAGACGAGCTGGACTTATGCATGATATAGGGAAAGCCTTAACTCATGATATGCCAGGTAGCCATGTAGATATTGGTGCTGATTTATGTAAAAAATTAGGAGAGCCTGAAGAGGTTATCAATGCTATTTATGCACATCATGGGCATGAAGAGGCTACTAGTATAGAAAGTGCAGCTGTGTGTGCAGCTGATGCTTTAAGTGCAGCAAGACCAGGGGCAAGACGAGAAGTATTAGAAAGCTTTCTTAAAAGAGTTGAAGAGATTGAAGCTATTGCAACTAGTAAAGAGGGAGTTATTAAAACTTATGCAATAAATGCAGGTAGAGAACTTCGTGTTATTGTAAATGCTAATTTAGTCAATGATGATGAATCAATTTTACTAGCTACTGAAATAGCACATGAAATTGAAGATAAAGTACAATATCCAGGTGAAATAAAAGTGAATGTTATAAGAGAACTACGATCTGTAGGATATGCAAGATAAAAAAAGATAGCTTTTAAAAGCTATCTTTTTTTTGTGATTATTTTTTGATTGTCATAAGGTAATTTATAACTGTATCTATGAAAGCATCATGTTTTCTTTCTTTTAGATATGCTATATAAAGTTTTCTTTTCATTTTAATATCTGGTAGTCTTGCTTCAAATAATATATCATTGTTTACAAAATCAGATATGGCATGTGCTGATACTATAGAAGTTGTTGGAGTATCCTCTTTTGAACTATGTAAAACTGTTTGAACAATTGCAGTAGGTGAAGATGCTTCACTTACTATATTAAAACTATCACAGTCTTGGAAACCTACTTGTTCTAATGCTTCTTTAAATACACCTCTTGTATGTGAGTTTGGATCTCTACAAACCCATTTGAATGATTGTAAATCTTCATTTTTAACTCGTCTTGGTAGTTTTTGATTTGAAAATATTACAATTTCATCTTCTATCCATTCTCTATAGATAATGCCATCTTCAAAAATTGGTGATTCAATAAGTGCCATATCTACTTTTTTATCTTTTAGTTTTTCTATAGCTTCTGCACTATTAGAAACTGTTACACTAACATCGTTATCAATTTTTTGTTTGATCTCATTTAAGAAAGTTGGTAAGATATAGTTTCCAATTGCATTTGATGCACCAAAAACAAATGTGATATCTTTATTAATAATTTTTAATAACTCTTTTTCACTGTTGATAATAACTTTTTCAATCTTTTGTGCTATATGATAGAGTTTTTCACCCTCTTTAGTAAGTCTGATACCATTTTTCTTTCTATCAACTATTGCTGAGTCAAGATAATTTTCTAAAAATCTCATTTGTTGAGTAACCGCTGGCTGAGAAATACCTAATTTTGCTGAAGCTTTAGAGAATGACTTCTCTTTTACAACAGTTAAAAATGTATTTAATTTTGTAAAGTCAGATAACATAAAACATACCTTTTAAGTTTTTATAATAACAATGATAACATAAATTAATATAAATAAAAATTAATTATTAGTTAAAGTAATATAAAACATACAAAATAGTTTCTTTTATATTATTATGATATAATAAAGAGAAACTATAGTTATATTAGATGAAAGAAGTATTATGTTATCGACTTTAAATGATTCGCAAAAGATTGCAGCGCAGCATATAGATGGTCCTTTGCTTATATTAGCAGGAGCTGGTAGTGGGAAAACTAAGACAATTACTACGAGATTAGCTTATCTTATCTCAATTGGTATTGACCCTGCATCAATTTTAACACTAACTTTTACAAATAAAGCTGCAACAGAGATGCGTGAGAGAGCTTTTTCTCTTATAGATAATATATCTTATCCCCCACTTCTTTGTACTTTTCATAAATTTGGATTGTTGTTTCTAAAGTTTCATATCACTAAACTTGGTAGAAAAAACAATTTTGTTATCATAGATACAGATGATAAAAAAAGAATATTAAAAACTATAGATAAAGATACTACTACCTCAATATTAGCAGCAGAAATATCAAAATTTAAAAACTCAGTTGTGAGTGTAGAAGAGGCAAAAGCATCTGCACAAGAGAAACTGTATGTAAAAATAGCCGATGTATATGAAAAATATGAGAACTATTTAACGCAAAACAATCTTGTGGATTTTGATGATTTGTTACTGCTATCATATAAAATACTTGAACAAGATAAAGAGTTAGCAAAAGAAACAAGCCAAAGATATAAGTATATTATGGTAGACGAGTATCAAGATACAAATGAACTTCAATATAAACTCTTAAAAAAACTTTGTACTGAACATAACAATATCTGTGTTGTTGGTGATGATGATCAGTCTATATATGGTTGGCGTGGTGCAACAATTAAAAATATTCTTACTTTTAGTGATACTTTTGCAAATACTTTGGTGATAAAATTAGAAGAAAATTATCGTTCTACGAACAAAATACTTTTTCATGCAAATGCTTTAATAGAACACAATAGAGATAGACTAGGGAAAAAGTTATTTGGTACAAGAGGTGAGGGTGATTCTATTAAAGTATATGAATCAGGTGATGAAAATGATGAAACAAGAAAAATTGTTGATGATATAAAAAAACTGATAGCTTCGGGAGAGTCAGCAAAAGATATAGCTGTACTATTTAGAGTAAATGCACTTAGTCGTGCTTTAGAAGAGGGACTTATAAGAGAAGGTGTAAACTATAAGCTTGTAGGTGGAGTGAAGTTTTACGAAAGAGCTGAAATCAAAGATTTAATCGCTTACTTTAGAGTGATAACAAACGCCAATGATAACTTTTCTATCAAAAGAATTATCAATAAACCTAAAAGAGGTATCGGTAAAACAACTATAGATAAACTAGAACTAGAATCGCATAGCAAAGCTAAATCAATATTTAGTATCATAAAAGAGTATACACCTGAAGAACTTACTACTTTAGTTGGAAAAAAGAACAGTAGAACACTAAAAGTATTTATGGCTTCTGTTGAAGATTTACAAGATACTTTAGTGGAAGCTAAGATGAGATTTATTGATTTGTTTGAAGATACTTTTGATTTTAAATCAACTTATGCAAAAGTGATAGATGCAGATGATAGGCTAGCTAATATTGATGAATTTTATGGATATTTACGAGATTTTTTTATCCAACATTTAGATTTAAATCTTGAAGACTTTTTAAATGAAATTTCATTAGAAAGTGCTGCTGATACTATAAATGATGAGTATATTTCATTGATGAGTATCCATGCTAGTAAAGGGTTGGAATTCAAACATCTTTTTATAGTTGGTATGGAAGAGGGATTTTTCCCAATAGTTGGTGATGGAAGTGATTTAGAAGAGGAAAGAAGACTTGGATATGTTGCTATTACACGAGCTAGAGATAACTTAACATTGAGTTTTGTACACAGTAGATTTTACAAAGGTAGAAGAACACAGCTTACAAAAAGTAGATTTTTAACTGAATCAGATTTAATCAAAGGTAGTCTGACAATTGAGAAAAATAGTGCTTATAAAAAAGATGATTTAGTAAAACATAAAATTTTTGGTATGGGTAGAGTTGAAAGTGTACAAAAAGCTGGAAAAGACTTAAAACTAAAGATTAATTTTGGTGGAAATCGCCGTGACATTTTGTCAAGTTTTGTGGAGAAGATATAGTTGAATAGACTTTTTGTAGTAAAGAAGCCTGTATTTATAAGTAGTAATTTTTATCTCAATAGAATAAAACGAAAATATAAGACAAAAAAAGCTGGTTTTAGCGGGACTTTAGATCCTTTTGCTTGTGGTTGTTTGATAGTTGCTTTTGGGCAGTATTCTAAGCTATTTCGATATCTGAAAAAGACACCTAAATCTTATCGTGCTACTATTTTCTTAGGAGCTCAAAGTAACTCCTTGGATATCGAAAATGTAGAGGTGACAAATCTCAATCCAAAACTATTTAGTGAAGATGAGATTAAAGAAAAAATAGAGAGTCTCAAAGGTACTTTAGAATATCTACCACCAAAATATAGTGCAAAAAAGATAGATGGTCAAAGAGCCTATAATCTAGCACGTGAAGGTGTAGAGTTTGATATGAAAAAAATTACCTCACAAGTATATGATGTGAAGTTTATAAACTACTGCCATCCATTTATAACTTTTGATATAACTGTAAGTGAGGGTAGTTACATACGAAGTATGGCTCAGATTCTTTTAGAGAGACTTGGAGAGGTGGGAACTTTATCTTATCTTGAACGACTTCATGAGGGGCAGTTTTATTTTGATGATGAGAAAGCATTAAATCCTTTGGAGTATTTGGATTTACCAACTAACAATTACACGGGTACAAAAGAGTGGTTTGATTTAGGGAAGAAACTAAGTATTGATTATTTCCAGACAAAAGAGGATGGGGAATATCTGATTGTATTTGATACTTTTTTTGCAGTTGTGGGAATAAAGAATAATGAACCAAAATATATTTTAAATAAGGTACTTTTATGATAGAAAAAAAATCTTATGCAAAAGTAAATATCTTTTTAAAAATAGCTGGCAAGAGAGATAATTATCATGAGATTGTATCACGATTTGTACGAGTACATACTCTTTATGATGTGATAAGATTTGAAAAAGGTGAGCTTAAAGAGTTCACTTTAGAGGGTGATTTTGGTTGTGAGACAGAAAAAAACACTATTTATAAAGGATACTTAGAATTATACAGTATGTTTAAGCAAGTAAAAGAAATATTCAAGAATTATAAAGTAATAGTTGAGAAGAATATTCCAGAATTTGCAGGGCTTGGCGGTGGAAGTAGTAACTGTGCTGTATTTATGATTATGCTAAATGAACTTGCTAATTTAGGATTATCAAAAGATGAGTTAGCTGCTATTGGAGCTCGGATTGGTGCAGATGTCCCTTTTTTTATCTATGAATATGATAGTGCAAATGTAACTGGTATTGGGGAAGTTGTAGAGAAGTTTGATGAAGAGGTTTTAGATATCAAAACTTTCACTCCAAAAATAGAGTGTAACACAGGTGCAATTTTTACAAAATTTCGAGAAGAGTTTTACAAAGAGATTTCACCCAAAGAGGCTACAAAATTATTGAAAATGAAAAGTCGTGATATTTTAGAAACTTTATCGATAGAGGAAGCCAATGATTTGTATGCTCCAGCTTCAAGTGTTTATCCAGAACTAAAAAACTATGAAAATGGAAATAACTTTTTTAGTGGAAGTGGAAGTAGCTTTTTTCAACTAAAATAAAAACTTAACAAACTGCAATATTTTTATATGTACATATATTTTTCTGCTATAGTCTCTTTATAAAAACAATACAATAGTTTCGGAGGTAAAAGATGAATAATAGTATAAAAATCTTTGAAGATAAAAAAGTTCGTACACTTTGGGATGAGAATGAAGAAAAATGGTATATTTCTATTATAGATGTAATTGCTATTTTAACGGAGAGTGTAAATCCTACAGCATATTGGAGAAAGTTAAAGCAACGATTAAAAGAGGAGGGAAATGAAACCGTGACAAATTGTCACGGTTTGAAAATGAAAGCTCCAGATGGTAAGATGAGGCTTACCGATGTAGCAGACACAAAGCAACTTTTTAGACTGATACAATCTATCCCCTCTCCAAAAGCAGAACCTTTTAAACTATGGTTAGCAAAAGTAGGGCAAGAGCGACTTGATGAGATGAGTGATCCTGAACTTAGTATTGATAGAGCATTAAAACAGTATTTAGAACTTGGATATAGTGAAAACTGGATAAATCAAAGACTTAAAAGTATAGAGATACGAAAAGAACTTACAAATGAGTGGAAAAGTAGGGGAATCCAAGAAGGGTTAGAATTTGCAACTTTAACTGATATTATAACAAAAACTTGGGCAGATAAAACAACAAAAGAGTATAAGGTATTAAAAGGGCTTAAAAAAGAAAACTTAAGAGACAATATGACAAATACGGAACTTATTTTAAATATGCTTGCAGAGGCTTCTACAAAAGATATCTCAGAAGCTACAAATCCAAAAGATTTTCAAGAAAGTAAAACGGTAGCTTCACAAGGTGGCAATGTAGCCAAGCTAGCAAGAGAAGAGCTAGAGTCAAAAACAGGAAAAAAAGTTGTCACTAGTGCAAATGCTAAAAATATTTTAGAAGAGCAAAAAAAGATACAATAAATTAACATATTGCAATATTTTTAAGCACATTTAAAATTTTACGATAAACTTTTTCTATCAAATAGATAGGAGAAGTTTATGAAATCTATCAATGAACTCAACAGTTTCGATAAACCAAGGGAAAAGTTACTTAAAAAAGGGACTAAAGCTTTAAAAGACTATGAGCTAGTTGCGATACTTTTAGGAAGTGGTATCAAAGGGAAAGATGTGTTTGCACTTTCACGAGAAATAGTGAAGCTTTTTGAAGATGATTTTGATACTTTAAATTTAGAAAAGCTTCTTTATATCCATGGACTGGGTACTGCAAAAGCTAGTCAAATCATCTGTGCTATTGAACTATCTCGCAGATACCTTATCAAACAAAACAAAAAAATCACAAATGCTAGTGAAGTATATGAGGAACTAAAAAGCTACAAAGATAAAAGGCAAGAGTATTTTTTGTGTTTGTATCTTGATGGTGCAAATCATCTATGTGAAACAAGAGTTATAACAATAGGCACTCTCAACCAAAGCTTAGTACACCCAAGAGAAGTTTTCGCTCCTGCTATTGAGAATAGATGTGCAAGTATCATAGTAGCTCACAATCATCCAAGTGGGATATTAAGCCCAAGTAGTGAAGACCTAGAAGTAACCAAAAGACTTCAAGAGTCTGGGAAGATATTGGGTATTGAGTTGTTAGATCATGTGATATTTACAAGTTCAGATTATTTGAGTTTAAAGAATGAGGATCTATTATGAGTTTTGAAAATAAAAATAATAGACTTGATACTTGGAATATAAAGAAGAAAAATATAGATAAAAAGGTAAATATAAACTATAAAAAAGATGGTAATGTAAAGTTTAGAATAAGACCTTGGAGTATGTGGTGGTATGAAGTTGGTGAAAATATAGGAAGTGAAACTGGGTGTCATTTTTCAAAAGAAAAGTTAACTACTCAAAGACCATGTATCGTTATATCTACAAATAATTTTAATCATGCAACATACAATAAAAAAGTAATTGTTATGCCATTAACTTCAAAGAAAGAAAATAAAAAAACTAAACATTTTCAATATGAATTGAAAGCCCAGAACTATATAGGGTATTTTGATATAAATAGTAAACTTAAATATGTTGGGTTGGAAAAGGATTCATTGGTTATTTGCAATGATATAAAAACAATAGATACAAAAAGGTTAATTGAGCCAATATATAAAGTGTTAGAGAATAGTGATATTAAAAGTATCAAAAAGTTTATATCTAAATATTTAGGAATATAAAAAAAGGAAACTTAAACAAGCTTCCTTAATATTGTACCCCTACTTAAAGGGAAAGCTCCACCGAAGCGAAGTAATTTACTAACCCCACTTAAAAAAGTGGGTGTGCCCGCAGGCGAATTGTAATGTATTATATCAAAGATATCTCAAAAAGTCAATCAAT
>JGI10211J34971_10000521_pt1 | contig 31490 bp, 30 predicted proteins | sample Etolagsediment_FD_34971 | JGI IMG/M metagenome (IMG submission 34971)
GTGATGTTCGTCAACCGGCAGGCCGGTTCCGGGACCCGGGTCCTTTTTGACTATAAACTGGACCAGGCCGGTATCCGTTCGAATGCCATCAAAGGGTATGACCACGAGGAATTCACCCACATGGCGGTGGCAGTGGATATTCTGAGCGGCGCCGCCGACTGCGGCATGGGAATCCATGCAGCAGCCAAAGCCCTGGACCTTGATTTTGTATCCATCGAACAGGAACAATACGACCTGGTGGTGCCGACCGGGATGTTGCATCAGCCTAATATTCAAAGTACGCTGAAAATTATGGGGTCTGACAATTTTCGAAAACGCGTTGCGGCTCTTGGCGGATATGATCCGTCCAGAAGCGGCGAACGTTTCGCGGAGGTGAAAAGTGGGTAAGAAGGAGGTACCGTTAAAACTAACATTTCAGCTCCAATTTGAGATTCGTAAATACACGATGCAGGAAATAGGTTAAATTATCTATTAGTTACGGCAACTTTTAAAATTGAGCGTGTTGCTACGGATTTTGGGTGCGTTTTTCGATGCCTTGAAGGGGCTTAGTGGTCGAGATCTTTAAGGATTTCAATATTTTCTTTACTCTTTTTTTGTCGGAGGCAGCCGTTTTAATCACAGATGCGGTTGCCAAAGGGTTCTTACCTAAATATTCCATTTAGGTTAACACCGAAGTTTGATACACTATGGGGCAGGCTGTGAGGGGCTGATAATAAGGAGCCCCAAAATCACCTAAATCAACCAACGACGGGAGAGAACGCCATGCAGCCAACACCGGAACACTTAATGAAAGGACTCCAGCGCCGGGTCCAAGAAGGTTTTCAGGGGTATCCACTTGCTATCGTTGCTTTCTATGGTCACAATGACAAGATCGCAACCAAAGCGGTTGTCGGCATCATAAAGAAAGCGGGCGGTTCACCTGAAAGTATCAAAAAATGGATCTCCAAAAAAGGTGATCTTCGCAAAGACGTAACGACCATCAAAGAACTATTCAGGTATATCGAAGCCCATCAGGCCCTGAGCGTAGCACTTACACCTGGTATCTACAGCTGTCCCCACGAAGCTGGAATCGACTTTCCCGAAGGAGGCACTTGTCCGCATTGTACGTTCTGGTCAAATATCAAAAAACCGGATCTTTTTAAAACAGCCAAGCTCTCAGCTACTCAAGATCAGCCAACCCGGATTCTTAAAGTCTTGACCGAAGCGGCGCGGAACAAAAAGACACTGCTTTATGGGGATGTCATGAAGACAATGGGCCTGACTTACCAGGATGCGATGCATCGGAAAAGATTCAAAAAGGATCTCAGAGTGGCGAATCGACAATCGAACCTCCATGAACACGGCCTGCTGATTTCAGCCCTACTCGTATATAAAACTCAGTATATCCCGGATGATGATTTTTTCCTGATGGCGCAAGAACAGGGTACGTTTACACCTGGAAAAGACTCTAAAACAGCATTTTTCAAAGATCATCTTGAACGTATCTTTAATTTCTACGAAAAAAAAGAGGGATAGGGACAAACAGTTTAAGAAAGGGAGGCACCATGAAATTCTTAAGAGTGAAAATGGGAAACAGGGAAGTGTCAGTGGAAGAGGTGCCGCAGGCGTATAGGGGCCTTGGGGGCAGGGGCCTCACGTCCACCATTATCAACGCTGAAGTTTCGCCCACCTGTGACCCGCTGGGGCCTGAAAACAAACTGATTCTGGCTCCGGGATTGTTGAGCGGAACCAATCTGGTCAATACCAGCCGCATTTCAATCGGCGCCAAAAGCCCGCTGACCGGGACTATCAAGGAAAGTAACGCTGGGGGTACGGTAGCGGCTGCCCTGGGACATCTGGGAATAACGGCGGTTATTTTCGAGGGCCAGGCACCGGTTGGAGAACTTTTCATCTTTCGCATTGATGAAAACGGTGACGGAAGTCTTATGCCGGCTTCCGTCTACAAGGGGATGCGGACTTATGCCCTGGCCGAAAAAATGCTGGAGACTTATGGAAAAAAAACGTCGGTGCTTTGTATTGGGCCTGCGGGAGAACAAGGATCGACGGCCGCTTCCATCCAGTCCACGGACGTTGACGGCCGTCCTTGCCGGGCTGCTGGTCGCGGGGGCCTTGGAGCGGTCATGGGGGCGAAAGGTTTGAAGGCCATTGTGGTTGATCAGACAGGGAAAGGAACAGATGCCATTGCGGATCCCCAGGCCTTCAAAGAAGCAGCCAAGGCCTTTGCCAAAGCGGTAAAGGAGCACCCCTTTACGGGACGGATGCTGCCTGCCCTGGGTACGGCGGGCATGGTGGCGCCGGTCAATTCCATGGGGGCCTTTCCCACGCTCAATGCCACCAAGGGTGTCATGGAAGGCTGGGAGAAAATCAGCGGCGAGGCCCTGTCCGAAATTTTTAAGGAACGGGGAGGCAACCCGAGTCACATGGGTTGTTCACAGTGTATTGTGCATTGCTCCAATGAATTTGTGGACAAAGAGGGAAAGTATGTTACATCTTCCCTTGAGTACGAGACCATTTGGTCCATGGGGGGCATGACCGGTATTGATGACTTTGACACCATCGCGCAACTGGATCGTCTTTGCGACGACATCGGTGTTGACACCATGGACACTGGGGTGGCCGTGGCTGTGGCCATGGACTCGGGATATAAAAACTTCGGCGACGGCCAGGCGGCCATTGAAATGGTTAAGGAGATCGGCATGGGCACGCCTTTTGGAAAGATCTTGGGAAACGGCGCGGCAGCAGTCGGAAAACATTTCAATCACAAGCGGGTTCCCGTAGTCAAGGGACAAGCCATTGCCGCCTATGATCCCAGGGCCATGCAGGGAAATGCCGTCACCTATGCCACTTCCCCCATGGGCGCGGATCATACAGCGGGGAACGTGGTGGGGGAATACATGGCGGGGACACTTGATCCTTTGAAACCGGAAGGGCAGATGGAGGCTTCCCGTAAAAGCCAGATTGCCATGGCATCAGTGGATTGCACGGGGTTGTGCCTGCTGGCCAGTTTTGCGTTGACCACGCCCGAAGGCGGTGGTGCCTTCTTGAAGGCCATGAATGCGAAGCTCGGTCTCCAAATGGGACCGGAGGATATTCCCGCTATGGGGATTAGGGTTCTGAAGGAAGAATTGGATTTTAACCGAAAGGCGGGTTTCACATCTGCTGATGACCGCCTTCCTCGGTTTTTCTACGAGGAAGCACTCCCCCCTCACAACAAAGTTGTGCTCATCAGTGATGAGCAAATGGATCAGGCCCTTGCCTTCTGAGGGAATTAAATGAGACTGAATGTCAAACTGTTTGGTACTCTGGGGAAGGGCTTTCAAGGGTATCGGCAAGAGGATGGACTGAATGTGGAGATTCCGGATGGCGCACAGGTCAGCGACCTGATCGGCCATCTGGAGTTATCCGTTACAAAAGGGTGCGTCGTGGTCGTAGAAGGGCGGGTCGTTAAACCTACCGGTTTTCTGGAAAACGGCATGGCGGTGCACATCCTTCAGGCCGGGGCCGGGGGATGACGCCGGTTGATTCTTGAGTCTCGCCTTTTTTCACTCTTTCTGTAATACTTTGGGCATTCTCGGCCAGACCTGGCCTTTTGTCAGGCCGATCAGTTGCACCATTGACAGGGCCAGGTTTTCAAGGGCATGAAGCAGCCATTGGTTTTCGTAGAAACCGAGGCGCACCTCTTCCAGAGATTGCATGCTGTGGCCGGTGTGATAGATGAAGCATTGCGGCGGCAGGATAAATCCATAAAGGTTCAAAATCAGCATGATTTCCTTTGCAACGTTGTCCTGACCCAATTCGCTGCCAGCGACCACGATACCCCCTACTTTGCCCTGAAGGGGGTTGTATGCCTTTAATGTGCCATTTGCCATCTGCTCCACCAGATCAAAGCATTCGTCCAGGGATTTGGTGACGATTTCTCGGGGAACGGGTGGCGCCTTGAAGCTGATCCAGCGTTCAAGAAACAGCTTTAAAACACCGGCCATGCCGAACATATACGTTGGGGATGCAAGAATAATCCCGTCTGCTTCGATCATCTTTCGGGCTATGATGCTGAAATCGTCGTCAAAGCAGTCGCACAGATAGTGGCACCGGGTTTCCATATCAGAGAAACACGCCCTGCAGGGATGGATATTCATTTGACTTAAATGGATTATTTCGGTGTGACAATCGTTACAAGATTCCCGGATGGTATCCATCAGACCCTGTAGCATCATAGCGCAAAGGGATTCGTCGAGGGCATGGTTTCCTCTGATGCGAGGTGAACTATTGATACCCAGAAATCGGATCATGGATGATTCCCCTGTTTTGGCGTTACTACCCTGAAGGCATTATTTCGGCAGGAACCCTTTGGCAACCGCATCTGCGATCAAAGCGGCTGCATGGTCGTGTATTTCGGGGGCCGATTCTTTCATGGACTCGACGATCGATAACAGATGATGACTTGTGAGGCTGTTCTCCCGCCATGTTTGCCCCTCTGTGACATAGCCATGCAAAAGCGGCTGAAGGCGGTCTAAAATGTGCGCGAATATTGCTTCTTCAGATTCTTGGTTCTCGAATTCTTTCCACAGACCAAAGAGGATTTGAGCCTGGTCATGGGGCAGGAGATTAAACAGGCGGTCCGCGGCTTTAGCCTCCTTTTCCATTTGCTTGCGGCGTTGTGCGGTATCGCAAAAGTGGACATCCCCTGCATCAATCTCCACGAGATCATGTATCAAAAGCATTTGAAGCACACGTAGAAGGTTCAATTCCCTCGGGCAGTGATGCTCCGCCAGTAGCATCGCCATGATGGCCAGTTGCCATGAATGCTCAGCCGCGTTTTCAAGCCTGGAGGCGTCGGTCAAAAGGGTCCGGCGAAAGACCTGCTTTAATTTATCGGCCTCCAGGATGAATCGGTTTTGCTGCTGCAGCCGCGTCATTTGGTATTCACCGTTGCGGCAGCCATTTCCTGAATAATATGAAACAGTGTGTCGGCGGGGATCGGTTTTTTAACGACCCGATCGACACCCGCAACCCGTAGTGCCTTGGTATCCAGTTCGGTATCCAGACCGGTCAAAAGCACAAAAGGTGTTTTGGAAATGCCTGCCATGCGACAAAAGTCTCGATGCGCTTTTCCCACTTCCAAACCGTTCATATCGTCCATGCCGAAATCGCACAAAATCACATGGAACCGCGCGCGTCGTATGGCCTGCAGGCCTTGTTCGGCCGTACCGGCGGTACACAATTCCACATTCAAATCCTCGAACCAGAGTTTCATCATCTTGAGGATGTTGGGTTCATCATCAATCATCAGAAAGCGAAGGCACGTATCCGACTCGCGTTCATCAACGGATAAATACCGGTTTTCAGTCTTTTTTAATGAACCGGCCAGCGGTAAAACGATGGTAAAGGATGTGCCTTTACCCAAAACACTGGCGGCGTGTATGTCGCCCCCATGCTTTTTGACGAGTCCGTAGCTGGAAGAGAGCCCCAAACCGCTGCTTTGGGGCCCTTTGGTGGTAAAAAAAGGTTCAAAAATGCGCTGAATGTTTTCCTCGGAGATACCGTTTCCCGTATCCGTGAAGGTGGTCAATGTGCGGCCATTACAGATTTCGGAACTGATGGAGAGCGTTCCGCCCTGAGGCATGGCTTCCAGTGCGTTTTTTATCAAGTTGACGGTAACTTCATAGAACTCCGACGGGTTGCCTTCCACCAGGCACCCGGGAGTACGGAAATAATTCAAACAATACCGACGCGTTTCAAGAGGATTTTTCCACAATGGCCGCGTCAGGTTCACGGCCTCTTCGACAAGCTCGCCAATTGAAAAAACATGAATCTTATCCGATGAATTGATCGTCAAATGGGTGAAATCCTTTATTCTGTCGACGATATCAGCCCCTCGGTGGGAGGCATCGATAATATTGCTGAGGGCATCGTGGCATTTTCTGATTTCACCGGATTCGAGTTTTCTGAGCGCCGCTTCACCCGCCCCCATGATCACTTGCAGCAGATTGTTGAAATTGTGGGCGACACCTGAGGCCATTTCTCCGACGGCCGACAACCGTTCAGTATGGATCAAGGTTTTTTCCATCTGTTTTCGGATGCTCAAATCACGGGCAAGGCTCAAAACCGCCGGTTTGCGTTGGTAATGGATCATTCTTGAATGAAATTCGAATGGGATTGCCTCACCGGATCGGGTCAGGATATCCACCTCAAACTGTACATTTTTCCCTGATCGGATTTTTTGCCCGATGTCTTTCAGAATATTCATATGAGTCGGAAATACGATATTTTTGAAGGACATGTTCAGCAACTGTCGTCGGCTGAAACCGAATCGTTCACAGGCCACATCATTCACCTCAAGAAATGTGCCCTGGGAATGGCTGATGATCATTGGATCGATGACGTTGTCAAAAAGCTCTTTATACCGCGACAGTTCTTCGATGGTTTTACGTTCCGTGATGTCGCGAACCAGCCCCAGAAAGCATTTTCGCCCCTGGATTTCAACTACGGTTCCGGTCACTTCCGCATCCACAAAGGCCCCCGATTTTTTACGAAAACGCCTTTCCTCCACATGGACGAAACCGTAATCCAGCGCTCTTTGGATATTTTCCCTCAGCCCCCTGGAACCGGGATCGAGGATGTCGTCTACCCTCATGGACAACAGTTCCGCCCGCGTGTAATCGAGCCACTTTGTCGTGTAGGGATTGCAGTCCAGAATCTGGCGGGTTTTGACGTCGGCGATATAGATCGTTTCGGGAGCATTTTCAATGATGGCGCGAAAGTTTGCCTCGGATGTGGTGACTTGATCCAAGGCCTGTTTGAACTCGGCGGTGGCTTCCTTTAGCAGGTTGGTGAGGATGTAAGACCTGCGTTCCGCCTGAGCCAAAAGATTTTCAAGCTCCTTAATCCGCTGTCGGAGGCTGCTGATTTCCTTCATCACTAGAACCCGATCACGGATACGGTACTTGTTTCATTGTGAAGATAATTGGCGCCGCCGCATCGCATTGGCGAGTATTCACCGTAAGAGTAAAACCCCGTAATCGGCAAATCGGGACCGATCTTCTGCCGTATCAGCTCAATTTCCTCCCGCGTGCGGCTGCCCAAAATCAATTTCCGGGCCATGCAGGAATAACAGAAAATCATGGCGAACGTGGCATCTCCCAGATCGGATATGGCCAATCGGGCGGCCTCTTCTGAAGCGTGCAAGACAGATGCAATGTCTCCACAAGTCAGACTCACTTCGGCCCCCTCCGGGATCTCTCCCGCAAAGCGAATGGATCCTTCCTTACGGTTAACGGACATGGTGGCACGCAACAGATAATAATTTTCTTCGCCCACATCCCCCGATCGCCCGACAAGCCCGAGAGGGTACTCCACACCGATCTCCGGCAGTTTGTGGGCGTGTTTGCCCAAAAAACGCTCAAAAACTTTTAACGCCGGCTCGCCGTTCAGTTGGTACAGGATATTACCGGAGGAATGGGTCACTTTTTTGGATAGGCCTATGGGTGTCCAACCGCTTCGAACGCCAGTACCCAGTTTAAAATCACCGGAAAATCCTATGGCAACGGCCGCATCGGTCAGAATATTTCTGCCGGCAAACTGCCATGTCTCTACAAATCGGCCACCATCCCCGGCCGTGCCGCCCGAAACCGGGATTTTTTCACCTAAAACCGATGAAATGCCTCGCAGAATGGCACAACCGTTGCCGGTGATGCCATCTGAAAACAGCTGGAGATATCGGATCGATTTTGGTAAGCCCTGGGCCAGTTTGCGGCCGGCGCCCTCACTGTCCTGGGAGAGGTTCTCCACAACCGAAAGATGAAAAGTAATACGATCCGTAACGATTCCGGTTAGCACGGCCGAATCGTTGCTGAAACCTTCATTGGATATCTCGCCGTCCGTGGTACAACCGATCAGGGTATCGGTATTGACGGTATCGTTGACCCCTTTCAAAAGGTCTTTCATGCCCCTTTGGGCAGCGCAGAAAAGCCAGCATGCATCGGGTGTTTGGCCCAATTTATCGATCAGGCCCACGCCCAAACGCCGTCCCGTGCGCTCGGAAAAAGGCATCTTCAATTGAACTGTCGCTGCTTTGAACATAGCCTGAGCACTTTCATAGGGTACTTGCAGGAAATATGGTGTAAAATATAGTTTACGGTGTCATCAGCCGAAGCGCGACCAACCCCTCCGGTGCAATCATTTGAGATAATTGGTCTACATGAATATCCTGTCCCTCTACCAGGATGCTTTTGCAGCCTTTTCGGAATGCATCCGGTGGATGGGAAAAGAACCCCCTGGCCGTATCCGAATCGACCATCAGACCCCGCTTGAGAAAGGTTAAACCAATTTCCTTGGCCAGGACATTAAACAATTTGATGGACACCGTTCCCTCCCGGTCCTCGACGCTAGAATCCGCTTTGGTGTGTGTGATTGTACCACGAAAAACAGCCAGAATGCCACCTTTGCGAAAGGTTGCGCCGACCAGCCCCGGCATGGCAGCTGAAAGCGCCAGGGTGGCCTCTTTTTCCACCATTGCCGTATTAAAGTCGTCAACAGGTTTTCCGTTGAGGAAGGCGGTGCGGATGCGGTCTTTCACATAGTCAGGAGCCACATCAAACTGGTTGCAGAGCAGATCTCTGATATTGACACCGGTGCGAATATTGACCTTGAAACCTGCCTGCAAAATGGACGAAAACGCGGCAACACCCGAACCCATTGTACCAAACAGGAATTCCGCGGTCAAACCTGCCTTTATCATGGTAACACTCCTGATCCGGCGAACCGGAAATTAATCCTGTTTGAAGATGAACATATCCGGCTGTTTTCGCTTTAGCCACCGCCTATGGGTGGGAAAACGCCAACCCTTTCGCCGCCCTGAAGAAGGAAGTCTGCATCTTCTTTTGCACCGTCGATAAAAATCAGTTTGACCTCGTCTTTAGGAATGCCCAGTCGGTCCAAAACCACGGATAAAGGCGTTCCCGGTTCAACGGGGTAATGACGTGCTGAGTCAGCAGGCAGGTACTTTTTCAGAGAAGCAAAGAGTCTTATGTCGATAGTGGCCGGCATGGTGTGTGTTTACAATATGCTTCCGTTCGGAATTTTGCTTTTTGGAAAAAACGGGGGGAACCGTGCGAAGCCTCCCCCCATCCAAAGTGGCGCTGATGAATATTAGAAATTATAGACCTGATCCAGTTCTTCGTCCGTTACCCCGAAAGTCACGTTGTGCGGGGGCAATGCCTCATCAATGAAGAACTGGGGCAGCCGATCGTCCTTGCTGGTAAAGCCGGCGCGTTGGTTGAAATCCCTTTCCATCTTGAGGATGTTCTTACCAAGTTCCGTGACGTCATCCGCTGTCAGATCACTCCCCCCAAATCCGCCAATCAGGTCGAGCAGGGCCTGGAACGTATCGGGCTGGTCCAGAATGGCAAAGGCGATGAACAGGCACATGCCCGTGGCGTCAATGGCGGCGGTCGCGATTTGCAGATTTCTGGAGAGGTCCACCTGTCCTTCGGGTTTCAAGGCATCCACACTCCCCCCCACGCCGAGGATATTGGTGGCCACGGCATATCCGGCCGTATGATCGGCCCCCATGGGGGTGGTAGCATAGGTTACACCGATTCCCTGAACCGCCCTGGGATCGTAGGCCGGAAGGGCCTGTTTCTTGACCACCGGTACGCGTTCCACGCCGAGCACCTGTCCGGTGACGGCCGCACCGCTGCCGAGTATTTTTCCAAGGGGTGTTCCCAGGCCCACTTCCTTGACCAGGTTGATGGCGGCCTGGGCATCGCCGAAGTTGGCCAACCCCCCTTCCATGGCCACACCGACCGTGGCGCCCATCTCAATGGTGTCCAGCCCGAAGTCGTCGTCCAGTCGGTCAATCTGTGCAATGGCGTCGAGATCGTCGATGCCGCAGTTTCCGCCATGGGCCCAGACGGTTTCGTACTCGGGCTGTTTGGTCAAGAAGTTGCCATTTTTGTCGTAAAAGGTTCCGGAGCAGCGGATCACGCAACCCTTGTGGCAACCGTGGGTTGCGGAGCCTTCACCACCCCTGGCGTTTTCCGTTTCCGCCTGGGTTTCGCCGCTGATTTTAGAAGCGCCATCAAACCTGCCAGATGAAAAATTGTTGGTGGGGTATCCGCCGGCTTCGTTCAATACATTGGTCAAAACATTGGTTCCGTAGGCCGGGAGCCCTTCGCCGGTCACCGGATGTTTTTTGAGCCCCGCCACAAATGCCTTATTTGCCTCTTTAAACTTTTCCGGGTTTGCCGGTGCACGTGCGCTCGTACCGGCATCGTCAACCACGATAACCTTAACGCCCTTGGCGCCCATCACGGCACCGACACCCCCGCGGCCGGCGTGACGCGTCGGCCGCTGTTCCATGTCTGTAAAGGCAATGGATGCTCCGGACAGCTTCTGTTCTCCGGCCTGGCCGATGGAGATACAACCGATTTTCTCGCCGTACGCGGCTTTCATCTTGTCCACCAGGTCATAATTGCCCAGCATTCTCAAACTGTTGTCCGGAGTGATCTGAATACCATCGGCATTGATGAAAACTTTATAAAGTGTGTCGTCCTTTGGTTTTCCTTCGAGCACGATGGCGGCATATCCCAGCCGCCCCAGCATCTGTGAAGGCTGCCCACCCGAATTGGCTTCCTTGATACCGCCCGTCAACGGGCTCTTGCACCCCACGGAAATACGTCCCGACATGGCCGCGACGGAACCGCTCAGCAATCCGGGGGCAATGACCAGTTTGTTCTTGGCACCCAGGGGATGACACAGGGGCGGAACCTCCTTTGAAACGATGGCCGATGTCATGGCCCGCCCGCCAAACCCGGCATAATCTCCCAGAGGCCCGACGCTCACTTTGGGACCTCCTTCTGCACCCATATCGATTCGAACAATTTTGTCCATAACCTTTTCCTCCTTCTTTTTTTAAACGGGTTTTTATTTATGCTTTGCCAAATGCCTCACATCAATTTTGTCGCTACCGATCTAGCGGCATCAAGAACATTTTTCAAGGGTACATCTTTTTTCATGGCCAGACGTTTACAATCCTCATATTCCGGTGACACATTAACGTTTCGTTCTCCAATTTTGGCGACCTTAAATGCGATTTCTCCATGGGTGGTTTCTCCCAGCTGAATTTCCCTTCGGACCTTCACTCGGTGGTCGATTCGCCATCTTACGCCAATAGTCGTGGTTTCGGCAAGGAGGAAAGCGGAAATCTGGTCCATCATCTCCATCTTGCAGAGCACCGTAAGCAGTATGCCCGGTCGATTTTTCTTCATGTGAAGAGGTACCAAAAAGACATCCATAACGCCCATGTGAAGCATCTTTTCAATAAGATAGTCATAGATCTGAGGGTTCATGTCATCAATACTGGTTTCCATAACGGCCACCCGTTCGCTCTCAAGCCCTTTGATTTCTTCAGTGGATTCTCCGATGCTGATCCGTAACAGGTTTGGGATGGAAATATCGGCATTGCCGGCACCATAACCCGTTGTTTTCAGCGTCATGGCCGGCATGGGACCGAATTCCGCTGCCAGTGTGGTCAAAATAGCCGCGCCGGTGGGCGTCAGAAGCTCACCTTGCACACCTGTTGAGTAAATGGGTTTGCCCCGGATCAATTCAACGGTGGCCGGAGCAGGTACCGGCAAGGTGCCGTGAGCACATTCCACGCTTCCGGCTCCCACATGCAGGGCTGAACAAACGATTTTTTCGATCCCGAGGGCAGCCAGCCCGGCCACGGATCCCACCACGTCGATGATGGCGTCCATGGCACCCACCTCATGGAAATGGATGTGGTCCACAGTCGTCCGATGGACTTTGGCCTCAGCCTCGGCCAAACGGATGAAGATACCGATACTTTTTTCCTTGATGCCACTTTCAAGATCGCTTTTTTCGATAATGGTTCTGATGTCAGACAGGTGCCGGTGATGATGGTGGTGATGGTCCTCTTCCACCATTACAATGGCTTGACTTCCGGCGATACCTTTTTTATCAATCTTTTCTACATTTAAGTCATAGTGGGTCAGCTTAAGTTTGGCCAACTCCATTTTTAGCTTTTCAAGGGGTAAACCCGCGTCCATGAGTGCACCGAGGATCATATCTCCACTGGCGCCCGAGAAACAGTCAAAATAGGCAATTTTCATTGATGGGTATCCTTTCTGTTTGCAAGCTTATTGATGAGGTTGGCCTGATATCCGGCACCGAAACCATTGTCGATGTTCACCACCGAAACCCCTGAAGCACAGCTGTTTAGCATACTGAGCAGGGCGGCAACCCCCCCGAAGCTGGCGCCGTAACCGATACTGGTGGGCACCGCCACCACCGGACAGGAAACCAGACCGCCCACCACACTGGCCAGGGCACCTTCCATGCCGGCGGCCACCACCGCCACATTGGCCTTGAACAAATCTTCACAGGAGTCCAGCAGGCGATGAATTCCAGCGACCCCACAATCATAGAGGCGTTTGACGTGGTTCCCGAGTATTTCGGCGGTAATGGCCGCCTCTTCAATGACGGGGATATCAGAGGTGCCGGCACATACCATGGCAATGTTGCCCACCTGCGCCACCGGCCGCGGTTTGATGACCACGATCCGGGCTGTTTCGTGATATTCGGTATCGGCAACCACTTCCTGGATGCTCTCAAAAGCTCTTCGATCCGCGCGGGTTGCCAAGATATTGTTATGGTGCTGAGCGAGCTTTTCCGAAATGCCGCGGAGGTGTTCCAGACTCTTTCCTTCGCAGTAAATGACTTCAGGAACACCGGCTCGCATGTGCCGGTGAAAGTCAACTTTGGCATAACCGAGATCTTCAAATGGCAGCCTTTTTAACCGTTGCAAGGCCGTATCGAGATCCATTTCCCCGCTTCGAACCTGTTTCAGAAGATGCTTCAGATGTTGGCTGTCCATATTGCTTAACCTCTCCGTTCAGGCGTAAGTGCTCTGTTCAGGCTACCCATGGAGTACCCTTCCATGTCCAGGGTGGTATGCATGAATCCCAGCGATTTGAAATGTTGAACAATCCGGTCTCGAATGATTTTCTCAGTGAATTTGACAATGTCCTGAGCATCGACTTCCAGGCGGGCCACGTCACCGTGGTGGCGAACCCGAACCTGGCCGGTGGCCCCCAAATCGCGCAAAAACCGCTCACCTTCGTCCACCTGTTTGAGGTTGCGGCCCGTAATGGGGGTGCCGTAAGGGATTCGAGACGCAAGGCAGGCAGCGGATGGCTTATCCCATGTGGGTAATCCCAGTTGTTTCGACAGCCGGCGGATCTCGGATTTGGTCAACCCTGCTTCCATCAGCGGACTTCGAACATTCAACTCACGCGTCGCACGGTTGCCGGGCCGAAAATCCCGGTGATCGTCCGCGTTCGTCCCGTCCGCTACCCACGGAAACCCCTTTTGACGGGCGAGTGCCATTAATTCGCCGAACCGGCTCTTTTTGCAGATGTAACACTTGTCGGATGGATTAGATGTAAAATCGGGCAGTTCCATTTCATGACTTTCAATTTGGAGATGTGCGCATCCCAGTTGTAGGGCCAGGCGCACGGCATCTTCACGTTCGCGGGACGGGGTGGTTTCGGAAATGGCCGTAACGGCCAGAACATTGTCCCCCAGAACATCGACACACACTTTCAAAAGAAGTGTGCTGTCCACTCCGCCGGAGAATGCCACCAGCACCCGGCCCATCCGGCGAAGCAACCGCTCCAGATCCAGGTGTTTTTCTTCAACGGATTTTTCTTCCCCGGCGTTCATTTTATCCATAGGGTCTTCTCGCGACGTGCGGGAAACCTCCCTTTGCACTTCTTGTTTTGTTGGGGCGGTCAAACGAGACCCGGTACAACCTGAAACTCCCCTGTTTCAGGCAGCCCCAAAACACCCCAGACTGGTAGAATCCCTGCGCCAGGCAGAAAAAAAGGAAAAAAAAGGGGAAACCAAGGTCCGGTTTTTTTTCAAAGTACAGCACCACCGCCGGCAGGATACTCACCACCAGCAAAGGGAGGGCTGTTTGTGGAACGAAAAAAGCGAGTACAATGGCGGGTATCAGGTAGTATCGCGTCACGTGGTAGGTCAGGTGGTATGACAGCATCAAATGACGCTTTCCAATGGCGGAAAAAAAGCGGCGCAGGGGAAGAGCAAGGCCGAAGGAACGGTTGAACCGCATCTGCTTGTAAAGCGTTTCCACCATCAGAAAAACCAGGCCTCCCAGAAGTAACGCTACCGATTTAATGGTCAAAGCCGTCAACAACAACAAAAGCAGCAGAATCCCCTCCCGGTATACTGGAAATCGTTTGGTCTTCTGAGGATACATGTCGTACAAAACGGCCTCGGAGGTACCATAATCAAACCGCCTGCTGAAAGTTCCAGGAAAGCGGTTTCGGTGCCTGTGGTTGACCCGCCCTTTGGGAATATAGAGCAACCGATGCCCCTCCGACATCAGTTTCCAGCAGAAATCAACGTCTTCTCCCACCCGCAGTTGTTCATCCAGACCCCCGGTTTGAAGATACAGCGCCTTTCTTACCAACATGTTGCAGGTGGGCACGTAAAAAACCGATTTGTCACCTTTTCCCAGAATCTCTCCGGCACCCATATTCAAGGGAGATTGAACCGCTTCAAAGCGATCCAGCCTGGATACACCGCCAACATCGTCCACATAACCGCCTACCAGTGCCGGCCGGGGGTCATGAAAATAGGGAAGCAGTTCATCGAGCCACCGGGGGTCCGCCGTGCAGTCGCTGTCCATAAAGGCAATGATCTCACCCTTTGCCGCCCGAACGCCCGCATTGCGCGCTGCCGACTGCCCCAGATTCCTGGACTGTATGAGCAGCCTTACATCGTAGCCCCTGACAACGGAAACCGTCTGATCGGTGGAGGCGTCGTCCACAACAATAATCTCCCGCCGGGATACCGGATAATTCAAGCACAGCAGAGACTCCAGACACGGGCCTATTTCATGGGCACGGTTATATACCGGAACAATAACGCTTACAAAAGGCTCAAAAAGCACACGGGAAGGGACCCAGTCTAGAATTCCCGCCACGTACAGGGTATCGCATAGAGAAACGGCCGCCCCGACACGAGTATCGTCTCCTTCTTCCCAGGGAGAGAATCCCCCTCGACATTGCTCGAGAATCCGCATGGCGGAAGGATTGACACCAATGGCCCTCAGGGGGTCCATCTGCAATGCAAAGCAGCGACCCTCTTCAGTGATAAGACGGGTACCCTTCTTCAATCGATAAAGACCTCCGGGCACCGGGGCGCTCATGGCCTGACCTCTTTCAGGACCGGTTTTACTGAAACACAGTTGGCCAGACATCCGGGATCGGGAACGCCGAGTTTCCGCTGGGTGTGATAGGCAATTGCCGGGCATCCGCCGTGGCAAAGGTCAAACCGTCGGCAGCTTTCACAGGACTTGATTTCAAGCCGTCGAAACGAATGAAATACCGGAGAATTTTGCCATATATCCTTGAAATCGTCATCCGGCAGCCGTCCGGCCAAAAATTCAGGGTCTTGAAGAAAAGCGCAGGGATAAACGTTCCCCTCCGGTGAAATGCAACAGGTGAGTTTGCAGGCGCCGCACATGTTCAAGCCCAGGGAACGTCTTTCCTCCGTTGAAACCGAAAAAAAGGAATCGCCCGTGGAAACCGCCAGATGCCCATTGAGCCAATCAGAAAAGGCAAGCATCTGTTGTTGGTCCACATTCAGCTCCGACCAGGATGCTTTCCCTCTTCCGGAAGGCCTGAACCGGGATACCCGGAGTTTTGCGCCGTATTCTGCCGCCAATTCGGTCATGCTGTCCAGTTCGCTGAAACTCCGGCGCGTAAGGACCGTGTTAACACTGACTTCAATGTTACGGTTCCGCAAACACCCCAGCGCACGGAGGACGTTTTGGAAGCTACCCGTGCCTCTGATGGGGTCGTTGGAGGCGGGGGTGGCCCCATCCAGGCTGACCTGGACGTAGACCAGTGGATTATCCAGCCTGCCGGCCACGTAATCGTCGATGAGAATACCGTTGGTACTGATGCAGGTGACCATGCCTTTCTTATGGGCATGGTCCATGAGATCCAGAAAATCCGGCCGCATAAAGGGTTCACCGCCACCGATGTTGAACTGGAAAACTTTCATTGCGGCGAGCCTATCGATGACCGCAAGACATTGATCCGTCGTCAACTCTCCCGAGCGTTTGAGGCCTGCATCCGAAAGGCAGTGAATACACGATAAATTGCAGGCATAGGTCACTTCCCATGTGACATTCACCGGCGCGGAAAGCCCCATATCAACATATTGATTGCTCATGGATTAATCCTTTTTGTTCCAGCTCGGTCAAAACATGGGTAACCCATTGTTCACTCGCCTGCCGAGATTGGCTGTAGCGGGTTTGGATGGATTCCATGAGCCCTTCAGCAGTTTGTGTTCCATTAAAAAAATCATTTGCGATCAGATTCTTTGTGGGCACGAAATACAGCCTGGGACCTCGATAGTCGTAAAAAAGCAGTCCGAATACCTCTTTTCGAACCTGCACCCCGTTGTTGAGATAATAACGCTTCTTCATATCCACGTGATTTTTCCTACACTGCTAAACGCTTGCGGAACTAAAGGTGAGCGGATCAGTAAATCCCGCAGATACCATCCACAGCCAGTTCTTCCACATTAACGACTTCCAGAATACAGGGGTTACTTTCTTTCTCGTTTTCGCCGCCTTCAAATTCCTTTTCCATGCGCAGATCTTCCATACTCAAAGCCTCCTTGTTTAAATAAAAAATTTGAGATGCCCAGTCACAAACCGCAAGTTACACTGAATGTCCCCATTAGGCCAGGGAACTTTCAAAGACGAATTCCACAACACCGGCAAATGTATCGCCGTCATAGAAGGGAACATTGACAATGGTCGCTTTGCCTTCCGGGATATCCATGGTGTAGTAGTCTAAAGATTTTTTCTTCTCTCGATACTCATCATACAAGGCCGATATCTTTTCGATGGTTTCCGGCTTATGGCAGTCCCTCATGTTTTTGCCGACAAAATCCTCCTCATTCAAAAGCGCTTTGAAGACTTCCTTGCATCTTTCGTTGGCGTAAGTAACGTTGAGATCTGGGTCCGAAACCACGATGGCCACCTTCACATTGTCAAATATTTTATTCAGATCCGCCATGCCCTTCAATCTCCTTTTTTGGTTTAAGGAGCGGCTGCCGTCCAACCGCCATCCACGGTAATCATGTTGCCGGTGATGCACCGGGAATCGTCTGAGACCAGCCAGAGCACCGCACGGCCGATGTCCTCCGGCTCCACCGGCGGGTCCTTGATCAAATGGCCGGCCGTAAACTGCTCTCTGGCGTCATCCCCCTCCATGCCGAAATAAGCGGCAATGCCCTGCATCATTGGGGTCCACACCGTTCCGGGGCAGACCACGTTGCATCGGATATTGTGATCCGCGACCTCCATGGCCATTGACTTGTTCAATCCGATAATGCCATGCTTGGCGGCGCAGTAGTGGCCACCCATGCCAAACCCACGCTGGCCCCCCACCGAGGAGATGCTCACCACATTGCCGCTGTGCTGTTCGATCATGTGGGGCAACACAAAGTGGCTGCACAGATAGGTTCCCTTCAGATGCGTATCCAGAACCTCATCCCATGTTTCCTCGTCCATTTCGGCAATGGCCACCATTGATGAATTTCCAGCGTTGTTGACAAGAATATCGATTTTTCCGAACGCTTCGATGACCTGATCGACCATGGCCTCCACTTCCGGGGCTTTGCGCACATCGCATTTAATGCCCAGGGATTTCCGGCCCATGGCCTTGATGCTCTCAACGGCCGCTGCCATTGTCTCCTCGGTGGACATGTCGTAGGGAATCGTATTCATGTTCCCGCAGATATCAGCAATCACAATATCGGCCCCTTCTTCGGCCATCAATTTGGCGGTCGCCAAACCGTTACCTCGTGCGCCGCCGGTGATGACGGCCACCTTTCCCTCGAGTTTCATAGACGGTCTCCTTTCATCCTATCCATAAATCTTTTTTCGAAAATCGATGCTATGCGTCAGGAAATTTAGCCAAAAGCTCTCGCAGGCACTTCATATCTTCCGACGCCACACTTTCACCATACTCGGCCACCTGGAAATCGAGTTCTTGCTGCAAAGAAGACAAAAGCATCAATGCGTCCAGGTAATAGATCATAGTCGCATCCTTTTTAAAATCTTCTTTGTACCTCTCAAGAAGGTCATCCACCTCTAACATAACAAGCTTTTGACGATAGACGTCCAGATCAATTCGATCGCGCATGAACTGGTCCATGAGGATGATGGCCTCATTGATGATTTGAACAGTGGGATCGTGAATGGGATGGGTCATAGGGTTTCTCTCGTTTCCATTTACTGCCTATTTTCTTTGTGAAGCGCTATCGCATCTTTCCCTTTGCGGGTGGTCAAAAACCGTGTTGTTGGCGTTCTATTCTTTCGGGGAACTTTTTTTCTTTGCAGCAAGCCCATTCGAAGAAGTGTCAAGATACGGTTCTTCACCCCTTGTGAAGAAAGGTTCAGCATTCGTGCAAACGTGTGGCAGTGAAACTCACCGGGTTGGCGATGATGTCATGTCCCCGTACAGTCGGTACCGCCTTTTTCACGGATCACGGTGAGAATGCTGATCAAATCCTCACTGAGCTTTTCAGGTATTTGGGTCTCGGCCATCATGTCATTCGGACCACAAAGGTTTTGATTTTGTGAATGAACCCATCCAGTTCACCTTCTATTTTCCCCAGGAGTTCAGTGGCTTTGGCCTCATCACCGGCGGCAATGGTTTCTTTCAGATTCAAGGCCTCTTCCTTAAGATCCCATGCTACCTCACCGGCTTTGACCGTTTTCAGGTAGGCCATTTTGACCACCTTTTCGAGCGCTGCGCCTTTTTCTCCCAGGACCGCGCTGATCTTTCCGGCAAGATCGTCCGACAACCCGGCCGAGCTTTCCTGTATCTCATTAAATACTTCGATCATTTCCCTTGACAAAGCGGGTCCCTTACCAACGACATTCGGCCTTTTTTTCTCAGTCATGCATTTTCTCCATTTGTTAGTTTTAGTTTCGCGTTCTTATGGGGTTCAGGTTGCTAATAGTTGTAAAAACAAACTGCAACCTTGACACCCGTGCCATACATTGGTTCAATTCATTGTGCTTATCTGGGGTGATCCCTTCCTTCCTCCCAGGGACGCTCTTTCACGATGGCCTTTTCTTTTTCGGGCAGGCGATCCATGAGCTTGTCGGCAATTTTCATCATGGCCCGCGCTGTGAGGGATTCAGGATATTTGAAAACGATGGGCACGCCCGTATCGGCGGCTTCCGAGTACTGCCCATCCAGGGGGATGCCCCCTAAAAATGGTATGTCAAAGGTCCTTGCCAGTCTTTCGCCTTTGTCCTTTCCGAAAAAATGTTCCATTCGTCCGCAACCCGGGCATTGGTAGCTATTCATGTTTTCAATCAGGCCGAGGATCGGCGCGTTCAGTTCCTTGGCGGCGTTGATGGCCTTGCTGCAGACGATGGTGGAAATTTCCTGGGGTGTGGTCACCACCACCATACCGTCCAGGTCGGGAATCGATTTCATAATGGTTATGGATTCGTCACCGGTACCCGGTGGAAGATCAACAAAAAGAAAATCCATCTCATGCCATTTAATGGAACTCAAAAACTGCCGAAGAACCCGCGCCTTGTATTGCCCTCGCCACATGACAGGGGTCGAATCCGCCGGCCATATGAGGGCAACGGACATGATTTTCAAACCATGTTCCGTTTCGACGGGATCAATGCCGTGAGATCCGTGAAGGATATCCCGCATTTCAGTCTTGACCCCCACCATTTTAGGCACACTGGGCCCGTGGACATCCGCATCGAATATTCCCACCACCCTGTCCTTTTTCCGCATTGCCGCCGCCAGGTTCACCACAACACTGGTTTTGCCCACACCGCCCTTACCGCTGATAATGGCGATCTTATAATTGACGTGGCCCATCGCGTCACGGATCGGGCCATGCTTATGCCGGCGCTTGGGGTGAATCTGGGAATCTTCGTTTTTCAATTGCCACCTCCCTTAAAGAACGCTGCGAATTGACTTGAGCCCATTGTCTACGGGCCTGACAGAAATTTAAAATCTTTGCTGCCCAGGTGCATTTTTTCCGCGTAGTCGAGCATTTCTGCAGGCGTTTGGCCCGTTATCGCCCTGATTTTATCTTGACCTTTCTCCAGAACATCCAGATCTTGAGCGATTGATCCAGGAATGCCGGGGGACCTTACAATCATTTGATAGGTCGCCCAATCCACGGCCACCGGGTCTTCAGATGCGATGATCCCCAAATCGGGTATAAAAGGGATATCTGAAAAAGGATAATCGTCTGATTGTGGTGTTACGGAAGTGAGAAAATTAATATAAAAAGCCTGTCCTGATAAATGTTTTTTAACCGTATGGGCGGCATCGACCACACATTTCTGGTATTCGGGAATGCCTTCCGGTGGGATACCGATGGCCCCCTTGGGGCAGGCAAGGTAGCAACCGAGACATCGGTTGCACATCCTCAGGTCAAAAGAGACCTTTCCGGGCTCTCCCGATATGGCGCCGGTCGGGCAAAAACGCATGCAATCCCCGCAATGGTTACAGGTCTGATCATCAACGGATATTTCGAGACCACCATTAATTTTCAATTGGCCGGAACGGGTCAGGAATCCAAGGCCAAGATTTTTTATGGCGCCCGCCAGTCCGAGAAGGGGATCTGCCGTAACGTGGGAAACCACGATCAGGTTTCCGGTGTCGGTCAGCAGGCTGCCGATTTCAACACCGGCCAGATATTCGCCGTCGCCTTCCCGGAATCTACCTTCTTCGTTGGTATATCCGGCCGTTTGCATCAGTTGGTTATGAAATATGTCGCCATTGCTGAAACCCAGGACCAGAGCGTTGTCCATCCAGCTGTAACCATCAAATTTCGACCCCTTGAAAAGGCTGCAGCTGTCCGTGACCAGGGATTTAGCCCCCATTGCCCGTGTTTTCGAGAACAGGCTGGCGATAATGACGGGAGGAAGATAATGGGTGTAACCCAATTCACTCAAGTTGATTTTGATTGACAGGCTTTCATCCGGTTTGACCAGCCTGGCCAATTCTTTCAGGCTCAGCAGGGCATCTATTTTAGATATCGCATTTTTGTGCAGGCTTTCGGAACGGCCCTTGATCCAATAAACGTTTGCCATAAAATGCCTTCTTGATAAAATAAAATCGTTTTTCAGCAGGCCACGAGCCGCTTACAACAAACAGCGGAAAGACAGCCCAATTATTCGGGGTGAACTCGATATCAAACTCAGGGGCGGGTTACAGGCCCGCCCCTGAGCGTTCTATGCCTGAATCAATATGTTAGATCGTTGGATCGAATTCCTTCCATCCCTCCAACCAGCCCGGCAAATCTTCTCGATTGAATTCAAACTCACGGCCCAAGTGATGGTTCTCAAATACCTGTCGCATGGGTGTAACCGTCATGGGTATTTTTCGAATCTGCCACTTGGCGATATTTTCGGGATTCAGTTCGGGTTCGTACTCGATCAGTTCATAGTTCATGGTGCCCAAACCGTTTTTCTCCCCAGCTTTGAGCTGAATACGGGGCGTAAAGGCATTGATGGCCTTGAACTTGTCTTCTCCCGGCTTCAAGCCCAGTTCTTCCGCCCGGGAGTTGGGGCCGATGGGGGCCTTGTCGATCATGTCGGCGACGGCAGTATCGATGGCCACGGCGTCCATGGAGGCGAAAACACCCACATCCGGTGCCACGTAGTTCCCGTTCCACGGAAAGCAATCGCATTCCGGGGCGATGTCAAAGGCATAGGCCATGTATCCGATCTTGCCTTCCTTGAAGGTTTTCACACACCCCTTTGCCGCATCGGCCATGGCGATCTGCGCCAGTGGGAAATAGTCATCACGGAAACCGATACCTTCCATGCCGGTGAACATGCAGGTGACCTGGCAGGAGTAGCATAAGGCGCATTTCTCATAGTCCATCACCACACCTTCGGGCTCCACCTTGATGGCCGATTCCGGGCAACTGTCTTCACACATCTGGGCATAGGGACATTCGGTTCCCTGGCAGGCTTCGCGGTTGACCTTCGGATATCCGATGGCGTCTTCCGGATCCCCCCAGAAGGACAAATGCGTCTGGTATTTGCCGCGTTTGGACTGTGCGCCGATGCCGAAATTCTTGATGCAGGCCCCCATGGCCGTAATGGGATGTCCCTTGGCATGGGCCAGGTTGATGCAGGCATCCGCCTCGTACATACCCCTGGCGATATAGGTTTCTTTGATGATATTGCCCTCGGGCAATTCCACTCTCAGGTCATCCTCGCCGTAAAAGCCGTCTGAAATGATGAACGGCGCCTGCAGACTCGCCCAGTTCAAACCGTGTCGGTTGGCGCCCTCGAGTTCCATTTGGCCCGTACAGCGGTTGTTGTAAAGGTGGTAGGTCAGGGTGGTTGTGTCGGTCACAAAGGGTCTCCCCCCGCAGGCCTTGACCTCTTCCACGATAGCGGCTACAAATTCAGGTCTCAGACATGACGTACGATTATACTCCCCGCAGTGTATTTTAATGGCGACGCTGTCATCCTTTTCAATGCACTTGTCGAGGCCCGCGGCATAAAAGAGATCTTTTGCCTTGCAGATGGTACTCTCTGTCCAGTTGGTGGCGCCCGCCGCCGCAAACCAGACCTTTGCTGCTTTTTTCTCTGCCATAATCATTCTCCTTTGTCTCTTTTTGGGATGGTTTACAAGATCTTAATGTGATTAAACCTCATTCCAATAAGTCGTACCAGCCCCCTTTCCTGATTTTTTTTGAGATGGACGATACTTGTTGAAACCGCTCTGACAGCAAAACCATAGTGATGTACGGAACGAAAAGGGAGGGCTGAAATCCGGTGATAGCAGCCCAATGTTTTGCCATCCCCATCTGTTCATTTCGCTGGGAATCCAAATATCAAAACAATACTTGAAAGCGGTAATACGTTCTCTATCAAGGATGCAATCCTTGTGCCGACTTTATGCGGATCTGGACGTGAACCTGAAAGCGAAAATGAAAACAGTTGTATTGCGCTTTAAAATCAATTAGATAAACCTGAAAAACAGATTTTCATGACCTGGCAGGCATTACCAAATACAATGATGGGAAATCCGGATTTGAAAGAATCCTTTGTGTCAAAAACTCCCATCCAAATTTAAGGGTAGAATGCAACCTATGGATATCAATAAATAAAAAAGAGTTGAAGGAGGTGGGGCCAAAAGGGGCAAATGGCCTCAAGCGCGCGATGGATGATCCGCAATGCGTTCCTGCTGTATGGATTCAGGAAAATATCTTGTACTTATTAATTTTTTTATACAGTGTTTTACGATTGATGTTCAGAATTTCGGCTGCCCGGGTCTGGTTACCGCCGGTTTCGGCCAGTATGGCCAGGATATGCTCTTTTTCCATATCCTCCAGGGTTTTGGGCTTGCGGGGTGACAGCGATATTTGGTTGATCATATGCTGGGGAAGATCATCGACTGTAATGGTATTGGTATCGGCCATCAGCGCAACCTTGCTGATGGTCGCTTTGAGTTCTCTCGCATTTCCCGGCCATGGATAGGCCAAAAAAATATCATCCACATCAGGGGTGATTGTCTTGTTAATTGAAAATTGACTCAAAAAATGTTCCGCCAGGGGCATAATATCTTCGGGACGATCCCTTAACGGCGGTATGGTAATGGTAATTTCCGCCATGCGAAAAAAAAGATCGCTGCGTAAAAGGCCTTTGCTCACCGCTTTTTCCAGGTCTAAATTGGTGGCCAGAATAATTCGGGTATCCACATGGCGTTCGCGAGTTTCACCCACCCGACGAATTCGCTTTGTCTCGATAAAGCGCAGAAACTTTTTTTGCACTTCAAGATCGATATTTCCGATTTCATCCAGGAACAACGTCCCTTTATGGCTCTTTTCGACGAGCCCTATCTTGGCTTCCGATGCTCCGGAAAAAGCACCCTTCCGATGCCCATAGAGTTCGCTTTCAGCGAGGTTCTGGCTGAGTAAACCGCAGTCCAGTGAGATAAAGGGGCCGTTTTTACGAAAACTTTGACGGTGGATCAGACCGGCCACCACATCCTTTCCAACCCCGGTTTCTCCGCAGATTAATACGGTGTAGTCGCTTGTTGCAAAACGGTCCACCATATCATAGACCTTCTTCATGGCCGGGCTGGCGCATCGGATGATCCCGTTGCCGTTGATGTCTTGAAAGTCGTCTTTTTTCTCAATGGTATCGGAACCCGCCGACTTTTTTTGTATCAAATAACGAACCAGCTTCAGCAGTTCATCCAGTTTGAAAGGCTTGGTCACATAATCGCGGGCACCCAGTTTAATGGCCTCCACGGCGGATCGAATGTCGCCGTAACCGGTAATCATGATAATTTCGGAGGACGGCGATATTTGTTTCATTCTTCTTAGAATTTCAATACCGCTCAGTTTGGGGAGCTTGATATCCATAAGCACCACATCGAATTTGCGGCGTTGAAAGAGGGTCAATCCTTCCTCTCCGCTGGCTGCTGTCACGACCTCGAAACCCTCCAGCGAAAATTCATTGCTGATGAGAAGTCGAATGTTCTTTTCATCGTCTACGGCCAGGATTCTGCCCAAACTCATCTTTGACAATTCCTTAATGTGTAAAGCATAGCTACCCTCATAAAATGGCTATCACTCTTATGTCGGGCGCTGCGTTCGGGGAAGACTGACCGGAAATCTGATGATGAACCGGCTGCCGGCATTATCCCCATTGGGCATGAATTGAATCTCGCCCCTATGCTGGTTCACGATGCTGTAACAGATCGATAAATCAATGGTGTGCGTCTCCCCGATGACGCCCTGCGAGCGGGCCGGATTAAATATGCTGCCCGGAAAATGGTCCATTGCGTCTCCACCGTTATAACGCATGTCGATTTCAATATGATTGCTCTGATTCATGGAAACCAGGGATAGCGCATCGCCCTTTTTCGTGGCGTTGAAGGCCCGGTTGAACAGGTTCAAAAAAAGGTGTTTCAATTGGGATTCCTTTCCGGAAAGGGTGTCCAGGCCGCTGGAGAGATGATTTTTATAGTCTATGGCAATGCCTTTATCCTTGGCATGCTGCCGAAAGAGGGATATGGTGTCCCGTATCACCCGATCAATGGGAATGGATTCAAAATCGTCACTGGAGCTGCGGCTGAAATTCTGGAGGTTTTGAATGATGTCTTTGCAGCGATAGGCTTCGTTTTGAATGATCTCCAGATACTCTTGGAAAGACTTAAACATCTTATCGTCCAGAGGGGTGGGAACGTGTTTTAAACGCTTGAGCAGCCCTTCGGCGAAACCGGCAATGGATGTGAGCGGGTTGTTGATTTCGTGAGCAAGGCCGGCCGCGAGGAACCCGATGGTCGCCATGCGATCGGCCTGCATGAGTTTGTGTTCGGATTCTTTTCTCCGGGTAATGTCCCGCATGAGCAGTATGATTTCATCCACGTTTCCGCTGGGTCCCTTGATGGGAGAACTGGTCCATTCGTAGTAACGTCCGGCATAGACGCCCGACTTGACCAGGGTTTCACCCTGGCAGGTTCCCAGTGTCTCCAGACTGCGCAATACCGGACATTCATGGCATGTTCGCTCTCTGCGGAAGAAAGCTTTGAAGCATTTTTTCCCGATGACCGAAATATCCGGGAACATGCGCTGCTGAATCTGATTGGCAAACACGATGGTAAGATTTCTGTCCAAGATGGTCAGACCATCGCTCATGCCGTTGAATATGGCTTCGAGCCGGTTATGGCGGTGTGCCAGTTGAAGGTTGAGTTTTTCCAGCTCCTTGATCTTAGACTGAACTTCCTTGAAATGACCGATCTTTGAGTAGCTGATGCCTTTAAAATCATGGGATATTTTTATTTGCGTATCGGCCATGGTAAAACCCTATAGTGCCTCTTGGTACATGGATTCGATTTCCTCGATCCCATAGCAGTGCGGATTGGTCTGCATGCAAAGGTCCTGCGCCGCGTCCCTGGCCATCGCCGGTATGTCGGCGGCCTTGACCCCGATCTCTGAAAGGGTGGTGGGGAGTTCCAGTTTTGTAATCAATTCCTGGGCCATCCGCGGAACGGTTCCGGCGGCTTCCACATGGGACATGCCTCGGGTATCCAGGCCCATGGCACCGGCCACACGGGCAAATTTTCGGGCTGCGTGGGGCAGGTTTTTTCGGATCACCATGGGCAGCAAAATGGCATTGGCCATACCGTGATGGATATCATAAACGCCGCTTAAAGGGTGGGCCAGCGCATGTACCGCGCCGAGGATGGCATTGGAGAAAGCGATGCCGGCTTCGAGGCTGGCAATGGCCATGCCCTCCAGCGCTTCAATATCTCGGGTTTCCACCGCTTTTTGCAAATGCGTGAAAACCAGCTCAATGGCATGGATGGCATGGGGGTCCGTAAGGGGCCAGGCCAGAGAGGAAACATACGCTTCGATGGCATGGGTCAGGGCATCGATACCCGTGGCGGCCATCAGTTCGCGGGGCTTGGTCTGCAGCAGTCGGGGATCGATGAGAGAAATATCCGCCATAATCGCTCGGCTGAGAATCGTCATTTTGATTTTTTTTCGAGGATCCGCGATGATGGAGAACTGGCTCACATCCGAACCGGTGCCGGCGGTGGTGGGCACGCATATGAGCGGTGGGATCGGCTGGGTAACCAGGTTGCATCCCGCGTAATCGTGTATCTTACCATGGTTTGATACAAGGATGGCAATTCCCTTGGCCGTATCCATGGGGCTGCCGCCGCCCACGGCAACAATGACATCGCATTTCTTTTGGTTGTAAAGCTTGGCGCCCTGCTCCACCTGAAAACAGCGGGGATTGGTGAAAACATTGTCATAGATAACGTGCCTGAGGGACTCCTTTTCCAGGTACTTGCTGCATTCGTCCACCCAACCGTGCTCAATGACGCCCGGATCGGTTACCAGAAAAATTCTTTCTCCGCCCAGCCGCTTGGCGCACTGTCCGATCTGAGCCAAAGACCCCCGCCCGAAAATAATTTCAGGCAGTTCAAATTTTAAGAGTGTGTCATCGGAAGCATCCATTTCTTCAGCCCGCCTTGATTCGAAATTCATAGGTTTTTGTCAATAAATATTCGAATGTTTTCTCCAGGTCTGTCAGAACATGAAACGTATTATTTCCATGGGAGTCGATCTGGTTCTGAAGCAAAACGGTCTTTTCCCTGCATTCCATAAGGAGTTGGCGTGCTCTGATGGTTTTCAAGAAAATCTTGTCGGCGAGGGGGGCGATGCGGTGAGCCAATTTCTCGATACGGTACGCGATTTCCGGGTGTAGGCGTTTCATTTTAACCATAGCATCCCAAAGATTCTGGAGTTCCTGAGCCTTAATCTTACCGGACCCTGTATTATGCATTGACTCCTACCACAATATTAAACAAGATTGCAAATTTTATCATTTGGGAGGTAAGTTACGCAGCTCCACCAGCCCACTGGCCAACAAATACATGATAAAGTAAAGGGCCCTTTTTTCCCTGTCAGCGGTGGTTTTCTTCAGTATCGACCTCATATCCCGCCGGCCGTTGATTCTCCGTAAAAGATTGACTTCCAATTCCCCGATCCGGATGGGCACATTGATGGGGTCAATAAGATAATTCCTTTCACGTCCCTGGTAGCGTTTAAGCTTTCCGGCGGGTGTCTCCGGTTCCACGGGTATCTGCTCAATGGGGTAAGGGGATCGATACACGGTATAGGGGAATGCAAAAACGGGGATAACGGATTTGATCGCTCTGGTCCTTCTATGCTCCCTGTTCATGCCCAAAATCTCGTGTCTTCTTTGGTGTTGCCGGCGTTCCTCCGCACGCAGCCGTTTTAAAATATCCGGTCCCGATTGAAAGTAAAGGAATCCATGGTTGGTGGACAGCCCACCCACATAAGGGTATTCATTGATTGCGAAGGCGTTCTCTAATCGGCTTAATCTTTCATACAATCGATGGACCGCGTGCACGGGCATTCGTGTGTTTGACATCCACACCGGTTCCGGTGTCTTCAGGGGATTGTCTTCGTATCGGATGGATGTTACCCCATGGGCAAGGGGATCATGGTGCATGCGGGAACCCGGCATCACCATTAGAAGGCCCATGACGTAGTAAGAGATTCGATCGCAGTTTTCTTCCAGAAAACGCACGGTTTCTTCACCATGCTGTTCCGTTTCACCGGGAAAACCGAAAATCCCCATGGCCTGGGTGGCAATGCCTGCTTCGTACAGGTTTTTGAGGACTTCCCGCGTGACTTCAACACGGTTTCCCTTGTCCATGGCATCAAGGGTTTTCTGGGAACCGCTTTCAAATCCGATGGCCACCGCGTTCAGTCCCGCTTTTGCCATGGTCCGACAAACATCTTTCGTAAAGGCTTTCTCAGCGCGCAAGTCCGTGTTCCAGACAAAGGTTTTTCCTGAGTCAATGAGGGCTCTGCTCAATTGTTTCAGATATGACGGATCGATAACGTCATTGCTGAAGTTGAAATGGTCGGTGTGGTACTGAAGGGAAAGCTGTGTCATTTCGGTTATGGCCTTGTCCACCGGTACGGTCTGGTATCGGCGAATTTGATAATCGCCGTAGCGGTTCTGGCAGAAAACGCATTTTCCCCAGTAGCATCCGCGGCTGATGCTGTATGGAATCACGGTTTTCGGGGCAAGGTAGGCCGACAAATCGAGATCGGTAAAGTCCGGGGGGGGCTGTGTGGACACGTCCGTATAGATCATTTCATCAAATTGCCGAAACTTCCCCGTGTCGGCGTTACGATGGATCAGATTGGGAATGCCGCTTAGCGGTTCGCCATCGCCGATCCGCGCCAAAAGAGTGACCAGCGGCATTTCCCCTTCCCCGCACACGACCGAATCGGTGCATTGAAAAAGCGCTCTGAGCTGTGTCTCTTCCATCATCATCACCCACTGGGAGAGATAGCTGCCACCCAGTGTGACATGAATATCCGGAAACCTTTCTTTGAGCAGATTTCCGAGCACCAGCGCCTGTACGGACTGGGAAGCGAATACCATTGAAATACCGATGAGTGATGGCTTCAGGGCGGCGATTTGTGGAAAAAGAATGTCTTCATAAAAAGAAAGGTAAGGATTCACATGCGGATTCCGGTGCTCCAAAATCCTGGGCATGGTCTTCAAAAGCGTTGCCGTGGGATACTCGGAGGGACCTACGGCCGTGGGGTAGTAAACGGCGCTCAGCAGCCGAAAAAATGCATCCAGAAGCCGGCAGGTCTTTTGGTAGCTGGGATAGGAGTAGAATTTTTCAGCGGTTTTAAAGCCCTGGGCCAGCTGTTGTGAAAAGCCCTGGGTCAATCCGAATCCCATGGACATGAGCAGCAAACGGTAACGGTGCTGTTCCTCAGCCAAGAGCGTTCCCTGGCTTTCAAGCTGCCGCCTGATTTCCCCGGCTTCGGTGACAAGACGTTGGATCCTTTCGGCTTCCGAGAGAAATTGAAATCCTTCCATGCCGAGATCCCTGACCTTCACCGTGTGGCCATGGGCGGCGGCATAGGATTTTAAATAACAGAGGGCCGGGTAGGGACCGGTCAGGTCTCCCGGGGGGGGTTGCAACAAAAGCGCATTCATGCTGGATAGGGTCATTGCTGGGTTTCCAGTCTCAAAAAATTGTAGTTCCCTCGAAGGGGCCGGTTCACATGAGCCCCTCGTCGTGCCGGTTGAGTATAAAAGAGAGTTCGGAATTCTCAATGACGGCCAGATCAACGACCCGGTAAGACGGCAAATTCAACCGGCGATAAACCGGCGAATGGCTGAAAACGGGTATTTGGCCTAGTCGACCGGCAAGATCACTGACCTCCTTGAAGAAGCGATCCACCATTTCGGATGGGAACATATAAACGATATTTCCGGCCACCAGTTCTCCGGCTTTGTTCAGATCTCTAAAGCTGTACAGTACCATCCGGAACCGCTCGGAACTTCCTTTGGGAGCGGCGGCCGATTCCAGACATGCCGCCGTCAGCAGATCGCATGCTTTGTGCGTATCATTAGCGAAAAGTGCTCGGAAGGGCCTGAGGTTCACCCTCATGATGGACCCGTCTATGGACACATTCTCCATAACCGGTTCATCCGATGTCGGTCGAATCCCCAGGAGTTCGTGATAGAGTCGATCCCGAAAGCGATCCGGATCATCAACCGTGTGGGCAACGCCGAATTCTCCCTGATGCAGGCATTTGTAAATATCAATCAGGTCGTGTGCCAGGGGTTTTGCCCTTGTCGTCCCCACCTTTTGAGAGGTGTTCAACGGATGATGTTCCACTTCATGCAACAGGTACTGCTGAACCAGCAGATCATGAATGTTGTTCCTTAAACCAATCCCATCGGTTTTGTAATCTGCTTCCTCATTCATGCCGTTTACTCCCATGTTTCCATAAAACGCTCGAACTGTTCGACTATGGATGAATCCATTGTTTTGAAAGGATCGTCCATCCGAATGGTCAGACAGTTTGCGGTCCCTCTGTACCGATTAAAGGGGTTTACCCCCTGTCCGGGGCTCTTTTGTCTGACTTGTGACCTGATGTTGATTTTCGTCCAACCTTCAATTTCAACTCGGATGGGCTTGTCCACGGCCCCGCGGATGATCGTACCCCGGATCTGGGCACGGGTATTATCCGGTGGTCGGGTCTGGGCGGAGGAGATAGCCCCCTTTTCCACCATGCGATCCAAAAGGCCCAATGCTTCGCACCGTGCGAAAAGCCCGGTTGCCGGGTTTAAATCGTGGTATTTGAGATCCATCAATTTCAACCGCCGGTCATTTATCGCCGGGGCATCCATGTTTCCGTAACGGTTCAAAATCCACAACTTCCGGATCCAGTCGACCTTTCGTCGGAGTTCGCCCGGATCGTCTTCCAGTTGCCAGTTCCGACCGGATATCTGCAGCTCAGACAACCCCTGTAGGATGTTCTCCCACAATCCCAATGCATCGGCTTCATCCGATGTGGGAGACCGGGACGAAAAAAAACGCCGCACCTCTTCCAAGTAGATGGATTGAACATCCAGGGCGGTATACCAACCCCTGCGGCCCGCCATTTGAAACTTATGGTTCCAGTGGCGCGAGATATCTTTCAGCGTTTTCACCGGCGATGGAAGCCCGCAGATGCCATCGCGGTTGCCCTCCTCCAGAAGCCTCAGAACCAGTGCCGTTGTCCCGATTTTCAGCCCGATGGCGAATTCACTCATGTTGCTGTCGCCCACGATCAGGTGAAGTCGCCGATTTTGTTTCTGACGATAAATTTCCCGCTTTCGGGTATTGATGATGCCGCGGACCCGGGTGGCCCGGTCGCTAAAGGTTTGGTCTATGAATTCGGCCCGCTGGCTGATCTGATAGGCGTGGGTACCGGCTTCCCGGCGGGTCAATATCCGACCCGCGCCGGCGAAAATCTGCCGGGTGACCAGAAACGGAATGATGTTT
>JGI10211J34971_10000524_pt1 | contig 31463 bp, 26 predicted proteins | sample Etolagsediment_FD_34971 | JGI IMG/M metagenome (IMG submission 34971)
CTTAATGCCAAATTTAAATAGAAAAAAAATAATACTGAGTGCCATAGTGCCAACACTTTTATACATGAATGCATATGCGAGTGATTCTGATGTTTCACTTGAAGCTGTAAAAGTCGTAGTGCTGCTGGATATTCACAAAAAGTTGTAGAAGCACCTGCAAGTATTACGGTTATAAGTAAAGAACAGCTTGAAGAACGCTCATTCACAAACTTACTCGATGCAGTAAGAGAGACAGAAGGTGTCGACATTGGCGAGAGTCGTGACAAAACAGGACAAGGAACTGTAAGCATTCGTGGTATGGGTGGGGACTATACACTTTTTCTTATAGATGGAAAACGCCAGAACAATGTGGGGGATATTTATCCAAATAGTTTTGGTGGAAATCAACAAAGTAATATTCCACCTTTAGAGATGATAGAACGTGTTGAAATTATTCGTGGTCCTATGGCTACACTTTATGGTGCAGATGCAATCGGTGGTCTTATAAATATCATTACAAAAAAGGTGTCTAATAAGTGGGTAGCAACTGCAACTGTAAGCCAGACGCTACAAACTGATGAGAATTATGGAAATGATAACACTATAGATATCGCTGTGATGGGTCCAATTATAAAAGACAAACTAGGAATTGCTCTTCGTGCTAGTAAGTATGACAAAGAAGCATCAAATCCAGAATATGCAGATGCTATAGACCCTGATGGTGTTCTTGTACCTCGTGAATTGGGCTTTGGTGGGGGTGGACGAACTGTTCAAAACGACAACTACAGCTTAGGTGCTCGTCTTGCATATACACCACATCCAAAACATGAGATTGTCTTAGATATAGATACATATAACCAACAGTTTGACAACAGTGATTCACAACTTGGTACTGCTGATAGTTTAGCAAGACTTCCACGTGCAGGGTATGCAGAGGAACAAGAGTTTAAACGCTCAGAAGTGTCACTCTCTTATGAAGCGGACTGGGATATTGTAAAAAGTAAAATTACAGCCTACCAAGTCAATTCGGAAAACTTAGGACGAACCCTTCCACTGACAGCAGCAGAGAGAATCGACTATGATAACAACATAACAGATGGACTTCTACCTCGTCCTCCACGTACATTAGAGACAAGACAACTTACTGTTGATGGAAAGTTTGATATATCTTTAGAAGAGCATATGATTGTTCTAGGTTTTCAGTACATTGATGCAGAGATGGAAGATGGTGTTTTTGGTATGACTGGTACTAGTGGTTACACTGATGGAGTAGTCCAAGCCCAGAAACAATGGGCACTTTTTGCAGAAGAGAATTGGTTCGTAACTGAAGGTCTGACACTTACAGTAGGTGCACGTTATGACGAAAGTGATATCTTTGGAAGCAATGTCAGCCCTCGTGCTTATGCAGTCTACACATTTGCAAATGACTTTACTATAAAAGGTGGAGTTGGAACAGGATATAAAACGCCACAAGCATCTGACTTATATGATGGAATAGTAGGATTTGGAGGGCAAGGTACATCTCCTTTTGTTGGAAATCCCGACCTAACTCCTGAAACAAGTGTAAACACAGAGATAGCTTTTTACTATGAAAATAGAAGAAATGACACTTTTAACATTACCTACTTCCATAATGAGTTCAAAGATAAAATCCAAAGTGGTCCAGATGCGTCTAAAGATATTGGTGCGGATTGGGCGAGTTTGGGATACACAGAATTTAGCACAATGTTAAATATTGATAGTGCAGTTATACAAGGTATAGAGATAGCTGGTAAGTACAACATTAATGAGCACTTTATTGTAAGCGCGAACTACACTTATCTTGATTCTGAACAAAAAAGTGGACCAGAAGAGGGATTACCACTCTCAGAGAGTCCAGAGCAGATGTACAACCTAAAAGGTGAGTATAGAGCAAATCAAGACCTTAGCATGTATGCGATACTTACAGGTGAAACAGGTCGTTATGGTGGAATCCCTCGTGGTGGTACTGTAGATGATGCTTTTTATTATAAAGATTATAGTGTAGTAAACGCAGGAATAAGCTACAAAGCCAATGAAAATGTAACTCTTCATGGTCGTATAAATAATGTACTAGACCAAGACTTTACATCTTACACTACTCAGTTTATTGGAGTACCTGGAAATTGGGACACAAACTATCAAGATGATTACAACACAAAAACAAAAGCTAGAGAGTTCTGGCTTAGTATGAATGTAAAAATATAAAAATTAGGAAAACATAGATGGGAAAAACCTTACACAAACTTCACTTATACTTGGGACTTTTAAGTTCCATAGTACTTATAGTAGTCGCTTTAAGCGGTGCTATACTCTCTTATGAGAAACAGATTCTTTCTCTCATACATGAAGAGAGTTTTGTAGTCAAACCAAGCGCACAAAACAAACTAACTCCACAAGAGATTGTTGAGCGGTTTTTAGCTGAGAAACCAGATGCAAAAATCAATGCATTCACTCTACATAACAATGCAACATCTTCGTATGTCATAAACATAGCGAGCCAAAAAAGCCGTAAGGGTGAGAACTATTTTATAGACCCTTATACTGCAAAGATATTGCCAGAGGTAACTGCTCACGATTTTTTTCACTTTGTTGAAAATCTTCATAGACGTCTTTTACTAGGTGAAGTTGGTAAACAGATTACTGGTGCAAGTGTTTTAATCCTTATCTATCTCTTATTTAGTGGTGTTTATATCTATATGCCAAAGATAAAACGCGGCTTTATTAACGCCCTAAAAATCAAAACAAATGCTAAAGGTCGCTCTTTCTTATACTCACTTCACGGAAGTGTAGGTTTATGGATAGTACCAGTTTATCTTAGCATTTCACTGACTGGTCTCTACTGGTCATATCACTGGTATAACGACTTTTTACATAATATTACAGGTGTTGAAAAACATAAAAAACCTCATATGAAAAAAGAGAAAACTAAAGCAAATAAAAAATCTAAACAAATGAAAATAGAAGACCCAAGAGTAGTAGCCCAAAAAATTCAAAATAGCTTTGACCTTTTTGATAAATCAGTAAATAGTTGTTATGAAAAAGTAATGCTACGTCTTCCTAAAAAAGGGCCCCAAGCGACACTCTTTTACATTGACAAGAAACCAGCACATGTTTATGCTCGTAACAAAATGCTTATAGATATGAAAACTATGCAAATAAAAACGCATGAACGCTATGATGACTCAAGCCTAGAAAAACAACTTATGAGCAGCATATTTGCTCTTCATAGTGGAGAGTATTTTGGCTGGATTGGACAGCTCATCTTTTTTATTGCTGCATTAATGATGCCGGTTCTTGGAATCACAGGACTTATGCTCTATCTCAACAGAAGAAAAAGGGAGAAGAATGCGCACTAAGCTTATAAAATTTCTGCTTTTAGTACTACTCTTAGTACTAGGAGTTGGGGCTTATTATATTTTTTCATCCTCAACTACTCAAGTAGAAAACATTCGCACAGCTGTAGTTGAACGCGGAGATATAGAAAATGTGGTAACGGCTACTGGAAAACTAGAGCCACGAGAGTATGTTGATGTTGGAGCACAAGTTACAGGCCAACTTCACCGACTACATGTAGATATAGGTGACAATGTAAAAAAAGGAGATCTTCTAGCCGAAATTGATGTTACTCTTTTTATGGCAAAAGTTGATCAACAACGTGCACAACTAAACTTTTTAAAAGCCTCACTTGAGGATAAAAAAGCACAAAATTCTCTTGCGAAAATCAACTTCCAACGCCAACAAAACCTTTATGACCACAATGCTACAAGCCTTGAACACCTTCAAAATGCACAGTTTTCACTTCAAAGCTCAAATGCACAAGTATCAATGCTTGAAGCACAGATTCAACAGACAAACTCTTCTTTAAGAGCGGATGAGGCTAACTTAGAATTTACCCGTATTTATGCCCCAATGGATGGAACAGTAGTAAGTCTTAGTGCAAAACAGGGGCAAACGCTAAATGCCAACCAACAAGCTCCTATCATCTTACAAATAGCAGATTTAAGCACCATGCGTGTCAAAGCAGAGGTTTCAGAAGCTGATGTTACTAAGCTGCGTTTAGGAATGGAGTTGTACTTCAAAACCATCGGTAAAAATAAACGCTGGTATGCCAAACTCCAAAAAGTTGAACCTACTCCAACTATCACAAACAATGTTGTACTTTACAATGCTCTTTTTGATGCAAACAACAGCTCTAAAAGACTTATGACATCTATGACAACACAGGTCTTTTTCTTGCTTGAGAGTGCGAAAGATACACTTATCATTCCTGTCACTGCAGTAAGTAAAGAGAAGATGAAAAAACGCGACATGGGAACTGTTCATGTACTTTTAGAAGATGGAACTATCCAAAAACGCCGTGTCGAACTCGGTGTTTCAAACCGTGTTTATGTAGAAGTCCTTTCTGGACTTCAAGAGGGAGAAAAGCTTATTCTAAAAAACAAAAAAACAAAAAAAGGTGGCAGAAAAAAAGATAGAAGTAAAATGCCAAGGATGTTTTAGTGCAAGAGCCGTTTAATCCAAGAACAACTCCACTTATCTCTCTCAAAGGCATCACTAAAGAGTACCATAACGGTGACAACAACTCTGTAGTTTTACATGGTGTTGACTTAGATATATATGCTGGTGAGTTCATAGCCATCGTAGGTTCAAGCGGTTCAGGAAAATCTACGCTTATGAACATTGTAGGATGTCTTGATGAACCTACAAATGGAAGCTACACACTCATGTCACAAGATGTCTCTTTGATGAATAAAGAGGAACTCTCACAACAAAGACGCTCCTCTTTTGGTTTTGTTTTTCAAAGTTACAATCTCATCCACTCCCTAAACGCCATCCAAAATGTAGAAATGCCTGCTATATACTCAGGTATGCACAAAGAAGAACGCCAAGAGAGAGCCAAGAAACTCTTAAGTGAACTTGGACTCTCACACAGACTTGAGTACTACCCTTCTCAACTCTCAGGTGGACAACAACAACGTGTCTCAATCGCTCGTGCACTTATGAATGGAGCAGAGATTATCTTAGCGGATGAGCCAACTGGAGCACTTGACAGTAAAAGTGGTAAAGAGGTAATGGCACTCTTACAAGAACTCTCAAGCAGAGGTTACACTATCATCCTTATCACTCACGATGCAGAGGTCGCAAAACATGCACACAGAGTCATAGAGATAAAAGATGGTCACCTCTTAACAAATCCACCAGCACAAGTTATCAAAAACATAAACCCCATAGAAAAAATAACTTCACATGACTCTTTACTTATAGAACTCATTGAGTCTACACAAGGAGCACTTAACTCTTTAAAGATGAACTTAGTTCGTACCCTACTCACACTTTTAGGAATTGTTATTGGAGTAGCATCTGTAATTGCAATGCTTGCAATCGGTGATGGTGCCAAACATAGTGTTTTGGATAGAATAAGTGCAATGGGAACAAACCTACTGATTATCCGTCCTGGTATGCCAAATACACGCGGACGAAGTGATATATCTTCCCTTATTGTAGAAGATGGATATGCTATAGATAAACTTGACAATATCCTTGCCTCTGCGCCTGAAACAAAAAAAAGTATCACAGTTCGTTATAAAAATTCCGATCAAACAAGTACTCTCAATGCAACTACGAGTGATTATCCATTAGTGAGAAACTGGGAAGTAGCAAGTGGAAGTTTTTTCACTCAAGAAGATGAGAACAATATCGCAAAAGTAGCTGTAATCGGAGAGAGTGTCAAAAAAGCCCTTTTTGCAAATAGTGATCCACTTGGAGAGTTTATTATCATTGACAACATTTTATTTCAAGTCATTGGTGTTATGGCAACTCGTGGTGCCTCTGCCTTTGGAGAGGATGAAGATGATGTTGTTTTCACTCCTTTTTCTACTGGAAGTCTTCATCTCATTGGGGAGAAACGCCTGAGAAATATCACAGTAGCACTTGAAGAACTCTCTACAATAGATGAAACAGAAGAAAATATAAAAAATCTTCTCATACAAAGACATAACATGGAAGATTTTCGTATCAGAAATATGGCATCTCTCATTGAAGATGCGACGGCAACGCAAAATACACTCACAATCCTTCTTGGGTCTATAGCCGCCATCTCATTGCTCGTAGGGGGAATTGGCGTTATGAATATTATGCTTGTTAGTGTGACAGAGCGAACAAAAGAGATAGGAATCCGCATGGCATGTGGAGCTCGCAGACGTGACATTCTTCAACAGTTTCTGATAGAGTCTCTTGTAGTTTCGGCGTTTGGTGGTCTGCTTGGTGTTGCTATTGGTGTTACTATTAGTGTTGTGGCGGAGTATTTTGGTATGCCAATTTACTACTCTTTAAGTCCCATACTTTTAGCATTTGCTTCAGCGTTTTTAACCGGACTTATTTTTGGATTTTTACCAGCGAAAAAAGCGGCAAATCTAAGTCCAGTAGTTGCGTTAGCTTCAGAATAATTTAGGAAAGAACATGAAAAAAAATAAGATTTTACCCTTAGTGCTTCTAAAAGTTTTTCTCTTGAGTGGCTGTACTACTATAGACCCAAAACTTGAAATCACTTTAGAGGATGTCAAAAGTTATGATGCACCCACGACAAAAACAGTAGCAGTTAATGAGATAAGTAAAGAGTGGTGGAAAGACTTCAACACTTCAACATTAGATGACTTAATAGACAAAGCACTTCTACAGAGTCCTGATCTTTTAGCTTCATATCAAAAAATAGAACAAGCAAAAATAGCTCTCAACTCTGCAGGAGCTGAGTATCTTCCATCTTTAGACTTGGATGCAAAAACAAACGCAAGTAAAATATATCCACAAGACGCAAAGAGACAAACTTTAAAGTCTACAAGTGCTCAAGTGACTATGAGCTACGAGCTTGATGTTTGGGGAAAAATAGCAGCAAGTGTAGAGTATGCAAATGAAAACATCTCAATGAGTGTTTATGATTATGATGCACTCAAGCTCACACTTATAGCAGATGTTACACAAAACTATTTTAACTACTTAAATATGCTTCAAAGAGTACAAATCGCTCAAAACAATCTTGATATAGCTCAAAAAGTTTTAAACGTTATGCAGGCACGTTTAAGATTTGGAAGTATAAATGAACTAGATGTAAGTAGACAAAAAACCACCTTATACAATCAAAAAACTATCCTAATCTCACTCAAAAATCAGCTTCTCGCTTACAAAAATGCACTCGCAATCTTAGTAGGTGAGATGCCTTCAAATTTCACCCTGCAAAAAGCTTCTTTTCATGAAATCAGTATTCCAAGTGTTAATGCTGGTATCCCCTCCGAGCTTCTAAAAAGACGTCCTGATATCGCATCTGCAAATGCAGCCATACAAGCAAGTAAAGCATCTATAATGATTGCAGATGCTATGCGTTACCCAAGCTTTTCTTTAAATGCTTCAGCCGGTGGCTCGAGTACAGACTTACTTGCTTTTACAAGTCCTGTATATGCATTAGGAGCTGGCTTAGGTGTCAACTACAATATCTTTGATGATGGCCGTCTTACAAATCTAAGACTAACAGAAGAATCAAAAGCACAAGCAACGCTTCAAGAGTATAAAAAGGTAGTGCTCACTGCGTTTAAAGAGGTAGAAGATGCTCTAAATGAAATCAATTTCTCAAAACAAAACTTAGAGCTTGCAAATAAGATTTTGTTAGAAACAAAAAAAACATTTCAACTTGCAACTATACAGTACAAAAATGGGCTTATAGACTTTACGACATTCTTAGATATACAGCAGACTTTTTTTGCAGCTCAAGAGCACAACCTTATAGCTAAACAAGAAAATCTTATAGCCCTTGTAACTCTATATAAAGCTTTGGGTGGAGGCTTTAAAACGTTATAAACAGCTACTAAATAAACTTAGAAAAATTTTCTAATATTTCTTTTTATATATTTTGCTATAATCCAAAAATATTAAAATATAGAGGTATAAAAAAGTGCTAGTACATATCTGTTGTAGTGTGGATTCACACTTTTTTTTAGAAAAACTTCAAGCCGATTATCCTGAAGAAAAACTCACAGGTTTTTTCTACGATCCAAACATTCACCCCTACTCTGAGTACCAACTTCGTCTGCTCGATGTTGAGCGTTCATGTAAAAAACTCGGCATTGATTTGCTTGAGGGCGAGTATGACTATGAAAACTGGCTTCAAGCGGTTCGTGGACTTGAAAAAGAGCCTGAAAAAGGTGCTCGTTGTGAGGTCTGTTTTGACAAGCGTTTCATTACAAGTGCGAAAAAAGCTCTTGAAATTGGCGAGTCTAAAATCACTACGACTTTGCTTGTAAGCCCCCTAAAATCTCAAGAACAACTCAAACGCGTAGGCGATGAGTTTCATGAAAAACATGGTGTAGAGTTTATCGCAGTTGACTACAGAAGTGGTGGTGGAACGCAAGACCAATCTCGCGTTACAAAAGAGGAACAACTCTACCGTCAAGACTACTGTGGTTGTATCTTTGGTCTCACAATGCAACGCGACCAACAAGACAAACTTATGGATGAGATGTTCTCTCCTATCTCAAATGCCATACTTCCAGCTTCTATAGAAGAACGCCTAGAGATGTATACTCGACGAAACTCTCTTGAAGATGAAGGTGTCGCATACAAAATCATAAAACAGAAGTTTTTAAACTATAGACAGTTCTCATGTAAAGTAACACAAGGTAAAACAAAGAGTATTCCCGCTTATGCTCTTAGCTACTCTACTCTTCCAAGAAAAAGAGCGCAAGGTCGTGTAGAATTTCATGACAAAAACCTGCACTATTTTAACCGTGAAGAGATAAAATTCATCACTTTAGCAGATTTTAATGCTCTTGCACAAACAAATTATAGTGATATAAATTCACTTATTTTCAATGCTCCATCTTTTGAAAAAGAGTTAGAACTTCGGGTAAAACTTATAGAATCAAACTATGATTTAACACCCATTATCGTGTTAGAAGAAGTTCCAGATGCAAAACTAACAATAGAACTTGACGCAAAAACATACGAAGACACAAAAGAAAAACTAATCATAATCTAATAATAACTTTGCTAAAATATCCAAAATTATTACGCAAGGCTGTACCCTATGATTATGGATGTTATGGAAATTCAAGAGATTTTACCTCACCGTTACCCTTTTTTACTTGTTGACCGTGTTACAAAAATAGAAAAAAATGAAACTTTAAGTGCTTATAAAAATGTAAGTATTAGTGAAAATGTATTTCAAGGACATTTCCCAGGTCACCCAATTTACCCTGGTGTTATGATACTTGAAGGTATGGCACAAGCAGGTGGAATCCTCGCGTTTAAAAGCATGGATATGTCAAAAGAAGAAGCTGCACAAAAAGTTGTATACTTCATGAGCATAGACAAAGCAAAGTTTCGTGCACCGGTAAAACCAGGGGATCAACTTGAGTACCGCATTAGCGTTATTAAACAAAAAGGTCCTATCTGGATGCTAAAAGGTGAAGCTTATGTTGATGACAAAATGGTCTCAGAAGCTGAACTAAAAGCTATGATAGTTGACAAATAAAGAGACAATTTTGAGTAATTCTAAAATATCTCCCTTAGCAGTCATAGAAGATGGTGCAGTTATTGGTGAAAATGTTGAGATTGGTGCATTTTGTCATATTTCAGCACAGACAACTATTGGCGAAGGGACGACTATAGCACAAGGTGCTTGTATCTATGGAAAAACGACTATCGGTAAAAACAATCGTATTTTTTCTCATGCCGTGATTGGTTCCATTCCACAAGATTTAAAATTTAATGGCGAAGATGTTGAGCTCATTATTGGTGACAATAATACTATCCGTGAATTTACACTTTTTAACCCTGGTACACAAGGTGGTGGTGGAAAAACACTCATCGGAAATAAAAATCTTTTTATGGGGTATGTACACTTAGGTCATGATGTTATCATTGGAGACAACTGTATCTTAGCAAACGCGGCTACTTTAGCGGGACATGTTGAACTTGGAAACAATGTTGTTGTAGGTGGGATGACACCTATACACCAGTTTGTTCACATTGGTGACTTTGCTATGGTTGGCGGGGCTAGTGCACTTTCTCAAGATGTACCTCCTTACTGTATGGCTGAGGGAAATCGTGCAACACTCCGTGGACTTAACCTCACAGGTCTTAGACGCCACATAGAGCGCGATGAGATAAATGAGCTAAAATCTGCATACCGAGAACTTTTTGAGAGTGGTCGACCACTCAAAGATGTTGCAGAGGAAATTCTTAAAAACAATAAAAACAATTATGTAAAAAACCTATGTGACTTTGTTATAAATACAAAACGCGGTATTCCGTTTGAGAGAAAAACAAAAGATTAATAAATAGAGCAAAAGCTCAAAAGGAAAAAGATATGATACATAGAAACTGTAGTTTTTGTGATGCTGTTGAGAGCGAAAAAAACCCACTTATTGCAGGAAATGGCGTTTACATCTGTAAAAACTGTGTAGTTTCTGCTTACAAAATTATGTTTGGAGATGAAAAAGATATTGACTCTACTCAAACAGAAGAACTTCTTGAAGCAGTAAACAATCTTATGACTCCAAAAGAGCTCAACAACTTCCTAGGTGATTATATCATCGGGCAAGAAAGAGCTAGAAAACTTTTAAGTGTTGCAGTTTACAATCACTATAAAAGAATCTTTAAAAATACAAAAATAGAAGATGATGATACAGAGATAGCAAAATCAAATGTTCTTCTCATTGGTCCAACGGGTTCAGGAAAAACGCTTATGGCGCAAACAATTGCTCGCGTTTTAAATGTACCTATCGCTATTGCTGATGCGACAAGCTTAACGGAGGCAGGTTATGTTGGTGAAGATGTTGAAAACATTCTTACAAAACTGATTCAAGCAGCAGATGGCGATGTTGATCGTGCCCAAAAAGGAATCATCTTTTTAGATGAAGTTGACAAAGTAGCACGCATGAGTGAAAACCGCTCTATCACTCGTGATGTAAGTGGAGAAGGTGTACAGCAAGCACTTTTAAAAATTATAGAAGGCTCATCAGTAAACATTCCACCAAAAGGTGGACGTAAACATCCAAACCAAGAGTTTACAGCTATTGACACTACAAATATTCTTTTTATCTGTGGTGGTGCTTTTGATGGCCTTGAAGAGATTTTAAAACGCAAGCAAGGTGACAATGTTTTAGGCTTTGGTCATGAGAAAAAAAGTAAGGATGAGAAAAAACCAACTTACGATATGGTTGAACCTGATGATTTAGTTCATTTTGGACTTATTCCTGAACTTGTTGGGCGTTTACCTATCATCGCATCTTTAAGTGAAATCACTGAAGAAGATATGGTTCGTATACTTACAGAACCTAAAAACTCTCTTATTAAACAGTATAAAAAACTCTTCTCAATTGATGAAGTTGAGTTAAACTTTGAAGATGATGCACTCCTTGCAATCGCAGCAAAAGCGATAAAACGCAAGACTGGAGCACGTGGTCTTCGTGCAATACTTGAAGAAGCAATGATTGAAATAATGTACGAACTTCCAGAATATAACGGCTACGAAGTACTTATTACAAAAGATGTAATAGATAATGGTGAGAAACCAATGTATATCAAAAAAACAACAACTCAAAAAACAGCATAAGGTAGATATATGATATTTAATAAATTAATCGGGCTTTTTTCTAACGACCTCTCTATAGATTTAGGGACTGCAAATACTATTGTTATAGCTAAGGGTCGTGGTATTATTATCAATGAACCATCAGTTGTTGCTGTCAAAACAGAAAAGTATGGTCAAAGTAGAGTACTAGCAGTTGGACATGAAGCAAAAGAGATGGTAGGTAAAACGCCAGGAAATATTAAAGCTATTCGTCCAATGCGTGATGGTGTAATTGCAGACTTTGATATGACTGAAAAAATGATTCGTAAGTTTATAGAAAAAGCACACGGTAGAAGTTCTTTAATCTCTCCTCGTATCATCATCTGTGTACCTTATGGACTAACACAGGTTGAACGTAAGGCTGTTCGTGAGTCAGCACTCAGTGCTGGTGCACGTGAAGTTTTCCTCATAGAAGAGCCAATGGCAGCAGCTATTGGTGCTGGTGTAGATATCCGTGAACCACAAGGAAATCTTGTAGTTGATATTGGTGGTGGTACAACTGAGATTGGTGTTGTCTCTTTAGGAGGACTTGTACTTTCAAAGTCTATTCGTACAGCTGGAGATAAGATAGACCAAGGTATCGTTAACTATGTAAGAAAAAAATACAACTTACTCATAGGTGAAAGAGTTGCAGAAGATATCAAAATAAATATCGGAACAGCTGTTACACTTGATCAAGAACTCTCAATGGTTGTAAATGGTCGTGACCAAGTTGAAGGACTTTTAAGTTCAGTAGAGCTTACAAGCGAAGATGCAAGAGAAGCGATGAAAGAGCCTCTTAAAGAGATAGCTGAAGCACTACGTGATGTATTAGAAAAAATGCCACCTGACTTAGCAGGAGACATTGTAAATCACGGTATTATCTTAACAGGTGGTGGAGCACTTATTCGCCAACTTGACAAATACCTCTCAGATATCGTAAGAATTCCAGTGTTTGTAGCCGATGAGCCTCTTTTAGCAGTTGCTCGTGGAACTGGACGTGCTCTTGAAGAGATAGATTTACTACAAGAACTTTTTGAGAATGAATAAAGAGCTACTCTCTTATTTTCTTATAATTATTGCACTCCTTGTGGGTGCTTTATACTACACAAATCAAATACAGTCACCCATATTGACATCCCTTAATGCAATCAAATCTACTTATCATAACTCTATAGAATTTGTTCAAGAGAGTATTAATCAACATTTTTTTCAGGCTTCTCAAATTGAAGAGTTGTCCCAACAGTTGGCCATGTATGAAAATAATCATTTAGTTATGCAGCAATTAGCCTCTGAAGTGAATGACTTATATATTGAGAATAATTCAAGTCTAAAACTCAAACCAAAAGTCTCTTTAGTAAGAGCTATTTCCTATCAAAAATTTGGAAACTTTAATCGACTTTGGTTAGATATGCAAGACTACAACAGCTCTAAAATATATGGTTTAACATATAAAGAGCTAGTAGCAGGTATTGTTGTTCCAAAAAATAACAAACCTCTTGCACTTCTTAACAAAGACATCAAAAGTGCATACTCAGTCTTCATTGGAGAGAGTAATGCTCCAGGTATTGCACATGGAAATAATGAAGAGCATATTGTTGTAAATTTTATTCCTGCATGGTTTGAGATAAAAGAGGGAGATGAAGTGATAAGTTCCGGTCTTGACAACATCTTTTTTAAGGGATTGAAAGTTGGAAAAGTTTTATCTGTAACACACTCACAAGGTTATCAAAACGCTGTTGTAGAGCAGTACTATAAAGCCGATGAGACAAATTATTTTCATGTTATTAGGAGTGTTAAATGAAATTAGTTTTACTAGTTTTCTTACTGATGGGGTTTTTAAATGCCCAAGATACAAAACAAAAAGTAACCCTAGGTCTTGGTCCATACTTTCAAACCCAACCTTATAAAGATACAAGTACCATCGTAGTTCCCTCCCCTGTTATCTTTTTTGATAATTCTCTTTTTTATATACGATGGAGCCGTGCTGGTGTCTACTTTCTTGGGGATAAACAAGAAGATTTTGCATGGGGACTTTCTCTTACTGTACAACCAAGACCAAATGGCTACTCAGCTTCAGACTCTCCTTATCTTGTAGGTATGGATACAAGAGAACGTACTATAGAAGGTGGAGTAGCATTTAGCGCAAAATATAAAGAGACTTATTTAGAAGTTATGCTACTTACAGATTTACTCGATAGATATAACTCATGGATAGTAAGGACAGAACTTGGAGACAAGTATGAACTTGGAGATTTTACCTTTTATCCAAGTCTTGTTCTTCTCTACCAATCTAATCAATTTGTTAATTATTACTATGGTGTAAAAAGCAATGAAGTTGATACAAGTATAGGAAGAAACTTCTACCAACCAAAAGGTGGTTTTCAAGTAGGTGCACAGACATATATCAACTATTCTATTACCGATAATTGGTCTACACTTCTAAATATTAGAGCCGACAAATTGACGAGTGAACAAGTAAATAGTCCACTCGTAGCAGATAAGTATATCTATTCTGGATTAGTTTCTCTTATATACACTTTTGAGTACTAAAAAATTCTCAAAAGTCTCATCTAAAACTCATCAAATTTTAAGTGCTCCTTAGCTATAATCACTAAATTTTTACAATACAATTTAGAAGGGTTAAAATGCCAAAACGCACCGATATAAATACTATTTTACTCATTGGTTCTGGTCCGATTGTTATCGGTCAAGCTTGTGAGTTTGACTACTCTGGAACTCAAGCTGTTAAGACTCTCAAAGAACAGGGTTATCGTGTAATCCTCATCAACTCTAACCCTGCTACAATTATGACAGATCCAGAATTTGCTGATAGAACTTATATTGAACCGATAAAAGAAGATGTAATTGCCGAAATCATTAAAAAAGAAAATGTAGATGCTGTCCTTCCAACTATGGGTGGACAGACGGCTCTTAATGTTGCAACAAGCATGTATGAAAAAGGGATGCTTGAAGGAGTAGAGTTTCTAGGTGCAACTCCCGAGGCTATTCATAAAGGTGAAGACCGCTCTGCGTTTAATGAAGCGATGCTAAAAATTGGTATGGACTTACCAAAAAGTAAGAATGCTTACAGCGTTGAAGAGGCTATTGAAGTCGTTAAAGAGATTGGTTTTCCAGTAATTTCAAGAGCCTCATTTACACTCGCTGGTGGCGGCTCCGGTGTAGCTTACAATATGGAAGAGTTTAAAGCACTTGCTGAAGCAGGTATCTCAGCTTCGCCAGTAAATGAAATAGAAATCATGGAATCTATGCTTGGTTGGAAAGAGTATGAGATGGAAGTTATCCGTGACAAAGCGGACAACTGTATCATCGTATGTACTATTGAAAACTTTGATCCTATGGGCGTTCACACTGGTGATAGTATAACAGTGGCACCTGCCCTTACTCTCACAGACAAAGAGTACCAAAGAATGCGTAATGCCTCTTTTGATATCCTTCGTGAAATCGGTGTTGACACGGGTGGAAGTAATGTTCAGTTTTCAATCTGTCCTAAAACTGGCCGTATGATAGTTATTGAGATGAATCCTCGCGTTTCACGCTCATCTGCACTTGCATCAAAAGCAACAGGTTACCCAATTGCTAAGGTTGCTACACTTCTAGCAATAGGCTATACACTTGATGAAATTACAAATGACATTACAGGAACACCAGCTTCATTTGAACCAGTAATAGATTATGTTGTTACAAAGATACCCCGTTTTACATTTGAAAAATTTCCAGAGGCTGAGAGTACTTTAAGTACTTCAATGAAGTCTGTTGGTGAAGTCATGGCAATTGGGCGTACTTTTAAAGAGTCTATGCAAAAAGCTCTTTGTTCACTTGAGACTGGTCTTTGTGGCTTTGATGAGATAGATGCTGAGACAGAGTTTGTTAAACATGAAATCCGTCGTCCAAACGCGGACAGAATGCTCTATGTTGCAGAAGGTTTTCGTCGTGGTATGAGTGTAGAAGAGATGTTTGACACTTGTGCAATTGATCCATGGTTTTTGTACCAACTCAGTGAACTCATAGAAAAAGAGAAAACAATAACAGACAAAATCCTTTTTGATGCAGCATTTATGAGGGATGTAAAAGTAGATGGTTTCTCAGACAAACGCATAGCACAACTCATAACAAAAAATTCTGAGCATAAAATGAGTGAAAATGAAGTATATGCTGCAAGAAAAAAACTTGGTGTGCAACTAGAATTTAATGAAGTGGACACTTGTGCAGCTGAGTTTGAGGCACTTACTCCCTATCTTTATTCTACAACAAACATCACAAAAATTCCAAATGTAAAAAACCGTGTAAGTGAGAAGAAAAAAGTACTTATTCTCGGTGGTGGACCAAACCGTATCGGTCAGGGAATTGAGTTTGACTACTGTTGTGTACATGCCTCTTTTGCACTTAAAGAGATGGGCATAGAGTCTATCATGTACAACTGTAATCCAGAAACAGTCTCTACGGATTATGATACTTCAGATGTACTTTACTTTGAACCAATCGATCTTGAGCATGTACGTGAAGTGATAGAAAATGAAGAACCAGATGGAATCATCGTACACTTTGGTGGTCAAACGCCGCTCAAACTTGCAGATGGACTTACAAAAATTGGTGCAAAAATATCAGGTACGTCTTCTGCAGTCATTGACCTTGCAGAAGATAGAGAACAGTTTTCAGACTTTGTAAATAAGTACAACTTAAAACAACCAGCCAATGGTCTTGCTCGCAAAAAAGAAGAAGCAGCACCTATAGCTGAGAAACTTGGTTATCCAGTACTTGTTCGTCCATCTTTTGTTCTTGGTGGACGTGGTATGAAGATAGTCTACTCAGAAGATGAACTTAATCAGTATATGGCACTTGCAATCTCTGTCTCAAATGAAGCTCCAGTTCTTATAGACAAGTTTCTTGACCAAGCAATCGAGTTAGATGTTGATTGTATCTCTGATAGTAAAGAAGTTTATATCGGTTCTGTAATGCAGCATATTGAAGAAGCGGGAATCCACTCAGGTGACTCTGCATGTTCACTTCCTCCAGTAAATCTTTCACAAGAGATGATAGAAAAAGTAGAAGCACAAACAAAAACAATCGCATTAGGACTCGGTGTTGTAGGTCTTATGAATGTTCAGTATGCTATTTACGAGGGTGAAATCTATCTTATAGAAGTAAATCCACGTGCATCGCGTACAGTTCCCTTTGTAAGTAAAGCCACAGGTATGCCGCTTGCTAAAGTTGCGACTCGCGTTATGATGGGTGAAACACTAAGAAGTTCACTTGAGTACTATGACAACTACAAAATAGTAGAAGAGCACAAAGGTTTACTCCGTCCGCGTTTAAAAGGTCATGTATCTGTTAAAGAGGCTGTATTTCCTTTTCACAAACTCTATGGTGCAGACTTAGTTCTCTCTCCAGAGATGAAATCAACTGGTGAAGTTATGGGAATAAGTTCAAACTTTGGTGTTTCTTTTGCTAAAGCACAACTCTCAGCTGGGAACAAAATTCCAACAGGTGGAACTTGTTTCTTATCTTTTGTAGATACAGATAAAAAACATGCTGCTGAAGTAGCAGCTGGTCTTCTCAAGCATGGTTTTAAACTTGTAGCCACAAAAGGAACTCAAGAGATTTTAGAGAGTGCTGGCATTGCTTGTGAACGTGTACTTAAGATCTCTGAAGGGCGTCCAAATATCGAAGACAGCATGAAAAATGATGAGATAGCAATGGCTATTAATACATCAGATAACAACACATCTAAAAAAGATGCAGTTGTTATACGTCAAGAGGTACTTCGTCGTTCTATTCCGTACTTTACAACACTGAGTGCGGCAAGAGCACTTATACTTGCCTTAGATGAAATGGGTGATGGTTCATGGACAAACTCAACAGCACTTCAAGATTTTCTCTTATAAAGACACAAATCATCCTTACACAAACCGACACTACTGTCGGTTTTTCTTCTCAGAACCACAAAAAACTTACAGAGATTAAAACAAGAGCTTCAACAAAGCCATTTATCAAACTCTATCAAGATTTTAAAAGCCTTCAAAAGGATAAGATAAGAGTACCAAACTCTCAAAAAAACAGAGTAAGACGTTCAAAAAAAACAACTTTTATCGTTAAAGAAAGATCTTTTCGTGTTGCAAAAACTCCACTTCAATCTTCTCTATTAAGAGACTTAAACTGGAACTACTCAACCTCCGCAAACGAATCTGGTAAAAACTTTGAGAGAAATTTTTGTGAACAAAAAGCTGATATAATAATAGAAGATAAAAACTCTCTCTTTGAGGGACAAGCATCAACTCTGTATAAGATAAATGCGAAAAAGATAAAGAGGTTAAGATGACTAAAGTTGTACAAGCACTTTTAAGCGGCATGTTTTTCACTTTTATACTCGATTTTTTTCTCTTTTTGGGAATCAAACAAAACTATATTGACACCCTTAATATAGACCTCTATTACAATATATTGTTTGCAGACAATCAAAACATATATATCTTTTTTCTTTTAAGTTTTTTACTTGGTTATATCACACTCTACTTGAGTAATAAAATTAGCCTTATTGTTCTTGGAACACTTTTTTTACTTGTATTTTCAACACTTATACCAGCTGTTGGCTACAGTGTTGCCGAGATGATTCTTATGCAAAAAGACAAAACTATCTATACTGAGAAGTTTATTTATAAGGGTGACATTTATTATGAGGGTAGAAAAGATTTCTATATCTATGATAAAAAATTAGAAAAAATGCTTACAATCAACAAAAATAAAATTAAGGAATTACATTAACTATGAGACATATATCTTCAATATCAAGCGGAATCTTACTTGGCACTGCAGGCATCACTATGATGAGTATACTTACAGGATGTGAAGCCCCACAAGAACAGCAAAAAAACAAATTTTTGGTTATAGAACAACAAGCAAATGGAAAATATATCGTTGTTGAAGAGATGCCAACAGATGGCCCTAGTCGTGCTATTATCCGTGAAAAAGATGAAAATAGAATGACAGTAGAGCGTTTTATGAATGAAGCTGAGATGAAAGCACTGGCTGAACAAGAGTATCAAAAAGTTCAAAATGGAACAAGTGAGACTATGCAAGATAATGGTGGTAGTGCCGGAATGGGACTTGCCGGAACTATTTTAGCAGTAGCAGCTGGGTCATTACTTGGAAATATGATTGGAAATGCTCTTATGAATAACAAAAACTTTTCTAAAAACTCAAGTGCATCAAACAGAAGTGCTTATAGCCGTTCAGCAGCTGGGAAAGCAGCGAAAAGTGGCTCCACAAAAAAGAGCTTTTTTGGAAGCTCATCGAAAAGCTCCACTTCAAGCAGAAGTGGTGGTTTCTTTGGAGGCTGAGTCGTGATACAAACTTTAAATGTAAATCCTATAAGCACAGAGATGTTAGATGAAATTGGTTTATCTTGGCATACAGATAGTGATGGAAGTAGCTATATAAGCAACGAACTTGTAAAAGTGACACAGAGTGAGGCTGACGCTTATTATGAAGCGGCAAATACTATCTATGATATGTATGTTGAAGCTGCGGAGTATGTTATAGAAAATAATCTTTTTTTTGAACTTGGTATTCCTTTTAACCTAATCGATGCTATCAAAAAGAGTTGGGAGAGTGATGTACACTGGCATATTTATGGGCGTTTTGATTTAGCTGGTGGAATTGATGGAAAAGATATCAAGCTTATAGAGTTTAATGCAGATACCCCAACAGCTCTTTTTGAGACAGCTCTTCTACAATGGGGAATTTTAAAATTCAATGAAATGGATGAAGATAAACAGTTTAACAATGTATATGAAGCTATATCTACAAACTTTAAAAGACTTATAACACTTTTTGAAGACACTGAAAGTTTTGATGAACATTATGATGGCTGGAAAATTCTATTTTCTGCTATTTCAAATAATGCTGAAGAAGAAGCCACAACTAGATTGCTACAGCAAATGGCAACAGATGCAGGTTTTGTTACAGGTTTTGAATTTTTAGAAAACACACACTTTGATGAAAATGGTATCTATGATGCAGATGAAAACTCTTACGAGTACTGGTTTAAACTTTTTCCATGGGAAGATATCGCAATTGACGAACCAGAGCTAGCAACAACTCTTACAAACATCATGCAAAATCAAAAAGCTATAATTTTAAATCCAGCCTATACCCTACTCTTTCAATCTAAGGGAATGATGAAAATCTTGTGTGATCTTTTTCCAGACTCACCTTATCTTTTGAAAACATCATTCGAAGCACTTGAAGGAGTCAAGCAAGTTGAAAAAACTCTCTTTGGTCGTGAAGGTGCAAATACAAAGATTATAGAATCAAATGGAACACTCAGTGAAGTAGTTGATGGACCTTATGACAACTATAAAAAAGTTTATCAAGAGTATGTTGATTTTTCAAAAGATAGTGAAGGTAAAAAATACCAAGCTGGCGTTTTCTTTGCCTATGAAGCCTGTGGACTTAGCTTTAGAAAAGGTGGAGAAATCATGGATAACATGAGTAAGTTTGTAGGGCATGTTATCCAAGGATAACTAGCCTTTTAATTTTTTCTTTAAAATAATTTTACTACTTTCAACACCTGGTTGATCGTAGGCGTTTATGTGCATAAACTTCGCACATATTGATGTTAAAAGTTCATACTCATACATTAAACTTGCGATTGAACTCTCACTAATTCCATCTATAGTTATCACATCACATGGGATATCATGTAAATTGTTTAGAGCTTCTATTGTAGAATCTGCTTGCATATTTATAAGTGATGAAAACTTTAACTTATGAAGATAATCAAGCTCTTCTAAACCTTCTAAACTTACAGCAGGAATTTCTAAATCACTTTGGAAATCCTCTACTTTTACAACTGTAACAGTTTTGTCGCGTTTACCTTCAACAATGAGTTGTAAAAATGAGTGCTGATCAATTGGCCCAATAATTCCAATTGGAGTTAGCCCTTCATGTACTTCATGAATATCAAGCTTACCAAGTGACTCTCCCCATAGTTGAATATACCACTTGTTAAATCCTTCTAGACGTGAAGAGTATGAAAAAACTACATTGATATTAAAGTTATTCTTATTTTCTACAAAAAACCTTGCCTTATGTAGTAGTCTGTCATACTCGCCAGATTTTGAGAAAAAGGATGCATGAATCTCTTTTGTACCACGAAGTAACTCATCTATATCTATACCGACTATAGCTAAAGGAACAAGACCAACCGCCGTAAATACAGAAAATCTTCCTCCAACATTTTTTGGAATATCGAAGGTTTTCATATTATTTGCTTTAGCATATGTATTTAACTTTGAGTCAAATTCAGTAACTATAAGAGTGTTTGAACTATCAATCTTCACTAAAGTATGTAAGTACTTAAAGATAGAAATAGTCTCTACTGTAGTTCCAGATTTTGATATAACAATAAAAAGAGTATCTTCTAAATCTACTTCATTTAACTTCGACTGAATATCAATAGGATCTGTAGTCTCAAGAAAGTAGAGCTTTTTACTCAACTCTTTTGAGTGCTTGAGGAACTTGTATATTGCATATGTTCCAAGAGTACTTCCGCCGATACCCACAACAACAACATTAGATTGTTTCACATCTTTTGCATACTCTTTAAACTTACTCGTATCTTGATGGACAAGGTTATAGTAACCAATCTCATCAGTCTCTTTTTCTTTAATGATTGCATTAAAAACTTTTTCATCACTTAGACTTGGATTAAAGTTATTTTTGTAGTTCATGAGCACCCTTTTTTTATTTCAATATATTAAAAATTATAGCAATATTTTTAGTAGTTTAGCTCTCAAGTTTGATTATTAATTAAACTATACTCAAATTTTTAGTTTGTATATTTTTACATTTGGATCTAAAGTCACAGGTTCAAATAGGTTTTTGTCATAGTTTTCTAGAACCATAAGCTGTATATATAAGGAGTTGTAGGTTTTCTCATCTACGATTAAAAATGTATTATAGTTTGACATGTATATTAGACTCAGATTTGAACTAAAATTTAGTAACTGCTCATCGACTTGTAGTTGCATGCCTTTATCATAAGAAGTCTTTACAAATCTTCTTAAGTCTTGCGTTTTATTGCCAATGTGTAGTTTTGAGCTTTGCTTATCAAGATAAACATTTTGTGCAAGGTTTAATCGTGAGCCTTGATCTTGAAAGTTTCTACTAACAAAGAAGAAAGGCTGATTTCCACGATTTCCATTCATAAGGTCAATATTTGAAAAAATGGCTACGGTCGGATAAATATCTAACATTCGATATGGAAGATAAAAGTAAATATCTCGCGTTTTCTTTGGTAACTTTATCTCAGTTTGAAGTGAAAGTAAAAAATCATTTGTATCGTTAAAGCCGTATTCCGTAGTCATTTGTTCAATATTTGAAAATATTGTTAAATTTTTATCTTCTATGAGTTTTTTATTTTGCTCAATATACTCAAAAGTTTTTTCTGTGTACTCAACGTCAAGACGCGCCATTTTAGAGGCTTCAATTTGTGAGTGAGTCAATGCAAAACTTAATGGAAAATTTACGCTACCACTATGTTTTCCTCCATCTGCAAGCGTTTTTACATCAGCATAAAAACGCAGTGGATATCCATAATCCCACCAACCAAGAACATAGTCTTCTCTATCTGCAATTTGTCCAAATTTCTCAATGGCACGGACTTCATTTGCATTAAATACAGTAGGTACTTTGTATCCGTCTATATGCTTGTAATTTGGATATAAAATAGCTAAAGTGAACATAATCATCGAAAGTACTTTTAATTTAGCCGTAGGCATCTTAGAAGCGAACTCAGTAATTAAAAACGCGACACCAAATGCCAATACAGGAACAGCATAAATAGTAAAACGCAGTCCTCCAACATATGCTAAAAACCCAAGTCCAATCATAGGAAGTGCAAAAAGCATAATTTTGTGCTTGTAAGATAAATAGATATACCCAATAACTGAGAGTATGAAAGTAATAGTATGCCCACTTATACGATTTGCAAATGTTTCAAAAGGAATTTGACCTGCTTCACGGATAGTTTGCATAACTGAGAAAAAGTGAAGGTTCAGACCATCTTTTCCTATTGAGATAGCATCCTTAAAGACGTATCCTTTCAACTGGTTCCATATAGGGGAGAATCCCCCACTTACTAAAAAAGCAAGCACAGAAGCACTTAAAATATAAAAAACATACTTATCAAACTTCTCATCTCGAAAGAGTATGAAAGCTAGCACAACCAAAACAGAACGCACCCAGCCATCTAATCCCATCATAGCAAAAAGCATGATTGCCAAGAGTTTATAGTTGTAGAGGTTTTTTCTATCATATATAAGCGTATAAAGTAAGATGAGACCTAAAAAGGCAAACTCTAAAGAGTAACTTTGTGGATACCACCATCTATACACTAAGATGTCTATAGCCGCTATAAGAAGATAAATATTTTTGTTTGTATTTATAGCCCAGATGATAGACCAGAGTAAAAACATTGGAAGCACAATGTTAAGCATGTCGGTATCGTAGTAGCCAGCCATAGTTCTATTATAGTAACTCCAAGTTATAGACGCTAAAAGTGCCGCTATGAATCCCATCTCTAAATTTTTTAATGTTTTAGCTATAAGAATAATAGGAATAACAACGAGAGAACTCAAAAATACTGGCATATAAAAAATGATACTTTCAAATGAAAAAGGCAATATGGATGCAAAAGCCGCTGTAAGTTGTGATGCTGCAGAGTCTATAGGTGATAAATCATTCTCTTGAGAGAGACCATTTAAAATATCTCTAGCCCCCTCAGCATAATAATATCCGTCGTTCGTATTTATCATGAACTGACCGTTAAACATAAAAGCTTCGTAGCCATTAAACTGATAAACCCATATTAAACGCATAAGAATTGAAAATGAAAAAGCTATAAAAATATACAGAAGAGTAAGTTTTGTTTCGTGTGTAATATTATTCAAAAAATGACCTTGTCATAAAGATAATATTTAGTAATTTTATATGATTATTTAAAAAGAAAGTGGCTCCGGATACTGGATTCGAACCAGTGACCAAGTGATTAACAGTCACCTACTCTACCGCTGAGCTAATCCGGAATTTACAAGGGAAATTTTATCAAAAAAAAATTAAACCCAGCTAAATTTCGCATTATCTCTTGAGATTATTTTTCCAAATCATCTTTTACTAAATTTTGGCTTATTTTAACATAGTTTCATTACTTTTAAACCGTATTCTTAAGAAAACTGGAAACCTTGGTTTTTTGTATTTTGTAAGTTCTTTATACTTGAAAGTAACTATATCTCCAATATGAGGGGGGCTTTTTCTCTCTTTATCGCTAAAACCACTTCCTATTTTAAACACCACTCCATTCTTCAAGCGACATACAAGTGCCCCAAGTTCACCCTTATATTTGCCTTTACCCTTCGTGTGTGCAATGACTTCACACTCATCATCTAAAAAGGTTTTAACTTTTAAAGCTTTACTTGTTCTTTTAGCTATATAAAAAGCATCCCCATCTCTAACAACCACACCCTCTCCGCCCTTCACTTCAACACTCTTTAAATATCTCTCTAAATCAGCTCTATCTTTCACTCTTATCTGCTCAAGTATTTTTAGAGTTTGACTCTCATATGGCCCTGCTCTTTCTAACCTCTCAAGAAGTCCTCCCTTAGCATTTGGCACTTCAAAGATGTAGTATTTTATCTCTTTCCATTTTTCACTTGGCACAATATCCCTTACAATGCTAGAGATATTTTCAAAGTCACCGCGTTTACTCCATAGCTCACCATCAAGCTCAAAACTAGGATAATTTTTAGTGAACCATTTAGGAGCATGGATAACTTTTCCTCCACGACTTAGAAGTTGCTTTCCATTCCAGTAAGCTCGTATACCATCTAGCTTTTCGCTCATGTACCATCCACTTACATTTTGGTCTGTGTATGTTTTTAAAAGAAGTAGATTTGGTTTTTGCGCCCATAAAATAAAAGGTAAAAATAGCAGTAAAATCAACTTTATCATTTTTTAGATTTTTTTCCTAAAAGTTCTTCTTCTATAAGAACTCTTTTTTCTTCACATTCACAAAGTTCTAGTAATTTTTCAAGTACCTTTATTCTTACCTTATCCATATCTTTTGCAAACCCTAGCTGTTCGTCATGCCCTGCATGCTTTGTAATAAGGGTTTTATCTAAAAGCACTATTTCGTATTTACACAAAATTCTTAACCACAAATCATAATCTTCACAAACTCTTAATTCCTCATTAAAAACGCCAACCTTGTCAAGCAGACTTTTATGCAGTAAAACAGAAGATGGTGCGATGTTACAGTAGGAGAGATTTTCTCTAAAAATATCTTTACCAATTTTTCTAAATTTTTTAGGGATTTTTACTTCTATGCCATTTCTTACCCATTTTTCAGCAGTATAACTCATAAAAATATTTGGATTTTGTTTGTGAAACTGGAGTTGTTCTTCAAGCTTTGTCGCATGCCACTCATCGTCAGAGTCTAAAAACGCAAGCCATTCATAAGTCGCATTTGCCAGACCAAAATTACGAGCTGCTGAAACGCCATGGTTTTGTTGAAAAAAGTATTTTATATTTGGAAAATCTTGAAGAATCTTTGAGGTGTCATCAGTTGAGCCATCATCAACGACTATAATTTCATCGACTTTACGACTCTGCGTTTGCAAAGACGTAATCGCTCGTTTAAGTAACTCGTAACGGTTATATGTGGGGATAATAACCGTTACTTGCATATAAACTCGTCTTTACCAGACTTTTATCTCATTGTAAACACTATCTCTCTCAACAGGTATAAATCCACTGTTTTTTATGAGTGCCGTAAAGTCTAGTAAGTCAACGCCATTTGCGCTTTTAGCACCTGCCGCTGAGTTTATAGACTCTTTTTCTATAGTTCCATCTAGGTCGTTTGCGCCAAACTCTTGCGCTACAAGCGCTAGGTTTACAGTTGAAGTAACCCAGTATGCCTTTAAGTTTGGAACGTTATCTAGTACTAAACGAGCTACCGCCATGGTTTTTAAGACTTCATTTGCAGTTATGGGCGCTTCTATCTTTAAGTAATTGTTTTCAGTTTGATACACAAGAGGGATAAAGCAGTTAAACCCACCCGTAACGTCTTGAAGAGCACGAATTCTCATCATATGGTCTATGCGGTTTTCACGAGATTCCACATGTCCAAAAAGCATAGTAACATTTGACTTTTTCCCGCGTTCGTGCCATTTTCTGTGGATTTCAAACCACTGATCTGAAGTCACTTTACCCTTGCAGATGTAATCACGTACTTTTTCATCAAAAATCTCAGCACCACCACCAGGCATAGAATCTACACCATTTTCTATCATCAAATCAAGTACTTCATCATATGTGAGTCCATGATGGCGTGAAAGAAAGTCTACTTCTGCGGCAGTAAGAGCTTTTATATGCATATGCGGATATTTTTCTTTTATCTTTTTGAAAATTCCCAAGTACCATTCAAGTGTCACATTTGGATTGTGTGCTGAGACGATATGAACCTCTTTTGCTCCGCGTTTATCTATATCGGCGACGATGTTTAGTATGTCTTCATGCTCCATAGTGTACTGGTTAGGGTTTTTACGAGTTGCAGAGTATGCACAAAATTTACATACATCTGCACAAACATTTGTCGGATTTATATGGCGATTTATGTTGAAGTAGGTTTTTTTACCGTGAAGTTCTTGGCGTTTTTTATCTGCCAAGGCACCTAACTCAAAAAAGTCCATATCGTAGAGTGAAAGGGCTGTGTCAAAATCTATTCTATTGTTATCTTTTATCATAATCGACAATATATCAAGTAAAAGATACATTGTCAATTAGATTGAAGTTAATCTATTTAGGATTTTTTATTTAGGCGCATTTGTCTTTTGTGAACGCCTGTAAATATCATATAAAAAAGTACAAACATCAGAGTAAAACCAAACAATGCAAAAAGAGGTGTATTTGCTCCAGCATTTTTATTAATACTTTCGAGAATCATATAACCAATCGCACTAAAAATGATCTGCAGTATTACTAAGAACATTACAGTCTTTTTTACATTCATATCAAAAAAGTTCACCATTATATGATGTATGTGTGTTTTGTCTGGGTTAAATGGTGACTTCCCCCTACGAACACGACGAACCATAACTATAAGAGTGTCCAGAAGTGGTAATGCAGTCAGATAGAGTACAGCTATTGGATGGATGTACTGAAGACTTAAGACACTAAGAACACTGATAATAAACCCTAAACTTAAACTTCCACTATCCCCCATAAAAATCTTTGCTGGACTCCAATTTAAAAACAAAAAGCCAACTATAGCTGTGATACTAAAGATGGAAAGTGTAAGAATAAGCATATCGTTATACTCATTTCCTATAAAGGCAAAGAACAGTAATATAACAACAGATACACTTCCAGCAAGACCATCAATCCCATCTATCAAATTAAGAGCATTTGTAAATCCTGCAACTGCAAACATGGTAAAAGGAAGAGCAATATAAAAAGGAAGAGTGAGCTCATAGTCGTACCAAATTCCCAAAGATTCAATGATTATATTGTCAAAACTAAGAACAATAACAGCAATAAAAATAGCAATAAACTTTTTTCTAGCTGAGACATCATGCATGTCATCATAAATCCCCATGCCAAATACAATCAAGATAGAGACTAAAAGAAAAGGATGTTCAATACAAAACTCAAAATCATAAGATACTAAAAAAACCAATAAAGTAGTTATAAAGCCTATACCTGCACCACTTGGAGTTATACTACAATGATGTGAACGCTCATTTGGTACATCATACAAGTCTAGTTTACGTGCATATTTTATTATCACTTTGGTAGCGATATAGGAAAGAAAAAGGGTAAAAAAGAGGTATGCCACAATAATCATATTAATATTCTTTATTTATATTTATATGACATTCTAGACTAATTATAATTATGTAGAGCTGATTAGAGTAGTATAAACATCTGTCATTGCGAGCGAAGTGCGGCAATCTTATCACAACCTCTGTCACTGCGAGCAGAGCGTGGCAGTCTCATCACCACTACTGTCATTGCGAGCGAAGCGCGGCAATCTTATCACAACCTCTGTCACTGCGAGCGGAGCGTGGCAGTCTAACTCTACTACTCCGTATAAAAAAGCTCACCCTCATTTTTATCTACAAACTCATACTTTATAGTATTTGCCAATCCATCTTCAAGTTTTACAGGTCTTACAAATCCACTTTTCTCTATACTTGTTCCAAACATACTGTCACTACAAAACTTTTTCACTCTGATGGAGCTTACTGTAAACTTTTTACCAGTTATAACAGAAGCTAGATCAAAAACTTTTCCTATGCTATAGCCAAGAACAAAAGGCATTCTAAAACCTATCTTTTCATCTTTGCCTAAAGCTTTGTTGACTTTTGATACTAGAGTGTTCATATCAAAGTCTGGTTTGTCTATGTAGTTGTAAATGTGTACACCCTTTTCGAAACCTAAACTATACTCTAAAAATGCAGCGATATTTTCTACATAAGCCATTGACTTTCTGTTTGTTCCATCGCCTATCATCATAAACTTACCACTTGCTATCTGACGAAGAAGATTGTAAACATTTCCACGGTTTTGTTCACCAAACACTACGGTTGGACGGACAATTACAAGTTTTCTATTTTCTGGATCTTTTTCTTGCCAAGCTTTATACACTAACTCGGCTTCATACTTTGTACGACCATAATCGTTGAAGTAGTTTATCTCTCCACTCTCATCTGTCCCAATAGGTGCAAAACCATAAACTGCCACACTACTTGTAAATATGATGGTATTTATACCTTTTGTCTCTGCTACTTCACATACATTTCTAGCACCTTGTACATTTACATCATCGTACAAAGTTTTTGGAGTTACATCATCACGATGTTCTGCTGCAAGATTGATGATGATGTCATCACCCTCAAGCACCTTGCTTAGTGAGTCAGTGTCTCTTACATCTCCAATACTACAAATAGTGTTAAAACTTTTACTCATAGCCTTATCAACAATGCTAAACTCTTTTTTGTTTTGAGTTAGTCTATTACTAAGTCTTGTCCCTATAAAACCACTTCCACCAATTATTTTTATCATTTTCTCATCACCTTAATAAATATGTTCCACCCTAAATAATATAATGACTTAATAACTGAAAACTTTTCATGTTCTCTAAAAAGAGCATAATTGTACTTCAATAAATCTATTTTATTACTAGATACTGAATTAGACATTATTCTATATGTAGCCAGTATTTCGTTTACATTATAAGCATAATCTACTTTTTTTAATATCTTGAGCCAAAGTCCATAGTCTTGTCTTTTTTTTATCAAAGGCATATAAACTTTTCCTATTCTTTTTGTATCATATATTGCACTTAGGCAGCCTATTTTGTTTGACTTCAAAAGTTCTTTATAGTTTATTTTTTCAGGAGATACTACTATATTATTTAAATTTTCTCCATCTTCACTCATTGTTTCATAATTTGTATAAGTCAATTCATAATTATTTTGAGTCATAAAACTTATCTGCTTTTCTAACTTATTAGATATCCATAGATCATCTGCATCTAAAAAGGCTATATACCTACCTTCTGCCTCTTCTATAGCCTTATTTCTTGCAACTGCTGGACCACTGTTTTTTTCTAACTTTATAAGCTTAATACGAGTATCTTTTTGACAATACTCTTCTATAAGCGCATTTGAATCATCAGGTGAACAATCATCTACAATAATCATTTCCCAGTTTTGATAAGTTTGAGTCAATACAGAATCTATAGTTTCAGATATAAATCTTTTTGATTTATATGATGGGATTATTATTGAGACCATTTGTTTTACTCCTACGAGGATATTTTCTAACTAAAGATATGCAACAACCAGCATTTATTAAAATAATAGATTATAATTAATAATTATAAAAACTTTCTAAGATGAAAGCAATTTAATTTGATCTATTTTTGATTGCTGCATACTTGTTAACATACATTCTAACCTTATTCAAAAAACTATCATAACTTTTCCATTTTAAAGAGTAATTTAAAAAAATTTCTTCTTTAGTCAATTTTTCCAGAACTTCTAATTGCTTAATATGAATATATTGATAATGAACAGTGCACGGATTTAAATACTTTTTATTCCATGTTTCTTGTCTTAAGTCATATGAAGACCAATATCCTAAGTCATATAAAGGAATCATTTTTTTCAAAGATTCTATACCATTATTAAAATATATTCTTGCATTATCATCATTGTTATATCTAATATAGTCATATAAACCCCACAAAGAGAATATCATTCCGTTCAATACAAATGATCCAGGACTTGAGGGATACTCTTCATAAAAAATATTATTATCATAATAATTTAAAAATTTTGAATCATTTGAAAAAGTGTTTAATGCTTTTTTTGCAGCTGTTTCATACTTATCATCTTCAAATATTTGGGCTGCTCTAAGTAAAACAGAAACAACTCTACCTTGTGCCATCGAAGATACCCAATTCTTACCCAACTTATATTTTTTTTCTTCTACTGATGCTATCCAATAACCATCTTCTGTCTGATTTTCAACAAACCAATCAGCGAGTGTTTTAAACCTATTTTTGTCTTTTTTACTTTCTGTCTCTAAATAAGTATGATAAATAGCTAAAGCATATTGTCCTATGGCAATTGGATAGTAATGGAAACCCTTATCTTCAATATCTATATATGTGGGAATAACTGGTATTCCTTTCTTATCAAAGTGAAAATTTTGACTTCCTCCATTTATTAATTCAACTTCGTCAAACACAAAATAGTATTCTTTTAAATCACTAGTTTTGTCTACATTAATTTTATATACTAATGGATTAAAAAAATCTCTTAATAATTTTTTTGTATAAAATAATATTTTATTTAATTTCATTAAAAAACCTTTTAAGACTACTTGCTGTCATTTCTATTGAAAAAGATTTAGAGTTATCTTCTGCTTTTTTAAGAAGTTTTATATATGAATCAGTATTAATATTATATTCATTAATATATTGTTGAATTTCCAAGATATTTGAAAAGTATAGAGTAGCTGAATTAAGACTCTTCAAGTTTTTGAATTCTTTATTAACAATAAGTGGTAAAGAGTTTTTTATCATCAAGTAAGATATCCCTGTATCTTTTGTGATACCATAAACCTCTTCATAATCTTCTTTTTTAAATGTAGTCACTAATTCCGAAAATATGAAACTTGCTTCATTGAGCTCTTTATTATATTCTTCTTCACTTATATATGACTCAAAGTACCGAATATTTGTTAAATTCAGTTCTTTAACTTTATCTATTACAGAGTAAGATGCTTCTACTGGGTTTTTCGAAACACTACCTAATAATACAAACTCAATTTCAGGAAACTGTTCTGCTAAACTTAAAAAAGTATCATATTTTTTTCTAGTTGCACTGATTATTCCAGGATAAATTATTTTTTTAACATTACTATCTTTTATATCCAAATAGTCACTATTTCTAATTTTATCAAATAGCATAAAAGGCATAATGTTTATTTTGTCTTTATTTACTTTCGTGTTTTGAAGAATAAAATTTTTCATATTGTTGCTACTTACAAAAAAACTAACTGCTTCTTTTTTAAATTTACTTCTAATTATTCGCTTAACTATGTTTTTTACAGAATTAAGTTTGTTTCCTAAAAACCAAGTTTTTGAATTATGTATAGTCAATGAAAATTTATAGTCAGGTTTAAAGTGAAAGAAAAAATCAATTAAAGAAGACTGCAAAGATGTAATAACTAGATGATCTAATTTATAAATACTAACTTGCTTTAGATATTC
>JGI10211J34971_10000526_pt1 | contig 31336 bp, 34 predicted proteins | sample Etolagsediment_FD_34971 | JGI IMG/M metagenome (IMG submission 34971)
GACAACACATTGTAGAAGGACTTGCTGTTAGCACAATTAGTAATGAAAGTCCACCTGACATGATACATCCTGAATTTATACAAAAGAAACTTGATACAATTATTGCTAAACTAGAGAACATTGAGAATAAGTTAAAGTTAGGAAATTTAATAAGATGAGTGAAGAATATAAAGATTTAATTGAAAGATGTCTGTGGACATTTGTAGAAACATTTGCCTCAACACTTGTCATTACACCTGCGTTGGGTGTTGACATAAGTACACTTGAAGTAGCTGCCTTAGCAGGTGGTGCTGCTGTGTTATCAGTGTTGAAGTCTTTTGCTAAAAATAAAATAAGTCCACAACCAAAAAAAGTTTCTAAATAATCAAATATTACTAATAATCCTGTACACTTATATTGACAGGAGGAAAGTATCACAAAGAAAAAACTTATACCTGATGAATGGGGTAATAACTTTTATAAATCAGGTTGGCAACCAGGACTAGAAGTAAACGAACAGACAGGGCTAGGTGAGATAACTCACGTTGGTGTAGACCCTGATTACAGAAATAAGTTCGATTCTATATTAAAAGAATGGGGATTTGACCCTGAATTATATTACATTGAAGGCTCTGTACGTGCATCTTCGTGGAATGTTCAGCTAAAAGGTGGTAAAACTGAAACGTTTTATGCATTTAAAGGCGTTGTACGAAAGAAAAATCCAGGACACGACAAGTATTTTCAAGAATTATTTAAACAAGCTAAGAAAAAACCACCAATAAAAAAGAAAACATTAGGTGGAGATACAGCATTCTTATATTTTATGGCAGATTGGCAACTAGGTAAGCGTGACTATGGAGTTGAGAATACTATTAAAAGATACGACATAGCATTACAAGATGCAGTTAATAGAATAAAAGACTTACGTAAACTTGGTGTGAATATAGATGAGATTTATATGATAGGACTTGGTGACCTTACAGAAAACTGCACAGCAGCTTTTTACGACAGTCAACCCTTCAATGTTTCGCTCTCTCTTATTGAACAATATGCTCTTGCACGTTCTATGATTATGAAAACTGTTGAAACTTTCTTACCTTTAGCAGATAAACTTGTTCTTGCAGGTGTGCCAGGTAATCATGGTGAGATGTCTAGGTCCAGTAAAGGTCAAGTCTATACAAATAGATTAGATAACAGCGATACAATGCACTTGCAGATATGTCAAGAGATTATGAATGCTAATCCAGAACGATATGGAAAGGTATCAGTTGAAATACCAGATGGATTTCATCAAGTTATGAAAATTAAAGGTAAGACTTGTGCTTGGACACATGGTCATATGACAGGTGGTGGCTCTAATCCAGAAGCTAAGATAGAGAATTGGTGGAAAGGTCAGATGTATGGACACCTACCTAGTGGACAGGCAGAGATATTAATAACAGGACATTACCACCATTTGCGTAGTAAGTATCAAGGTAATCGTGCTTGGTTTCAATCTCCAAGTTTAGATAAGTCTATTGATTTTACAGAAAGGTCTGGACTATGGTCGCACCCTGCTGTTCTCACTTTCACAGTTAACAATAAAGGTTGGGCTAACTTAGAACTGCTTTAAATGTGTCCTCTGTTACAGTCATAACAGGTGTCCTTTGTATCTAATGGTATCTCTGGTACTTGATTACACCTTACACAAACTGGATAATCTTTTGCATCTGGACTACTCATTTTATCTCCCTATATTCATCACACGTTAGCTTACTACAGCATTGTGATTTATCATTTTTCTGTACCGAACAACATTTGTAAGTCAAACAGTCGTAACAATATGTTATTACATCTCCATTTTCAAATGACATTAGAGTTTATCTTTGTCTATGAGATACCAAGCTAAGTAGTTTAATCCTACAAAAACTGATATCAATACAATTACATCTAACATTACTCTTCCTCTGTTTTCTCTATCTGTCCAAGCTGTTCAGCTACCTTTAAAGTGTTATCGTTGTGGTCTTTAAAACACATTAGAATTTATTATCCTCAACTTTTAACATAAAAGCTAATGTTTTAATACTTTCCATAACAATGCTATTCATTTCTGATTTACTTTTTTGACTTCTGTATATTTTATAAAGTCTTGGTGTAAAAATGTCTAAAAAAACACCATCATACATTTCTTCTGTAAATTTCTTTTTACCACCAGAATAATAATACAAAGGTTTTGTTTTATACTGATTCATCTGGTTTTCTGTAAGTTCAACTGCTCTTATTATTTTTTCTCCAATACTCTTAGACACTATTCCTCCTCCATTTGTTTAGCTATCTTAATTGTGTTCTCATTGTGGTCATTGACAAACTCATCCATTAGTTCTCTAATTCTTTGTGGGTTTGTCTTGGTAAGCATAATAGATTTCTCTACCTTTTGTCCACCACAAGCGTTAGCCAATTTAATAGCCCACTTCTTTAATTCTTTTGGCTCATCAAATATATTTGCCATTAAAATACTCCCTTTTTTGCTAATTCTTTTTCTTCTTTAGTTTTAATTATTGCATTACAAGTAATGATTGTATGTGCGTATGGGTTGCTTTCATCAGCTAACTTTATTTGCTTAATACAAAAATCATTACCATTAGTGTCAGTTGCATACTCTAAATGTTTTGATACAGGGCATACACCTGTTGTGCTTTTCTTACATCTTCTATCTAATGGTGCAGGTTGGCTAAAATCGTGATTAGGAAAACGTTTCTGTAATCTTTCAACCAACCTTTGCACATTGATACTAGCTTGTTCTAGCTCTTCCATTACTTAACCTTATCGTTCCAGTTAGATATGATTTCACTAGCAGTTTCTCCATTAATATCGCCACCATTGTATAGTTTTTTAAGTTCTGCAAGTCCATCAATGTTCTTGTCAGTAGCTTTAGCAACTATATCCTTACACCATTTAAGTTGTGCTTCGGTAGCAGGATTGCTTTTCCACTCATCTCCCATCTCATCACCTCCTTTATCAGTAATATCTTCTGTTACAAAGACTTCGTTAAGGTCGCCTAAACCTTTGTCTTTCTCTACAAGTTTATGGAATACATCAAGAAACGTAGTCATCTGTTCGTTATCCCAATCTTCTACTTCTTCTGGCATTTTAAGTTCGCTTACACATTCAACGTATGCATCTCTTTGATACTCTTTTAATTTCTCTGCATCAGATACAGTTGCCGACATAAGTTGTTTAAGTGCAGATGCATTGTTCTTTTTCTTTGGCTCTGCAACCATTTCATCAACAACTTTGTTCATCTGTTCTTTCTGTTCTTTAGTAGGTACTTGCACTCTCTTTTTCTCTACCTCAACTCTATCATCTTGATTACCTACCTTAGACATTTCCTCTCTACTAGGTCTTGGTTTAGTGCTACCTTGATACAACCAGTTAGCTAAAGCTCTACCAATAGCAGATGTTTCACAGTTCTCTACCCATGCATCTTTGTTAGCAAAGCCACCTTGCCCTTTAGTTTCTTGTGCTATACCTGTAGTAACTGGTCTTGCATCTACTTCCATTTTATATATCTCGGCTCTCACAGTTACGCAAGTTCCATCATCAGTCATATGCACTATCTCTGTATTAATTCTTGCTTTTGGATTGTCTTTCCAAAATGCTTTTAGTCTATCTTCTACTGTTTCGTAATTATCTAAATTAAAATTAGGCATTATTGTCCTTTCTCTATTATTTTATACACTCTTTGTCTTGATATCTTAAAAAGTTTTGCAATCTCTTGTATAGAAAGTTCCTCTTGCATTTGTTTTATTACTGTAAGTCTGGTCTTTCTAAACGCTTTGATTTGTTTTTCTAGGTAATCTTCCTCGTTTAACAAACCCTTAACTATCATACTCCACTTACTATCCATTATTTCTCCTCTACTTTTATTACTACTGTATAGAACTGTTCAACTGTCCAATGTTCTTCTAAGTCTTGAATAGTTGTAGCTAAATTATCTTTCCATTCTTCCTTTTCAAATCTACCACTATTCTCAACCCACTCATTATGACTACTAATTACTTCGGCTTCTGTGCCTACGCAATACTCTCCATCTTCGTAGATTAAACGATATAATTTAATCTCCATTATTCTTCCTCACTTTTAAATGCTTTCATTAACATATCTGCAATAGTCTTTTTCACTTTAAGTCTTGATTTCTCTAGTGCATCAATGATTTCATAGACATCTCCTAGCATTACAGTTTCATTGTATCTTTTTTGTGATATAACAAATACAACATCAACTTGGTATAAATCTAGCCATGTAAGATAGATTTTTCCCTCTGCATTTGGTAATACAAACTTAATACCACCACGCTCTTTGTCTAATTTTTCAATAACCCACTCGTTTATCTCTATTTCTTTTTCATTAAATATCCTTACTAATCCATTAAATCCATAATCAGTATCAGATAATTGTGGTCTGCTCATACGTTTGTCCTTTCTTTGCTTGTTCTAATATTTCTTGTGGTGTAAGTAACAACTTATAAAAGAACTCATTGTTTTCTTTTATAGTTTCTATTTCCCACAAGTCCTCACGCATATTAAATATGTGTGCAGATATTCTTGGTATGCGAAAGTCATAAATAAAAGTGTTGCTTGATACCTTTGGCTCACTGCTTTCTCTCGCAGTTATCAATATCCACTCAACTCTCTCACGTTGCTTTAACTTAGGCACTGGCTTATCTCTAAAGTATTGATAGTCCATTATCTAGATACCTTTTCTCTTTCATTATCTCCATAAACACCGATTTGATACAACCATTTTAACTGTTTATCGGTAGCTTTAAATGGAACTTTCTTTGATACTGCTAATACTCTATCATTATCCCAGTATCTATCATCTCTATACGTATCACTATCTGCTTGTGTTAATTGCCTACCAAAAAACTCATTGATAAGGTCAACATCTAATACGCTATTGACATAATCTCTAGGATAGTAATAGCTTGTGTCGTGTTCATATTCTCCTGTCCACTCTGTAAACGTAACCATTATGTATTCTTTTTCTAATGTATTAGGCATTACAACTCCTCATCTATTGGCTCATACCAAATTACAATACTGTCATTTATTTCTAGCTCATACTTAGATGTATCTGCTAGTTCCTCTTTCGTATAAGAACTTTTATATCCCCAATTAGTGTGTCCATAATTGTCCTCTACGTAATCATCTATGTGTTCAGTAATATCTCTACCCATTACTGCACCTCGCTTTCTGCCATTGTTTATTCCTTTTCTAATTCAAATGGTTGACCAAGTGCTGTGCCACAATCTACACACCACTTGTTACCATTTTCTATTACGTATTCCAAGTGGTCGCACATTACATTAATTCGTTTTTGTACAACCACTTGTTGATTTGTGTTGCTATACGTTTTGCACCAATTTCATTTGGCTCTATTTCGTTATAGAAACACTCTGGTGTCATAAATGTACGTGTATCTAGTACATCAAACTGTTGTCCTAAACTGTTGTTCCTGTTGTTATGAACGTTAGCTATTCTGTACAGTCTATCGTTCCACATTGATACTATTGATAGTGCAATATTATCTACGTTATGAAAACGTTGTGGATTATAAGCTAGGTTACCCTCGTAACAAGTAATGAGTAAGAACTTTCTACCACCTTTATTTAGTTGGTATAGTAAAGTTTCGTATGCATTACTTAGCTTATCTAACTCTGCGTTCATGATACCCATAATTATATTGTTATCTGTACTTTCTTTGAGTAAAGATAGTTTTGCAAGTAAGTCGTTACCACCTGCACTAATAACTACTGCGTTACCATAAACATCATTAACAACATCAATACAATCTGGAATTTTAAAACCATCTATGCTTATGTCGTTAACTTTTTTCTTGTTCTCTTTATAGTTTCCATGTGCTTGTTTGATTACATAGTCAACAGTACCTTTGCCTGTACCAGTATATGCTTTGCAATCAAGCACACTATCTCCCATAAAGGTAACGTTTGCTTGTTTGTTTACGTTTGATTTCTTAAATGACATTGGTGTCCAAGATGTTTTAAAACTATTGTTAGTTGCAATAGTATTAAACTGGTCATCAATCTCATACCAAGAGTTGTCAAACTCATCTATTCTTTTAGACATATTATCCTTTCTGTCAATAAGTATTGTAGCATATTGTAAATATATATGTACAAAAAAACTATCTAGCTTTCGGTAGTTCAAAACAGGGCATTGAAAAGAACTCCTACTAACTAGATAGTTTTGCTATTTATAGAACTTGGATATACCAAATGCAATTAAACACTGGGCAAAATTTAGTAAGTTCAAATTTCCTTTTGCTTATCCTTTATAAATAGCTTGTAACACACAAGTCTGAGATAAATAACTTCGTGTATGCCTTAGTTCGTTATCATACTTTGACCAGTCTAAGCGAGAGGTCATTTAGTTCTATCTTATGTGCTACAAGCTACTTACACTATTCATACGTACATATGAAGTAAAGGGGCTACAGCGTGTAAGTAGCTTGAGAGATACAATTAACGTGGTCTGCATGTAGTTGTTTCGTGTCTAGGTGGTAATGAGCCACCAACCATTATTGTATCTCTCAAAAAAGAAAGATGAAAGTTAGCGTACCAAACTGGAATTACATTGTTTATATGGTATTTCATATCACTATTGCTATTGATAGTGTTTCCAACCTTATGCTTTCCTTTCATCATTTCCTTTCTACAAGTACATTAACATACTTGTAATTATATGTTGTCTTTTTCTCTAACTTTTTTTTCTTTATATAATCTTACGTAATAGTCTGTCCAACTAGCTAACCAGTTAGCAATAGTTAATGCACCTACAATATAAACTGGAAGTAATATCCAAAAGTACAACTCTAACTTATTCATTATCTACTTTTTTATCTATGTCTAATGCAATCTCGTTCATCTCTGTCATAAATATTTTTATGTCATCATCATCTGCATTTTCATTTACGTATTCTGTAAAGTCATTTCTAATTTGTTTGTTTGCCATAAAGGAACTTAACATATGAATAAAGAACTCTTTATTATCTTCGCTAAAGTGTTCTATTATTGCACGTTGTCCAGTAGCTAACATACGTAATCTGCTTTCAAGTTTCTCAACTCGTTTTATTAATTGTTCCATAGTTTCCTTTCCTTTCTTTCACATTACTACACTCTTAATTATAAGTAAACAATACTTGTCATAAAATATTCTTACCTATATACTTAAATCAAGCTAGAGAAAGGCACGTTATGAAATGTGTAATTTGTAGTCAACCTATTAGAGAGATAGATGATAAGCATAATGCTATGCCTATCGCTCATGGTATCTGTTGTAACTGGTGTAACTATTCAAGAGTTATTCCAGAGAGATTAAGAGAACATAAACACACTATCGATACAATTAATATATAGAAACTTGTAAACAATAGTTTGCATATATTGTGAGTATGCTATTGTGGTTACATCAATTAGAAAGGTTGGTAATGATAGAAATAGAAGTATGCGAAAATTGTTACAGTTGCAATATCGTTATAACTAATGGTCAAAAGATTGTTATTTGTCATGATTGTGAAAATGTAAGCGACTGGTCTTTAACTAGATACGTAGAGAAAGAGTGTGTTGATTGTGGTAGAGATAGTGATTACAGAACAGCACACCAGTATGATGAACTCTTGGAAGTAGGTTAATCAATGGAAAAAGAATATTATTACTATGTAGATAGTAGAAAGAAAAATAGTAATGATGAGTGGAAAAGATTAAAAATAAGTAATAAAACATTTGAAGATACTTTTTTAACTCATCATCTTATTATTGAATTAAATAATCAAGATAAGGAATATGAATATCAAAATTATCAATTAGTGGAAGTATAAAGAAAGTAGGTTAAACAATGACAGATATAGAAAAGGCAGTAAATCTATTGCAAGAAGTATCAACTAATCTTTATAATTTAGAGTTAAGTAGAACTTATGAGTTAGGAAGTTTTGCTAAAGAGTATGTTATTGAGATTAGAAAAAGTATTGATGATGTATTACAAACACTTGATTATTAGTTTGTAAATAACTGTTGCATATATACAGTATCTTTATATAATTACAGTATGTATTTAACAATTAGAAAGGTTGGTTAAAAATGGATTATAAAATTATTAGTAGGTTAGTTAGTAATTGGGAATTTGTTATTGCTGTCAAAAACTATTATGAAGTTTGCGATTACGATAATGCAAATTCCGATATTGCTAGAAAGTATCTTAAAAAAATTAACAGACGTGTAGAAATTATTTTAGATATTGATGATACTAAATCTATTCGTAAAGAAATTGCTTATGCTAGAGATTTAATTAAGTCTTGTGGATTTAAAAGAATTGCTAGTCCTAGAAATAGAATTAAGAATAGAATTGCACAACAGTTAGCTAGTTATCCACGTAGCACTAAAGATGATGTCTACGTTAGAGATTATCAAGCAGAACATGATGAACTAGGTTACAGACTTGGTCATTGTGGTGGCTATGACTGTATGCATTTTGAAAGTATGCCAGTTGGTCAAATATGGAAAAAAGTTAATCAAGAAAGAAAGGTTGGTTAGAAATGACTAAAGCAATAGACAGAGAAGTACAAGCTAGAAACAACAGAGTTATGCGTAACAAGTTGTATGGAAAGACAGTTGATGTTGGCGCATGGAAAGCTAATCAAGAAAGTTGGAAAGAAAATCTTGAACGTTACAGAAAAGAAAGAATGGAACTTAACAACAACGCAGAAGTTGACAGTAACACTAAAAGATTTAATTCAGTTGATGTAAATAAAATGCAGTTGATTAGTAACAACATTGACATATGTTTATTGAACATTGATATATGTACAATGCAAATCAAGATTGCAGAACTACAACAACATAACACTAAGTTGAAAACAAATCTTATGTAACATCTAATCAACTAACCGAAGGAAAGCCACTGTTTAATCGCAGTGGTTTTTCTTTTTCTCCTTCGTTTACATCTTTATCACAGATTTAATTGAGTTGCCTTCGATAAGAACTAATTTAACTATATATCCCTAGTATTTAAACAAAGTAGGTACACTATATCTAGTACTACTACACAATGTATGCACAACATATAGTATGTGTAGCAATATGGATTATATCTACTACGCACACAAGCAATATTTTGGTGGGCTTTCACATAGGGGGGTTAAATGTGGGGGCGGCTTTATATATGTGTATACCCTCTAAGAATATGCTGTTAAGTAGGTACTAAATATGGTGGTACTATATATAGTGGTGTACCACAACAGTAAGTAAGGTGTTTTTTTAAAGTAAGTTTTATTCAGTTAACACTAACATAGAGAGTACAGCTAACCCTGTGTCACTCCCTCCCAACCAGAATGAACTAAAGTTTAGTAACAAATAAATATGTGAAGTAATAGGCTTTTACCCTAGTTACCATGGTCCTGCTAGTCCACTTTATTGATATGTATTATCAAATATCCTTTTCTGAAAGCAGGAAGGAAATCTTGCTTGTTTCGTAACTATACCACCTTTTGTTTTAAATGGTAGTATTTAGCTAATGGGGTTTTTGTATAGTAGGAGTTCCCTCCTTTCGCCTACGAACATTCAACAGAAACCCCATTATATTTTAAGTATGTTATACTAAACAGGTAGACATCGACCTTTCTTGGTTTCATTGTTTACTCCTTTCTGATTGAGAACAACGCCCTCTAGCAATAGAGGGTATGTTCTTTCTAACTGGATAATAACAACCTTTATTTAAAAAAAATTTTTTTACACACAGCTAGTTATGGGGGGGAAGCAGCTATACTACACATACCTAAGAAAGTCTTAGGTATCGTGTAGAGGTACACGATGAGAAAAAGAAAAAGCTGAAAATCATAAGACAATTTGTGTGTTGATTTAGGTTAATTTCATTTTCTTTCATAGAGTAAAGTAGGTGCGAGGACCTCCGAGGCTAAGGAAAATGGTTGCATGACCTACCCAATGAGATGGTAAAACAACTGCCTACAATACTCATAACAGTTTGGACACTGTACGACAAAACTGCACTTCGGTGCAGTTTTGTGTTACTATGGTAGAAATATATATAGGAGTACAAAATGCCAATAACAAAAAAAGGTAAGAAAAAAAGTTATGGTGCTGAAAGAAAAACCAAAAGTAAGAAGTAAGTTTTGGGATTTTGGGGCGTTCCATGCCCAAGATGTGAAAAAAATTTGTCCATGGAATATGGAGAAAATGATGAATACACTAAATTAGTTTGTAGAAATAAAGAGTGTAAAAATTATGACAAATAAAAAAATATGTTATGCAGCAGGTTGTCATAGACCATTACCACCTAAGAAACGTAAGTTTTGTTCTACACGTTGTTCTAACAGAATTAATATGCAAAAGAAACGTGCTAGAAAAGCAGGTCAAGAGTGGACACAAAAAGATGATGTACTAGAGATACCTAGTCAAAAAACAAATGTACAATCACGTAGAGGACAAGTTTATAACGACATAGTCGAATCAGGTTTAGCTGCAGATATTTATACAAAGAAAATAACAATGCAGGAAGTTGCAGATATATTAGGCACAACACAAGGTGCAGTATCTATGGCATACTCTGCATACATAGAAGATTTAACAAGTAAACAAGAACAGGATAAATGGTCATTACCACAAGTAGCAGAAAAGTCATTAGCAGACTTTGATGATTTTAGACAGAGATACTTTCAGACAGAACAAGGCATAGCATACGAAACACCAGATTTTCATCACAAATGGATAAGTGAGATTATGAATGCTATAGATAATGGTGGACAGCACATGATACTTTCTCCACCACGACATGGTAAAACAGATTTGTTAATACATTTTGCTGTGTGGCTTATTTGTAAAAATCCTAACATACGTATCTTGTGGGTTGGTGGTAACGAAGAGATTGCAAAAAATGCAATAGGTTCTGTACTTGACCAACTAGAAAGTAATGAATTACTTATAGAAGAGATATGTGGACCTGGTGCAAAATTTAAACCTACATCTCGTACAGGTAAGTCTTGGTCACAAAATGGTTTTACTGTAGGTACAAGAACAGTTACTGGTATTAAGTCACCGACAATGGTTGGTATTGGTAGAGGTGGTAAAATACTTTCTCGTGACTGTGACATAATTATTGCTGATGACATTGAGGACCATAACTCTACTATGCAACCTTCATCAAGAGAAAACACTAGAAGTTGGTGGACAACAACATTATCTAGTCGTAAAGAAGAACACACAGCTATGGTCGTTATCGGTTCAAGACAGCATTATGATGATTTGTATTCACATCTTTTAGAGAACCAAAGTTGGACTACAACTGTAGAAGAAGCACATGACACAGCTTGTAACTTGCCAGACTGGAATGAAGAAGAACACGTAGATTGTATGTTGTGGGGTGGAAAGAGAACCTACAAGTGGTTAATGGATAGAAAGAGAGCAGCAGAAACTACAGGTGGTAGAGCAATATACGAAATGGTTTATCTTAATGTAGCTATTCCTGATGGATTAGCTTTATTTGATAGAGTAGAGATAGAAGAATGTCGTGACCAAAAACGTGATATTGGACACGTACCACAAGGTACAAGACTTATAGCAGGATTAGACCCTGCATCTACAGGTTATCAAGCTGCATTTTTATGGGCATACGATTCAGTAACTAACAAGTTGCATATGGTAGATATGAATAACAACTTAGGTGGTGGTATTCCACAAGCATTAGAGATAATGAAAGAGTGGTGGGTTAAATATAATTTATCACACTGGGTTATTGAAGAAAATGGTTTTCAGAAAGCAATACGACAAGACAAAAGTATTAGAGAGTTTGCATCTAAGCATGGAATATTTTTAGAAGGACACGAAACACACAAGAATAAGTTTGACCCAATTTATGGTGTTACAGCTATGCGACCTATGTTTCAAGAACAAAATATTTCTTTGCCATATCTTAGCTTTGAAGCACAAGAGAAGGTAAACTTATATACAAGTCAGTTAGTGTACTTTAGTTCTGCTAGGAATAAAAGCAAGAGCGTGGGTACAAAAACTGATATTGTTATGGCTAGTTGGTTTCCAATGAGAGCAATTAGGCGTATGCAAAAAGAACGCTTTGCAGAACTAGGATATGATTATAATCCTAGCTTTACAGGGTACGAATCTAGTAACATGGATATAGATAATTGGAGATAAATGCCATTAGATAGTGAAAAATTATACGACAGAATAGATTACCTAAGAGTTATTAATCAGGAACAAATGATTGATAGGTCTAGGATTCGTGACATTATGAATGGTGGAGAAGCAGCAGTTAAAGCGTTGCTAGGTAATACAATTAATGTGGAGTACCACGAGTTACCTGCACCTAATTTATTTTTAACTGCACTAGAAAGATTTGCACAAAAATTAGGTAGAAGTCCTGATTTAAAAGTTGATGTAATTAATGAAAAAGATAGCGAGAGAGCTAAAAAGAAATCAGAAAAAATAGAAAGAATTGTTACATCTTATGATAAGTTTCAAAAACTAGATAAACAATTACCACAAGCAGCTAGATGGTTACCTGGTTATGGTTTTGTTGTTTGGACAATATCACATAGAAGAGATAGAGATAATGTTCCATATCCATATGCAGAACTACAAGATTCATTTACTTGCTATCCAGGAACATTTGGTAATGACCAACAACCTGATGAGTTAGCAATTATTCGTAGAGTTCCACATAGAATATTAGCTGACCAATATCCAGAAGCTAAAGCATATATATATCAAGAAGAAGATAACACAGGTTTTCAAAATCCATACTCTGCACTACTTGATAGTACAGATAGAGCAGGTAGTTGGGCAAACTCAACAGGTCATGGAAAAGTAGTGGTTCAATATTATGACAAAGAAGGAACATACGTATTTCTACCAGAAAATAAAAAAATTATAGATTTTATACCTAACATACTTAAATCCGGTCCTGCGTTTGTTATAGCTAAACGATATGCGTTTGACCAAATGCAATCACAATTTCAACACATTACAGGACTTATGGCAAACATGGCAAAGATTAATATTCTTGGAACTATTGCTATGGAAGATGCAGTATTTACAGAAACAAATATAGTCGGTGAGATTGAATCAGGAAAATATAGAAAAGGCAGATTTGCTGTTAACTATCTAACACCTGGTTCGCAAGTGTCAAAGCCAGTCAACAATCTACCATACCAATTATTTCAACAAGTAGATAGACTTGAAAGACACTTGCGACTTGGTGCATCATATCCTGTATCTGATGATGGACAATCTCCTAACAGTTTTGTTACTGGTAGAGGTTTAGAAGAGTTAGGTCAATCTGCATCATTACACGTTAGAGAGTATCAAACTATTATGAAAGATGCTTTAGAAGAAATGGATGCTAAACGACTTGAATATGATGAGTTTATGTTTGGTAAACTTCGTAAACCTATGGCAGGTAGATATAAAGGAACATCCTTTAAAGAAAACTACACACCAGAATCTGACATATCAGAAATTTATGAAACAAGAAGAGTTTATGGTGTTATGGCAGGTTTTGATGAAGCACAAAAAATTATTACTGGTTTGCAATTAAAACAACAAGGAATTATTGACACACAGACACTTCAAGAAAATATGGATGGATTAGATAACATCAGTAGAATACAACAACGTATACACTCTGAAAGAGCTGAAACTGTTTTGTTTGAAACTCTTATGGCACAAGCATCACAAGGCGACCAAAAAGCGTTAATGGCAGCAATAGAGATAAGAAAAAATCCACAAAAAATGTCAGAAATACTAGATAAATTTTATACAGCAGAAGGTGAAGAACCTACACCAGAAGAATTAGCTTTACTTGGAATGGGTGGACCACAGATACCTTCAGGTCCTGGTGGTGGATTACCAGGAATAGAACAAGTATTAGGTGCATTAGGTCAACAACCACCACAACCACAAGGAGTACCTAGTGGATGAACAAGAAGTTATCGCTAAGTTTTATAATATAATTAATGGAGAAGATTGGTCTGAAGATGTATTTACAGGCACAGATGAGGGAGAGATAGTTATGAAAAACTTTATTACTATACCTACACCACATCCACACTTTTTTATTAATTTAACATTTGAGTATGAATATAACCCAAGATTAGGAGATGATTTCTTTGGCGAAATATAACAGAGGTAGAAAAAGTAAGGAGTTGCAAGAAGCAACTGACTTAACACAAAGTGGTGCATTTGCTGACATTGTTGCACCTCCAAGAAAAGAAGGCGACCCAACAGGACAAACAACAATGTTAGAAGAACAAGCAGGTGCTATAAGCCCTATGCAAGAAGGTGGTGGACCACAAATGGCAAGACCACCTATGCCTGTATCACCTATGAATTTAGCTGCACCAACTAACAAAGTAGCAGAACCTATTACTGCAGGAATACCACTAGGTTTAGGAGATAATGGTCCTACACCTATACAAACAGATACTATTAGAAATTTTTTAATTGCAGGTAAACGTAATTTTCCTGACCCAATATGGGATGAGTTATTAGAAGCTGATATAGACATAGGTTAAAATGGATTTTAGACCTAATTTCTATCTGCCTTCACAAGCTAAAGAAGGATTAGCAGCTAAGACATCACAAAACTTACAAGAGATAGCTGCGTTTGAAAGAGCTATTACACCTGACTTAGCTAAGACAATGACAGATATTACTAGAACATATCCATCATTAGATAAACGATTAGTAGTCTATAGTGCATTGTCAGGATTACAAGCAGATGATGATGCTATGTTAAAACTTGCACAAACACAAGAAAAAGCTATGGAGAAAAAACAACGTACAAAAGTAAATACACAAGTTAATCCATTAAAGCGTGGCACACAACTATCTTTCTTAGCTATGGATTCTGCGTTTCAAAATATATCACGTAATTTTAAATCATCTATTGTTGCTGCACAAGAAACAGGTACATCACTTACAGGTGCTGTAGTTGGCAACACATTAGCAGGATTAGTACCTGGAGAACAACTTACAGAAAATATACGTAAAGCTACATTAGGCAAAGAGTTTAACGATAAGTACGAAGAAACAAAACAAGCATATGGAGAAAACGAATTTCGTAGAGCTTTAGGAGAAGTACAAGCAGGTAGACCACTTAACTTAGGTGTGGGTCTTTTACCTAATTCATTACCATTAGAAGAAACTGATGTGTATGTGAAACAGATAAAACTAGGTAAAACACCTACAGAAGCATATGAAGCTGCAGCAGAGGTATATGGTAGACCTATTACAGAAGAGTTTGAAAGAGATGAGTATGAAAATACATATCTAACAAAGTATGGTGAAAGAATACCTATATCACCAGGTAGAGTTGTAGCTGCACAGTTTTCTCGTGAAGGTGATATTAAGTATGCACTAGCATCTACGATTATTGATGGTGCATTTAGATTAGGTGCAGACCCTATAAACTTATTATTAGGTTATGGTGGTGCTGCTAAAACTGCAGGTAGAAAGATTGTATCTAAAGCAGAAGTAGCACAGTATGTAGATGATGCTGCATTTATGACAAGAGCATTAAAAACATTTTCTCCTACAAAAAAAGGTGCAGAAGCTAGAAGATTAACGTTTGGTAAAACTGCTGAACAAATTATGGATAGCAAATGGGGAGATAAGTTTGTAGATGCATTAACAGAAAACAACTCTGTATCAAGACTTAAAGACATACCTACGTTATCAAAGGTAGACCCTAAAGTATTAAATTTATTAGCACAAGTGAAAGACAAACAATCTATGCGTGAAATAGTATTGTCATTACTTAAACATGGTGATTTATCTGATTTGATGGTTGCACCATACACAGGTGCATTTGTAGGACAAGAGATAGCAGAAGCTGCAATACAAACACCATTGACTAAATTACCTATGCGACAATCAGTTGTTGCAGATATGGCAAATGAATTAGCTAAGAAGTTTGCAGGTCAATCTATAGATGTTGCACCACTTAGAAATACTATAGGTGCTTTGTTAGGCAAAATGAGTGATGACCCATTTAGAGGTGTAGTTGGTTTAGGTGGTTCGTTAAAAAATGCATTACCACAAAAAGTAAAAAGATTATTTGATTTAGCACCTAGTAGATTTGCTGCAATAAATTACATAGGTGAAACTATAGAAAACATTGATGGCATTATGGTTACATTAGGTGAAAATCAAAAAACTAGAGATTTTTATATAGGTAAATTACTTACAGCAAAAACACAAAATGACATTGTAGATGTTGTTAAAACAGTAAATAAAAGAATACAAAACAAAGTTATAAAAGATAATCCTGATTTGCAAGGTGAAGAAGATATGGTTGAGGCTGTAATAGATTTTGTCAATAATGAAATATCAGAAAAAAGAAAATATCTTTATGACAAAGATGGTAAACCTGTAGCATTTCCTGGTACAAAATATAAATACGTTCCACAAAGTGTTAATGAAGCAGGTGAGATTGTAGAAGGCATTAATGTAGCTGTACCTACTGCTTTTTCTATGGGTCAGTTTGCAGATAACTTTACACCACTAATTGATTACAAAGAGTTAGGAAGAGCATTAAATACTTTTAGAAGATTAGTAGGACCTAAAACAGGTAAGTTAAGAAAGTTAGTATCTACTACGTGGTCAGACCCTAATAGAGATTTAGGTGAAAAAATATTACAACAAGCAAAGATACCTACTAGAGGATTAAAAAATAACTACGCTAAAAAGAAAACAACATTAGCACCTACTACATGGATGGAATATATTTATTCTGATTACATAATGCAACGTGCATTAAAACCAGGTTGGATGTTACGACCTGCATTAGCATTACGTGTGCCACCTGAAGAAGCAGTACGTATTGCTATGTATGGTGGACCTAATGTATTTTCTCATCCATTATTACTTGCTAGTTTAAAATCTAACTTTAGACAAGGTGACCCTACAAACATACAACTTGTTAGTAGTACAGGTGAACAATTTTATTCTTCTCGTATATTGGCAGATGAGATGGATGAAACTGCAGAGTTACTTGGCAACATAGATTTGCAAAAAAGTTTAGAAACTTTAAAGTATGATGACATACAACAGATTATGAAAGTCATGCGACTTAACACTAATGTTAATGGTCAAGTAGGCGATTCATTTTTACAGTATGCTATTGATGGTAATAATGCTACAGACTTTGCATTTGATGAAATAGTTGGTGAACTAAAACAACTTAAAACACAAAAAGTTAACCCAGTTGGTAATCTTGGTAATTCACTAGAATTGCGTGACACAGTAAGACCTTTTGCTAATTTATCTAAAATGCAAAAAAACATATCTGTAATACCTAATAAAAAATACAAACAAATAGTTGAGGTAGAAACTAATGCAGAAATAGCACAAGCAATACAAAACTATGCAAATAATCCATCTATACAAATGCAACTTAAAAAATTAAATCATGGATTGTCTATACAAATAAAAGACAATTCTGTAATTCTTGATGTTACTGTACAACTAGATAGTGGTAGCACAGTAGCAGAAGCAGAAACAGCATTAAAAAATGCATTAAGTATTGCTGTTAAATCACATCAACCAAAAATATATATAAGAGAAGAAGCATTTAATTTATTACCTGATAGTAACCCTATAAAAAATAGTGCTAAATATATAGAAGATAGTAATGTGTTTGAAATATCTGTATATGGTCAACCTGACCCACGTATAGATAATGTAGATATAAATACACCTGTAATAAAAGAAGTTATGGAATATTTGTTTGATGCAAACTTCCAAACAGCTAAAAAAATAATAGATAAAAAAGGTGGATATGCACAAGCTGCACCTTCAGGTTCATTTTTTAACACAGACAAACATTACATACAATCTATGGCAGAACAATCATTAGTAAAAGCACTTAAACCTGGAGGTAAACAAATTAGTTCTGCAGAGGATTTTTATATTATGGTAGATAAATATTTACCTGATGGAACAATAAATCCACAATGGTGGCGTGGTTGGATTCACGACATTATAAATAAAGCAGGTGACCCTTTGTTTGTTATTGTTGCTAGAGATGGTGCAAATAAAGCATTTGATTTTTTCAGTAATACAACATCAGGTAAAAAATATATAAAAGAACTTATTGCAAGAAGTGATGACCCTGAAATACGTTCTGTATTAGAAAATAGTGATGATTTGCTAAAGTATCTGAAAACTGCAGAATATGAAATAGGTAGATTACAAGGTAATCCTACAAGAAAAATTTTAAGAGATGGTCAAGAAATAACAGAGGAACAAGCAAGAGAGTTGCTTATAGATAGCAGTGGTAAGATTAATTTTCCTGATTACGAAGTAGATTTATCTGTAGGTGCTGCAAAAGTAAGAGAGTTTATTGCTAATGGTGGATTTGTAGATGGAGATGATTACTTAGAGTTAGCACAAAAATACTCTGTATTGTCTGCTAAAACAGAAAAATACTTTGGTAAATTTTATGACAGAATTAAAAAAGTGTTTGATGAAGATATACGACAATTAGACTTAGGACCAAGAGTACAAGCATTTAACAACAATCCATATCTTACACCTGCAGGACAACCTATAGATACAGCATTAAGTAAATGGGATGATGTATTAGGTGCAGGTTATAGTATCTTATTAGCAAAACCATCAGATTATTTAAATCGTGACCCTATGTTTAGATGGTCATTTTATACATTAGCAACAGACCTTATACCTTTTATGACAGAAGAAGTTAAAAAAGAATTTATTGTTGGTGCTAAAACTTGGATAGATGGTAGTGATTTATATGATGACATACTTAGATTAGCTAAGTTACCTGCAGAAGAAAATAGTATTGTAACACTAGAACAAGCAGAAACATTACTTAAATACAAAGCTATGGATGAAGTAAAAAACTTGTTATACGCTAGTTCTGATAGACACGTGTTATCTGATGTTATGGCATCTTATGTACCATTTCCTGAAATATGGCAAGAGGTTATAAAGACTTGGGGTAAATTACTTGTAGAAAATCCACAGAAATTTAACAGAACACGTATAGGTATAGATAGAGGTAAAGAAGCAAAACCTTGGGATACAGACAATGCATTCTTTACATCTGACCCTGTAACAGGCGAATTGTTATTTAATTACGTAGATGTTATGCATATGATGACATTTGGTCTTACTGCAATACCAGGTGCATTTGGTTTCGCACCACTGCAAACAGGATTGTTAGGAGAAAATTTAGAAGATGAAGGTGTACGTGTTAAACCATATGGTTTCTTAGAAGGACTTAACCTTATATCTGCAAATGGTTTTTCTCCTGGTTTTGGTCCAATACTTACATTTCCATTTAAAATTCTTACAAAGATAGCTACAGTGCCTAAAGTCATATCTAACTTTGTGTTAGGTAACTTTGAAGCACCAGGTTCACAACCTAACTTAATAGATGAACTACCTGCATGGGCAAAAGGTTTTATGAGAGCTGTACCATTTACACAAGAAGCAACAGAAGAAATAAACGCATCATACTCTAAAACAGTTATGGATATATTTACATTGTATTACTACGCAGGTAAATGGACACCTGATGATGAACAATCAATTAAGGTTGCTATGCAAGAAGCAGAGAGAGCAGCAGCTATACACTGGTTAGTTAGAGGTACTGCACAAGCTGCGTTTCCTACTGCTATACAACCTAGATATGAAATAAAAGATAAAAATGGTGTGTGGTGGACTATGCAAGTATTAGGTCAAAAGTATCAACAAATGCTAGAAGCTAATCAGTTTGATTATTATTTAACAACACAACAGTTTTCACAAAAGTTTGGTATGAATCCTATACCTATGCGACAATCATCTACAGTCAAAAAAGGTAGATTTCCTGTTAAAAAAGATTCGTATGCGTTTTGGCAACTAAATGAAAACAAAGAGTTATTAGAAAGAAAACCATACACAGCAATACATCTTATGCCTGACAGAGTAGATGATGAGTTTTCTTTACCTGCATTTATGGCAGGTGGTGAGGTGTTAGACCCTAATGCATATGCAAGAGCAGTAAATCAGTCATTGTTACAGTTTGAATTAGAAAATTATAAAGAAGAATTAAATGCAGATAAAACACTAACTACTAAAGCTAGAAACGAAATGTACTCATCATACAAAGCAAAGAAACAAGATGAGTATGGTGTTATAGCATATGGTAGATTAGGTGATGCTGTAGAACAAGCAGACAAGTATCAGATTATACAAGAGCTTAGAGATTGGGAGAATGAACCATTACTAAGAGAATCACCTGCATTTCCACCATTACAAAAGTTTTTAAAAGAATATGACAGAGCTATAGATGTTGTATTAAATGGTGGTGAATTTAGAGGTGTTACAGTACAATCAGGTGGAATACCAAATAAGACTGCAGCAACACTTGCAGGAACAAGTGGTAATATAAGTAGTATAAGAACTGAACTAGATGCTTATGCTAGAGAGTTAGCTTTACAGTACGAAGATACTGAATGGATAAGTATTTATCTATCAAGTTTTTGGAAAGAATTAGATAATAGAAGGTATATTAAATGAGTACAGAAAAATCTGTAAAACAAATAGAAAAGTATTTAAAAGATTTAGATAAAGATAAAGATTATCCTGCTAGTTTTAGTGAGTTTATATCACAACTAAACCAAAGAATATTTATACCTATACGTATACAAAAAGAAGATGGTGAAATATCAGCAGAAGATTACACACTTAGTTACTTATTAGCTTTACCTGGAGTAGGTGCTATAGGTTTTGATTATGGTGATAATCTTGTTGAGTATAGAGAACAGTTATTAGAACCTGCATCATTAGATGAATACATTACAGCTCTTACTGCATATTTAGAAGCAGAGGCAACACCAACAGAATCAACATTTGGTATGCCTGGACCAAATGAACAAAACATAACGTATAGTTCTTTAGCTAATATAGAGTTAATTAGTTCTATATCTCGTAGTATATCTGATTGGAACGTACAAGACACAGATACTGCATCATACAATATTGATGAACCAAAGATAATGGGTATAGCACCTGTAACATCTAAAGGTACAGACCCTGAAACAGGTGAAACAAGATTTGGTTCTAATGATTATTATTCAGGTCCTAATGTAGCACTAAACACTGCTAATCAATACATAGACCCTAGAACAGGTGAAACTAAAAAATTAAATGGAAAAGTATTAACACCACATTTTAGACTTGGTGCAGCAACAGAAGTGTTTTCAGGATTAAGTCAGGAAGCAATATTTGAGATACAACAAGAATTATCAAGTCTTGGATTAGATATTGGTAGTTACAGTTTTGTTCCTGGTGTTGTTGACCCTACATTACGTGGTGGTGAGATAGATTTTATAGGTCAACTTATGACAGAAGCTAATGATGCAATAGCTATGTTTCCTGAATTAAATCTAGTAGATAGAAATGCAAATACAATATTAGGTCAACTAAGACCATATATGGAATGGAAAAAAGGTGTAGATGAACAAACAAATGTATTTGTAGAAAGTTTGCAAAGAGAGTTTGCAGCAGATGTAGTACCACCTACAGAGGCAGAAGTAAAGTCTGCTATAGACCAGTTGTTTATAGAACGTGGTATAAATCCTACATCTAATGATTATCAAAAGTATGCAACTATATTTGGTAACTTGCAGAATGATGCAGCAGCTAGAGCAACAGAGATAGAAGATAATAAGTTATCACTAAATGACATTATTGGATTATCTACATCTTATAACAATACAACAGAGATAGGTCCATACACATATGGTGGTTTTGGTGTATCAGTACCTTCTGCAGAAGAAGCTAGAGAAAAACTAGGTAAACCATTACTACAACAGATAGATGTAACAACAGAACTAGGAAAAATTATAGATGATTTAGAAGCAGGTAGAATAGATGCAAGTCAAGAGATACTTGCTAGAACTGCAGCAGCACAAGATTTTAAACGTAACTTTATGGTATTTGAGGAGAACTTTTAATGTATAGTCCACAACAACTTTATCAATTTTTGCAATATGCTAAACAATATTTAGAAACAGAAGATTTTGAATTTAAAAATGGTGACACATTATTAAACCCTAATAACGAAGAAGATATTACTAGGTTAATATCTATAGCATTAGCAGAACATAGAGATGGTGATAAACCATCAGGATTTGCACAAAATGTTCATGGTGACCAAGGTAGGTCAAGAGGACCATGGCAAATATATGGAAGCACATGGGAAAGTGAATTACGTAAATATGATGTATTTAAATCTTTTGACAATATTAATGATGCTTTAGATGACCCTGGACTTAATGCTATAGCTGCACTTATTGTTGGTCAATATGATGTAGGTGATAGAACTGGTATTAATAATTGGACTACAAATGAAATATCAGGACAACAAGAATTTTTAGATGCTGCTAAACAATATGACACACAGTTAATAGAAAATCCTGAACAAATACAGTTAGCAGATGGAACTATACAAGAAATACCTGCAGACCCAACTGTTCAAGGTTTTGAAAGAAGTAAAGCACCTGAAATATTAGAAGTAAATGAACAAACTAAAAAATCATTAGCTTCAATTATAGAACAAGCTAGGCATGGTACATATTTTAAAAATGATGAAACATATTTAAAACAAAATGGAAATAGAATACAACAAATTGAAGGTAGCAAAATAAATGAAATGACAAAAAATATGCTTGTTGGTGTAGAACCAAAAGATATGTCTGCTAGAGAATTAATAGATATGTATGCAAAAAATATAAATATTTATTTACCTCTTGAAGTTAATTTTAGAGGTGTGCCAATGCAAGAAGGTGGTCAAAATATTGTTGATTTGTTACAAAATAAAAATGTTAATGAAAAAGAAAATTATTATGATACAGCTACTGGAAAAGTTATTAATGGAAGAGTAGTTAACCAAAGATTAAATGCAATTAAAACATATGTATATTTAAATTATTTAAATAAAAAATCACAAGAACCACTAGAGCAACTTAATAGTGTTTATGAATATATATTTAAAATAGCACAACCATATATAAAAGTTTCAGATGATTTTGTTAGTGAAATAGGTGATACACCTGATACTACTATTAGAACTCCTGGAACAGGATTTCCAGTAAACAGAGGACAATTTTTACAAGATAAAAACAATACTAGATTTCCAAAAAGACCAGGACAAAACGTTGGTGAAGGAGTAGCACCACAAGAAGCTGCACCTACGTTTTTAAATAACTTAGAAAAAATATTAAGAGTAAAACCACAAGGTAATAAACCTCCACAAGTTAGAGAAAGAAATTTGATAGGAGATATGTTTGACAGATAGATTAACAGAGTATTTAGAAGAAAACCCACAACACAAAAAATATATTGTTGATGGAGAAATAAATTGGAATGCTATGGGTATAGATTTAGAATACGAAAAACTTACAAATCCTAGCTATTTAGATGAAGTTAGTTTATTTATTGATGTAACTGTGTTGGAGTAAAATGTGCCTTTATCTATAAATTATTTTGCACAAAGAACTCAAATGCGTATATTAAGGTTTATAAATAATAATACTGATAGTAGTATTGCTGATTTAGATAGCGATACCCTAAATTTATTAAACAGAACAATTAGAGAATCAGTAGTAAACGCTTCAAGTTCTTATGATAGTAATAATTTTGCATTAGCTTATAGACAAGATATAGCAGGTAAAGTATTTCGTGCATTAAGAGAAAATAACATATCAGTTACATCAAATTTTGTTGCTAATTTATCTGATGATTTAGAACAATTATATTCTGATACAACAATGAGAAACTATAGAAATGCAGGTACTTTTGATGATATATCTCCTGATGATGTAGAAACACCTAGCGAAACATTAGAAAGAATTAGCCCAACTACTACAGATGCGATAGATGAAGCTATAGAAGCTGTAGATTCAAATGTTGATACACCTGAAGATATAGCAGCTAGATTAAATAGATTTCCTGAAGAACTTGATGAAATGGCAAAGTATTTACAAGAAGCTAATCCTACAGATTATCCAAGCATACAAGATGCAAAAGCAAGAATACAAAAAGCTATAGATGAAGTATTTATAAGAGTTAAATTAGATGATGCTTTATACCCAAGTATTGAATTAAAAGAAGTAGTACCTTCAGGTGATATGTTAGTTGACTTTGATGAATTAATACCAGTATTACAAAAATTCTGCAAAGAAAAAATGTATACATTAAATCTATTATTTGATGCAGGAAGTAATAGTGATTTTTTTCTTGATAACGAAAGTGGTATGTTGCAACCTTCTGACCAATATAAGATTAATCAAGATTTTGACTTTGATTACAAAAATAATCAAAGAACACGAAGAATAATATTTCCTGAAGATTTTGCAGAAGTTGAAAAAAAATTAGCAGATTTAATGAATGCACATGAAAGCAGTTTAGGTGATTCTGTTAGGTTAGGATTTTTAAAAAATACAGATGGTAGTAATGGTCCATTGTTTACTACAGCAAAAAATAAACATTCAAGATTTGAAGATGCTTTAAAAATATATAGAAATCCACAAGTAAGAGCAGCATTAGATAGAGCAGTAGGTTCTATGTCTTTTAGGTTTCTAGGTGGTGGACCTAAAGGTGCAAGTTATTCTTCAGATTCAGCACGATATGGGTCAACTATACATTCTTTAGTACTAGAAAAAAATGGTATAGGTGAATTTTTTAAAAAAATATTAGCCAAACCTGATGGTGAGAGATATTTACAATTAATGAAAAAACAAAGATATTTTATGGGTTTGGAATACGTGGATGTTAATGGTGTTAGTCATATTATTAATATTGCAGAAGCTGACCATAGAGTTACTGCAGATTATAATCATAGCATTGGTGATGTAAGTGATGTTGTAAATAGTAAAAAGACAGGTATATCAACAAGTTTTGTTACTTTTGACCCAGTAGTTACAAATGGTTATTACCCAAATCCTATGGGAGATAAAGTTAAAACATTAAAAGGACTTGCTGTAAGAAATGCAGTTAACTGGTTTAGAGGTTTATTAGCAGTAGCTGATGCTGATGGAATTACTTTAGTACAAAGTCCTGTTAATGAATATGTTGCAAATATATATCAATTAGGTGAATTTCTAACTGAAAATGAAAATGCAATTACAGCAAATCCTGGTGGTGAAGTACCTGGATTGCAAACTTCTATGATTAGATTTCCTAATGAAAGTAATGAATTAGTAAATGGTTGGATGGCTAAATTAGCAAATCAAGAATTTAAATATAAAATTGAAAAAATTGATTATTTATGGGGTTCTCCAACAATAACTTCAGGTATGGCAACTAAAAATAAATTTACAGATATAACAAAATCACCTAGACATAAACAACTAATAGCTTTATCAAAACTTATAGACAGACACAGTAACATGCTTAATAATCCTGCACGTAGAAAACTAGTAAATATACAAATGTTAAATATGGCTTTAGGTGGTAGGTGGGATGAAAATATTATTACTCAAAATATGAAAGATATATTTTTAAATCAAAATGGTTACATATTTCCAAAAGGTGATTTTAGCGTTATCTCAAAATTTATTCTAGAATATTATGAACCAAAAGCTCTTATGGATTTGTTATTTAGAACAGAGGGGTTTGTTGAAGCTACAGGTATAAATATAATGGATGTGCCAGGAGAGGTTGCAGATGAACTAGGAATAACCAAAGCTAGTTTGTCAGAATTAGGATTTGATGTAGAAGTAAGAGTTGATAAAGATGTTATAATTACAGGTCCTTTAAAAGGTATTGATGCAGGTCCAGGTCAACTAAGCATATTTAATAATTTATTAATGATGTCAGATGTAAATTTAAGACCAAATTTTTTAGAAGATATGGGTATAAAATATGTACCTGTAGTAATAGATGAGTTGAGTTCAAATATACCTGATGATGCAAATGTAGATGTAAATGACACAGATTCTTTAAATGAATATTTAAAAAGAAGAATTGAAAACTATGTAGAAGTTGGTGAATTTGAAGTAGGTTCTACAGAAGTTCCCCTTACAGAAAGTGAAAGACTTGCTAGGGGTGAAGATATTACGCAACTTTCAACACCTGAAGATAGACCTATTCCAGAAGGTTCAAGACAATTACAACGAAGAATAGGAATGTGGGGTGTAGAAGCAACTTTTGACGATATAAATGATGGTTCTGTAATTTTAGAAGAAACAGCAGGAACTTATTATCCTGAAGGTTCTTATGTGTTAGATAATATGGGGTCAGGTCGTGTAATGAATTATAGAAGTGGTAATGAACAACTAAAACTTTTAGAAGAATTATACGAAGTAGAAAATCGTGGCATAATTGACAATATATTTACACAAACTACACATGGATATGATACAAGTAGAAATAGATTATCAGATAAATCAAAACATTTATTTGTAAAAAATTTAGAATGGGCAATAAAAAACCAAATCGGCACAAGGTCAAATGAAAATGTATTACTTTCAGCAGACATTGAATTTGTAGGAACAGAAAGCAGTAGGGGTGATGTTTTGCCTGTACAGTATTACGAAGCAGGTATGATTTATACAACTACAGATGCAGATGGAACTATAAAATTACACAAAGATTTTACAACTATAGAAGTTAAAACAAAAATGGGTGCAACTGGTGGTATGGTTCATCATATTACTTCTAATATTTCATTTGGAAATACACAAACAACAATAATGAATGTTGCACTTGTAAAAATGTTTAAAGAACAAGGAATAGACATTTTTCCTGCACAAACTGGTAGAGAATTTCCATCTATAACTGATAGCAGAATGCATCCTGTTGGTAGAGTAGCGTATAGTATGGGAATTACTGATGGAACTATGAGTGATTTTGGTTCTGTATCTTTTGGTACAAGAGAAGGGGATATATTAAGATACAATCAAACAACAAAAACTATAGATGAAATTGTTGAACAGACTGGTTTTATTGATGAAGAAATGGAACGTCAACAGCAAGACACACAAGTTCGTAGAGTGCCAACAGATGTATCTCCACAACCACTATATAACCAAATAGATTTAGATATTATAAGAGTAGATGTAAATGAAACATTATTAGATTTTTTTACTTTAGTTGATAAAAATATAGATGGTGCAGTGAGATTACAAATTAAATTGCCTCCTACACCTGGTGATGAAATTCCATTATTTATAGATGTTACAAACCGAACAAATGGAGTAGCAGAAATAACTAGAGGTCAAGAAGGTATGGCATTACGTGGCATAGAATTTGATGGAGTAAAATTTTCTAATTTACCTGATACAGCAATAGTAAACTATATAGAATTGTTAGCACCTGATGTAGATTTTTACAATGGTGTAGTAGAAAGTAATTTAAAAAGAATAATACCTGACTTAGATTCTTTTGGTGATTCTGTAATTAATTATCAAAATAGAGATTTGCAAAGTGGTACGCAGTATGACATAAGACAGAGTTACGACACAGTATTAGTTAATGATGATAATTTGCCACGTATATATTCAAATTATTCTTTATCACAATATTCAACAAGAGATGCAGGTCAATTTTATGGAGTACCATTTAACGCTGACAGAGTTCCAACAAATTTAAATCCTGATAAAAAAACATTAAGACAACTTGGTAAAGCATTTGCACAAACTAAAACAGGTAAGACATTAGGTTACGCTTGGAAAACTATAGACATAGGTGAAACACTTATAAGCAAAGCATTTCAACAAGCACAAAAAACAGCAATAGCAGCAGGTGCAGTAGGTCTTGGTGGAGTTGCAGCAACAGCAGCAACTGTGTGGGCAATATACGAGATTGGTAATTTAATTGTATCTGCTATGCAAGGCATTCCTGAACTACATAATGTATTTAAAAAAAGAAATGAAATATTATTGAATGGTGAAGAATGGGAAAAACAAATAGTTGAAGAAACTTTTTGGCAAGATTATGGACCTGAATTATTAGAAATACTACAAGAAGCAGGAGAAAGGTCACCTTCAGAAATATTAGGTAATGCTATATGGAGTTTTACTTTAGATAATTTACGCAGACAATCAGAAGGTGAAGTGTTTGAAGATGCGTTAATAGATGATAGTGAAGAAATAGATATTAGACAGGATTTATGGGATGCAAGAGTACCTGATGAATACAGGGTACAACTAATGCAAGATAACATTGATTATGATAAGGTATTAACAGGATATTATAACAATAGACCTGATGCTAATGCATTTGTAAATAGAACAGTAGAGTTAGCTAATAATGTATATAATAGGAATAGATAATGGCAATATTTAAAGAAGGCAGCTTACTACAAACACCTGATGAATTAATAGTCGTAAATAATGAATACTATGCTGTATATAATTACACTGCATCTAGTGGTGCAACTATGCCATTAGTGGTAGATATTGATTTACCTGAAAGTTTTGCAGAAGGTGCATTAGCACAAGCAACAGAATACACATTTGAATCATTTGCAGACAATTATGGTTATGCATTTTTTCCTATGTTTAATTTGTCAGACCTAAAAGTTGTTGACCCTAAAAATCCTAAGACAGATATAGATTGGTTATTAGAAAATGTAGAGAATGACTTACAAAAGAAAGCAACAATATTTGGTAAGACTTGGTATTTAGATGATGAAGTACAGCAGTTGTTTGCATATGGTGCTATTACTGGTGAGGATATATCACCATACTTAGAGAACCTTACATGGTTTAAAGACCATACACCTGAACAAAGAAACTGGATAGAGCTTGTATATACTAATCCAACTAAAGCAGCTAAGTTAGTAAAAGATAATTACACAGCACTTAAATTACAAATTACACAAATGGGTATATCAGGTGAAGGTGTAGATGATTTAGTAAGAGAACTTGCATCAGATATAGCACAAGGTAACTTGACTACTGCAGAAGCAGCACAGACTATATCTTATCTTATTGACCCATACAGATTAGCTATGGCAGGTGGTGCAAGTGCTATGAACCAGGAATACACAAAATACACAGATAGAATAAATGCTACACAGAGTGGTGTTGCAGATGCTAAAAATTTAGTTACACAATATTTAGGTTTAGATTCTGCAATAGCATTTGAAGGTAATGGTGTTATAGAAAAATACGCTGCACTTCTTAGAGCAGATGCTGCACAAGGTGAAGGTGTTACTACAAACAGAGAAACAATTATAAATCAGTTGCAGAATGCACACGATACAATGTTTCCTAATTATGCAGGAAGTCAACACGCATTATGGTCTGCACCATTGTATAGAACATTCCAAACAATAACTGGTAAAGCTGCGTTATCTAATCAAGATAAGAAAAACGTAGACATTATATCACAAAAGGTTGGTGGAGATATGACATTGTTTGCAGGAGAGATTAGAAAGACTTATGAGAATGACCCTACATATCAAGATAAAGTATTAGGGGATATGACTGGTGTATTTAAGCAAGATGTATCAGGTGTATTTACAGGACAAAGTTTGGTAGGTTAATTATGGATATGACTACAGAAGAAATAAAAGCGTTACAAAGAGAACTAGGTGTAACTCCTGATGGAATTATTGGACCTATAACTAGAGCTGCTGCAGAAGCAAAGATAGCAGGGTCTAGGTCTATAGCAGAAGCCACTGCATTATCAGAACAGTTTGGTTCTGTAGCAAACACTGAAGGACTTGTAAGAGGTAGTGATACTGTAGATGTTACAACTGAACCTGAAGAATCTGATGATGAAGAAGAAGTTACAGAGGATATAGAAGAAGAATTTACACCATTTTATTTATACAACGAAAATGGTGTAGCAATATTAGTTAATAGTGCTGACCAAGAATCTATATACAGAGGTCAAGGTTTTACATTAACATCACCACCAAGTGGTGAAGGTGGTGGCGTAGATACAGATACTTTATCTGACATACTTGGTACATATGCACAACAACAACAAGTACAAGAAGTTGCACAAATAGGTGCATCTACATACGAACAAGCTAAAGGTTTATTTCCTTATTTAGATGACAGACTTATTAGATTGTATTTAGATAAGTATGCAGAATCAGGTAATGAACGTTTAGCTTTAGCAGAGATGAGAGCAGACCCTATTATGGCAGAAGTATATCCTGGAATAAAGAGAACAGATGGAACTCTTAGAATGACAGAACAAGAATACGTTGCTGCTATAGACAATATGAAAGCTAGTTTGCGTAACTACAACTTAAATCCTAATGAGTTTGAAGATGATATAGTAGGTGCAATTAGTGGTGATGTATCTCCATTAGAATTTAGACAGAGATTAGATGCAGGTTACGAAGGTGTTGTTAACAATATTCCACAAGTTAAAGAAGCATATCTACAAAACTTTGGTGTAGATTTACCTGATGAATCTATATTTGCTATGTTTGTGTCACCTAATGTGGCTACAAAAATATTAGAAGGAAACATAAGAGCATCACAAGTTATTGGTGAAGCAGAATCTGCAGGATTTGGTGTAAATAAATTAGTAGCACAGTCGTTAGTACAGCAAGGATTAACACAAGAAGGTGCTAGAAAAGGATTTGGTCAAGCACAACTTAGTCTTAGAGGAATACAAGGTGCTGCTGCTAGACAAGGCAGACAAAATATTACAGCTACAGAATATGTAGAAGCTACACAATTAGGTGCTGCACAAGAATTACAACGTTTACAAAATGTATTACAACAAGTAGAAACTGAAAGTTCTGCAATACTTGGTGCAGTACGTACACAACAAGGTGCTGTTACAGGACTAGAAGAAGCGTAATACAATATCTAGTATATATACTTGCACAACCACAATATATGGTATAATCAAATCAAGCTGCGTTTGTAAGTCTGCAGGATAATATGACTTCAATTTTGTAATCGGTCTTGATGCCTACTGACAAGACCTGTCAAATAAAAACAGTAGTGTAAGACTAAAAAGCAGTGGTTACTTATACACCACTTGTAAAAATATCGTATAAAGAATGGACAATAGAATAATGACAGAAGAACTAAACAATTCTGACACAGGCGAAAAGAACTGGAAAGAGATGAGAGAAAAACTTAATCTCTACGAGGCGAAAATCGCAGAATACGAAGGTAAAGAAAGACAAGAAGTTTTTAAACAAGCAGGTCTTGACACTACTAAAGGTGTTGGAAAAGCAGTTGAGATGATGTACGAAGGTGATTTGACTGTAGAAGGAATACAGCAATACGCATCAGAAGAATTTTCGGTTGAGTTTGGGAATCAAGACAGATTACAAGA
>JGI10211J34971_10000528_pt1 | contig 31287 bp, 14 predicted proteins | sample Etolagsediment_FD_34971 | JGI IMG/M metagenome (IMG submission 34971)
ACACCAGAAACTCTTAATACTACAGTAGAGTACTCTTTACTCAAAAATTTGAGAAAAGTAAACTCATTAAGTACTCCTCAAATCGACAAATTTCATGCAAATATTCAAAACATTTACAAAAAACAATACGGAAATTCTGTTTTAGTTGCATCAAATTCTTTACCATCGTTTAAAGATAAACCAATTGTTGCATCAAAGATTGTAAAAACTTTTAGTGGTACATTTTCTGGAGAAACCTTAAACATAAATGATCACGGTTTCTATAGTGGAGAATCTGTATACTATACTCCCCAAATAACTACAACATCATCTGAACTTGATGGAAATATTCAAACATCAACTTCTATCACATCTTCTTTGTTTGGTGGAGAAACTGGTGGAGAGGGAGTATACTATATCTTCAGAGTAGACCATAATAATATAAAATTAGCAAAATCTCCAGCTAATTTATACACATCAAATTTTGTAACTGTAGAATCAGGTACTACAGTTACTTCAAATACTATAGAATTACTAGAAACAAAAGGTAAAGATATAGGTGCTCAAAAACTTTATAGAGAAATTGCTGATCCAGTTAACACTAATAATGAAGTTGAGACAAAACCAGGATCTACTGGAATTTTAGTAAATGGTGTTGAAGTTTTAAACTATAAATCAAAAGATATAATTAAATCTGGAAGACTAGAAAAAATCGAAATAGATTCTCCTGGAAATGGATTTGATGTAGTTAATCCACCAGCATTAAACATATCAGATTCTGTTGGAACTGGTGCAACTGGATTCCTTGCAGTTAGAGGATCTTTAAGAGAAATACAGATTATTGACAGAGGGTTTGATTTTACAGAAACACCTATTGTTTCTGTAACAGGCGGAAATGGAAATAATGCTAGAGCATTAGTAAATACAAAACTAATTTCACATTCAGTAGAGTTTTTCTCAGATTCTCAATCTAATAAAGTTTCTATAGGTGATACTTCCACGATTGGGTTCTCAACCTATCATAAACTTAGAAATGGAGAAGAGTTAGTATATAGACCAAACTCACAGCAAATAGTCGGCGGTTTATCAACTGATGCAACATATTATGCAAATGTTATTGATGCCACTACAATCAAATTACATAATAATCTAGAACAAGCAATTGCCGGTATTAATACGGTTACGTTATCTTCTTATGGTATTGGGAAACATACTTTAGAATGTGCAGTACAAAAATCTGTAATTGACTCGATAAACATCGTTGATAACGGAACTGGTTATGAAAACAAAAAAAGAACAGTGATTTCTGTAGGGATCAATACTTCCTCAGATATCATTACTATAGAAAATCATGATTATAAATCTGGAGAAACATTAAGATATTATGCTGGAACAACTTCTATTGGTGGATTAACTGACGAAACAGATTACTATGTTACAGTAATTGATGCTAATAGTTTTAAACTATCTGGGATTGGTTCAACTACTGATAAAACTTTATTCTATAGAACAAAACAATATATTGATTTAACCAGCACCGGTACTGGAACTCAAGTCTTTAATTATCCTCCAATATCTGTTACTGTAAAAGGTCCTGTTGGAATAGAAACAGTGACAGGAATTGAATCAAGCGCATTTGAAGCACAAGTACAACCAATTTTCAGAGGAGAACTAACATCGGTTCATTTATCTGATAAAGGATCTGGATACGGATCTGATATTATTAATTTTACTAGACTGCCAGAAGTATCTGTAATATCTGGCACTAATGCTCAGGTTAAACCTATTGTTTCTAGTGATGGAAGAATTGTAGAAGTTATTATAGACAACAGGGGATCTGGATATACTTCTATTCCAAATTTAGAGTTAATATCTTCTTCTGGAATAGGTTGCGTTTTAACTCCAATTATCGAAAATGGATTTCTTCGTGAAGTAAAAGTTATAGAACCAGGATCGGGATATATTTCTGGAGATGCTACTATTGAAGTAACTACTACAGAGGGTGATTTTTCTTTCATTCCTCAGATGCAGCAGTGGAGAATAAACTTATTTGAAAAATTATATAATAATGATTTAATAGGATCTGATGATATTGTTTTACAAAAATCTTTAAATGACAAATATGGTTTGCAATGTTATTCATTGTATGCACCTAGACCATTAAGAGAAATGGTTTTCTCTGTTAATGAGGGGGGAAATATTTTATATGGAAAACCTGATTTAAAATTAGTAAACTCTCAAGAAACAGTATTTACTGACCATTCTCCTATTATTGGTTGGGCTTATGATGGAAATCCAATTTATGGTCCATATGGATACACAAATAATGATGGAGGCGTGGTCACATTAATGAAGTCTGGTTATAGACTTAATACATCTCGCCCCAACGGACCATCAGTATCGACTTTTCCATTAGGATTTTTTGTAGAAGATTTTACTTTTTACGAAAATAGTGACGATAGATATCTCGATAAGAATAATGGAAGATTTTGTGTAACACCTGAGTATCCAAATGGAACTTATGCTTATTTTGCTACAGTTGATCCAGATGGTATAGAATCTTCTGGATTATTTGAAAATTATAAACGTCCAGTCTTTCCATATCTTTTAGGGAATGTATATTACTCTACTCCAAATGAGTTTAACTTTAAAGCAACATCAAATCAAGATGAGTATGATATTGAAATAAACAACTGGTGTAGGAACACGATCTCATATAATTTAAGAGAAAGTGGCGTTGATTATCCTTACATATATTCTCCAAATAATTTATCTCAGAATGGAGAAATCGTATCTACGAATAGAGGAAAAGTTTCTAGGATAGAAGTAAAAAATGCTGGAGATAACTACAAAGTTGGAGATACATTAAACTTCTCTGATGGGGGTACGACTGGATTTGGAGCAGCTGGAAGAATCTCTAGATTGCAAGGCAGATCTGTTAATAGTCTTAATGCTACTACAACTAAAATATCCGATGCTAGTTTAATTCCTTCAATTAAAAAAGGATCATATATTGTACAATCAGCATCTCCTCACGGTCTGCAGACACTAGATATTGTTACTATTGGCGGCATTTCTACAACATCATCAAAAATTGAAGGTTCATACTCGATTGGTGTCTCAAGTGAGAGATTTAGAATAGTTGGATTGGGAACTACAGGAGTTGCTGTTGGTAATACAAATGTTACAGGATTAGTAACTTTTTTCAATGTATCATCAAGTTTGATTGAATCGAATATTGGACCAAATGATATTTTGGGTATTGGAACAGAAAAAGTAAAAGTTTTAAATGTAGATAGAACAAATTCTAGATTTAGAGTTTTACGAGCAGTAAATGGTACTGTTGGTGCAATTCATACTATTGGATCCATTTTAACTGAAGAATCAAGAAGATTTACGATAGATTCTGGATTTAACACAAGATATAATTTTAAGAAAAACGAAGAAATATATTTTGAACCATCAGAAACTGTAGGTCTTGGTACTACTGCTGTTGGAATCGGATCAATACTGCAATTTAGTTCTTTTGGATTAAACACAGTTGGACTCGGAACAACCTTTGGTTCTAGTACTCTTGCAGTTCCTATCAAATCCCTTTATGTAAAAAATCATAGATTAGAGACAGGCGATGTATTAACATATTCTTCAAATGGAGGAGAAGGTATTGTTTATAATGAACATCATGATATTGGAGTTGCTAAAACATTAACCGACGGACAAGAAGTTTTTGTTGCTAAGATTTCAAATGATTTGATTGGTATTGCAACTCAAAGAGTTGGACTTGGATCTACTGGTGGTTTTGTTGGTGTAGGTAACACTTCTAAAACTTTATTCTTCACTGGAATTGGTTCTGGTAATAATCATAGTTTTACAACAAACTATTCTAATATCACAGGAGATGTTACAAAGAGAACTGTAACTGTAACTACTAATACAAATCATAATCTTTTCAGAGGACATTTTGTTGATGTTGATGTTAGACCATCAATAGCAACAACATATGTTGTGAAGTATAATGATACGAATAGACGAGTACTAGTTGGTATAGAAACTTTTAGTGCTGTGGGTGTTAATAGCACGACTGATACTATTACTATATCGAATCACGGATATGAAAGTGGAGATAAGGTAATCCACTCTTCAAATTCTCCATGTGAAGGATTGGAAAATGATAAGATTTACTATATCGTAAAAGTTGATGATGATAATATTAAGTTAGCTAATACATATTATCAATCAACTAGCTTGACACCAAGCACTGTAGATATTTCGAGTACATCATTTGGAGAGTTCGGTCTCGTTAATCCTTTCATTAAAGCATATAGAGATTCAATATTAGATTTTGATATTTCAGATTCTTCTTTAAGATTTACTAAACAATCTACTCAATATTCTGCATTTAAACTTAATTTTTATCTGGATGATGCGTACACTAAACGTTGGGAAACTGATCAATCATCTTCAACTTTTAGTGTTTCTAGAACAGGTTCTTCTGGATTTTCTTCAGCAAAAGTAACAGTTTCTATTGGAAAAACTACACCAGAGAGACTTTACTATTCATTAGATCCAGTTTCTGCTACAAGTCTTCCTGTAGAAAAATCAGAAGTAATAAAAGATTCTGAGATTTTAAGTCACAATTCTATAGTAACACAAAATAGTGTTTATAATGGAAATAGAAGAATCTCTATTGCAGGAACTAACTTTTTCACATTTGAATTGACAGAAATTCCTGAAGCAGATTCATATGTATCTACTTCGTCTAGTATATCTTACACAACTGATTGTGTTCATGCAAAAGGACCAATATCTTCGGTAGAGGTTACTAGTTCTGGAAAAAATTATGACATCCTACCTTCAATTGACTCTATTGATTCAATCGAAGGAGTAAGAGGAGATTTAGTACCTATCACTCAAGATATTGGAGTTATTGAAAAGGTAAAAATCAATGATATTGGTTACGATTTTCCAAGTGATAAGACTTTAAAGCCAAGTGCTTCTCTCCCACAAGTTATTAATGTGGATACATTTGCTAAAATAGCAAGTATTGAAATAACTTCTGCTGGAAGGGGATATTCTTCGGCACCAGAGTTACTTTTCTTTGATGGAAAAACTGGAAATCAGGTTACTGATATTTCAACTAAGTATTCCTTGGGTGATTCAAATGTAACTATCTTAAGTAATACTAGAGGAATCAATAATTCAACCCCAACAATTATACCAGTAGAAAATACTAATGGAGTTGGAATTAGTACGGTTGGATTTAATACGATCACTAAAGATGTGACTGTAAAAATGTCGGTTGGATTTAGTACATCATTCCCATTTGAAGTTGGTGATTTGGTATTGATTGAAAATATTAATACTGTTGGTGTTGGTACTACTATTAAAGGTTATAACTCAAGTAACTACGGATATCAACTGTTCACTCTCAATGCAGTAACTCCTAATATTGGTGGAATTGGTACAGTTTCTTATAACTTATCTGATTATTTAAATGAAGGAGAAATTCCTGGAGAGATTGATCTAATCAATTCATCTGGGAGGATAATTGCTCAGAAAGATTTCCCAACTTTTGATGTGCAATTATTTACGTCTGATTATCTTAAGGGAGAAAAAGTTATCGCTGGCGAAAAAGAAGGTATCATTCAAAGCTGGGATAATACAACAAAAACTCTCAGAGTTCTTTCTTCTGATGATTTCGTAGAAGGAGAAGTTATAAAAGGACTTACTTCAGAACTTTCTGGAGTTGCTTCAAAAGTAACATCATACGAATCTTATTTTGAAACTGATATTTCTTCTGAAATATTCAGTGGAAATCAAGTAGATTCTGGATATTTCAATAATAATTTACAAAGATTACAAGACAATTTTTATTATCAAAAATACTCATATTCATTAAGAAGCACTATTCCATTTGACACTTGGAATGATACTATATCTTCAATAAATCATACTCTTGGATACAAAAAGTTTAGTGATCTTCAAGTCGAATCAACAAATAGTACAGCAACTGGAACTGGTTTAAATCAATCGTTGCAAGTTGGTCTTTCTACAGAGTTAACTGATGTTACTATTGTAAACAGCTTACATGAATCTGTAGATACGAATTGTGTATTTGATTTTGATATTGCTACAGAAAATAATTTAACTCTTTCAGATGGCAGAGTTCTGTCTAATGAAATTGCCCTTAATAATACTATTTTAACTGACTTTACAGAATCATTTGGAAATAGAGTTCTTTCTATTGACGATTTAAGCTCCGAGTTTAATAGTAGTAGTAGGACAAATCCTTTTAGTGTAGTTAATAGATTCCAACTTGGAGAGTTTAGATTTAGAAAGTATTTTACTTACGTAGTTGACAAGAGATTTACTCAAGAGAGACAAGCATTAATGGTTGATCTCATTCATGATGGATCTTTTGCATATATTAATCAATACGCAAGAGTAGAAACTGTATATGATCAAGGATCTTTTGATTTCTCATTATTTGGTACAGAGGGTCAATTATTATTTTATCCAACCAAATCATTAGTAAACGATTATCATGTAGCATCACTTTCTTATAATTTAAATGACAACTATCTCAGCACAGGATCGACTTCTATCGGAGGAGTGTTGATTGACTCTGAGAGTGTGATAGTTGATTCTGGAATATCTACAACTATTGTGAGTGTAGGCAATACCTATCACTCTTTGAAGGTTCTTGTTGAAATTTCTCCAGATGTTAGTAATCCATCTTATGGCAGCACTTCCACATTCAATTCAACAGAATTTGAAGTTCAAGAATTAAATATTGTCCATGATGGATCAGATGTCTCTATTCTTGAATATGGTAAACTGATTACTTCTTCATCAGTACCATCTGAATCTGGATTTGGAACATATACTGCTTATCTTGATGGGTCAAATATTAAAGTTGATTTTAATCCATCTGCAGGGATAGGGACAACTGCTGTAGTTAATACAATAGTCGTAGGTTTATCTTCAATATCATCTGGTATTTCTACTTTAGATCTGAAACATGCTAGATTACAATCAACAACTACAAATATAACATCCTCTGGTTCTCCAACAGAAAATGTTATTGCAGAATATCCAACTCATGTTTCTCTTAGTGAGGACAGATACGATGCTGGGTACTTTATGATTCAGGTCCATGATACTACAAATAATCGTTATGAATTTTTAGAGTATGTTGTTATTGATGATCATATTGAAGGAGCATCTTCTGGTGAAACATTTGCTACTGAATATGGAAATATTCAAACGTATTCTGGACTTGGTACTTTTGGATCTAAAGTAATTGTAGACTCTGTTGGACTTGCTGCAACTACTCAAATTCTCTTTACACCTTTATCTGGGATTGATGCAACTGTTCATGTTTATGCTAATGCCCTTAGAATCGAAGATGATACTAAATCTATCATTAGTTTTAATAATGGAACTTTAGAAACTGGATCTGGTGACTATACAGGAACCGATAGAGATATCAAGAGAACATTTAATTTGACTCATAAAGGTGATAATATTTTTGAAAGAACATTTGCTGAGAGTGGGATTAATACATCTTCAAATACTATTACAATTCCAAATCACTTCTATGTAACTGGCGAAAAAATTGAATATACGTGTCCAGGTCTTGGCAACACCGAGTCCATCGGTATTGGAGAAACTACTTTTACTAGCACTGGACTCACAACAGATTTACTTCCTTCGGAAGGAATCTTTGTAGTTAAAATTAATGATAATACTATCAAACTTTCTAGAAGTGCAGAAGATGCTTTAAGTTTCTCTCCAAAGACTCTTGATTTAACTTCGGTTGGTACTAGTGGTGTTGGAGCTGCTCACACATTCACTGCAACAAATCAAAATCCAAAAGTACTAGTTGCTATTGACAATCTCATCCAATCTCCAATTGTTTCCACTGCAGTTACAACAGCATTATATGATGAAGTGTTAACGACTGATAATACTATTACTATAAATGACATAACTTCTATTTTTGGTGGAGATTTGCTTAAAGTTGGTGACGAAATCGTGAAAGTTGAAGGTGTTGGCATTGGAAGTACAAATGCTCTTTCGGTTCGTAGGGGATGGATGGGAACAAACATCCAAACAGGACTTTCTACAGGCGATTTAGTAACTAAAGTTGTTGGAAATTATAATATTGTTGCCAACACTATAAACTTTATTGATGCACCATATGGAAATACTCCAATTGGGTCTACAACAAATCCTCCAGATGAAAGAGATTACCTTGGAATAACAACTAGTTCTAGTTTCCAAGGAAGAACTTTTATGAGAACAGCTCAAAAAAATACTACCAACGAAACATACCATAAAAATTATGTTTTTGATGATATTTCAGAACAATTTAACGGAATCAAGAGAGAGTTTACTTTAAAATCTAACGGAAGTGATATTGATGGCATTTCTAATGAAGGTGCAGTGATATTAGTCAATGATATGTTCCAAGTTTTTGGAAATTTAAACAATTATACTTTATCAGAAACCACTGGAATAACTTCGATTACTTTTGCTGGTGCAGGTAGAACAACTGAGTCTGATTTTGTAGAATCAATGTCAAACGATGTTGGAGTTTCTACTTTCCCAAGAGGAGGAATGATTGTTTCCGTTGGATCTTCAGCGGGATTTGGATACCAACCTCTAGTTGCTGCAGGCGGAACTGCAACAGTATCTGCTGCTGGAACTATTTCAGCAGTTTCAATAGGTAATTCTGGTTCTGGGTACAGAGGTAAAAATCGCTATGAAATCTTAACGGATACATCTAATCCCGTTGGAGTTGGATCTACTGAAATTTATTTGGAAAATACAAACAGTGTTTATGATATTATTAGTTTACTGAATACTGGTGATAATGTTACGATTGGCATTGGATCATTCTTAAGAACAAACACACCTGTCGTTTCCGTAGCATCTACTTTTGTTAGAATTGGTTTTGGGTCTACAAGTTCTCTTGAAATTCCAACTGGAACTCAGGTTAGCATCGGAATTACAAATCCAACTCTTGGATATGTAAATGTTAGTGTTGGGGAAAGTTCTGTAGGAATTTCGTCAATAACTCATGTTGGTTTTGCAACTATCATGACAGGAACTGGCAATATTTCTACTTCCGTCACTATTACCAATCCTGGAAGTGGATATACTTCTACCAACCTACCTTTTGTTACAATTGATTCTCCATCTTCATATACTAATTTACCTTTAGAATATGTTTCGGGAACAACTGGATTAGGAACAGCTGCTACAATTGATATTGTTGTGGGTCAAGGTTCTAGTGTTATTGATTTTGAAATTAATAATACTGGGTATGGATATAATAATGGTGAAAGATTAACAGTTTCTGTTGGAGGAAACGTTGGTATTGCTACTACTCCTGGTTTCTCATCATCAAATCAGTTTGAAATCCAAATTGAGAGAGTTATTCGTGACGAGTTTACTGGATGGTCCTTAGGTGTTCTTGAGACATTTGATGATTTGAATAGTTATATTGATGGATCCAGAGTTGACTTCCCATTAATCAAGGCAGGTATTCCAATATCCATTAACAAAACAAAAGGATCAAAGATTGAACTGGATCAGTTACTTTTAGTATTTGTAAACGGAATACTTCAGAGTCCAGGTGTCTCTTATACATTTAATGGAGGATCTCAGATAACTTTCTCGGAAGCATTGAAGATTGGAGATACTCTTGAAATCTGTTTCTACAAAGGTGGTGGGGATGGTCTAGATGTTATTGAGAGAGAAGTCATTGAAACAATAAAATATGGAGATGAAGTGACTTTAAATTATGACCCAGACAGAGGTCAAAAGTCTTATCTTCAAGAAAATGATAGAACAATCAGTTCTATAACAAATGTAGATAAGTGTGAAACTCTTCCATATTTTGGACCAGGAAATACTGTCGATACTACTCTTGAAAGACCAATAACATGGTGTAGACAAACTGAAGATAAGATTATTAACGGGCAAGAAGTTAGTAAAGATAGAGAAATTTACGAACCTGTTATTAGCCCGACTGCAAATATTATCAGTACAGTTGGTATTGGATCTACCATAATCTATGTTGACAGATTAAGACCATTATTTGATCTTAATAATGAAAATTCAAATTCTGCGTTTAGAGAAGCCTTTAGAAAATCGGTAACATTAGTAAATCCAGCAGTTACCATTGGATCTGCAGCAACTGCTGTAGTTTCTGCTGCAGGAACTATAAACTCGATTACTATTAACGAAGGAGGAGTTGGATATTCTACAGCACCAGATGTAAGTGTTGGTATAGGATCTACAACTGCAACTGCAACTGCAACAATTACTAATGGATCTGTTACTGATATTACTATTACGAATCCTGGATCTGGATACACTCAAACAAATCCACCATTAGTTTTGATTGGTCCACCTGCAAAACAAACAGAGTCTTGTGATGTTTTAAATTCTGAATATTTTGGAGATTCTGGAATAATTGTTGGACTGGGAACAACCTCTATTGGTGTTGGTGCAACTGGAATGGTATTCCATCTACATATTCCCTTTGATTCTGATATGAGAAATGCTGATTTGGTTGGAACTGCTGTAACTATAAGTGGAATATCAACTGGAGATTACTTTATAGTAAGAAATTCCAATCTAGGAACAGCATCAACAAGCATAACTGCTTTTGGAACTGATAATTCTACAGTGGTTGGAATTGGGTCAGAATTTATTGACAATGTATATGTTGCCAACACTGTCGGAGTAGTGACTCAAACCGTTGCTGGAGTTAGTACTAGTGTAGTTAAAGTAACCGTAAATACTGATATTGAACCTGATGGCGTTTCTGGGTTCTCAACTGGAGCATTCCTTGGAGATTACTCTTGGGGTAAGATTATTCTGGATGGCAGAACTAAAGAAATTTCATATCCAGCTCATACGTTGACTGGAATAGGAACAAATGGATTGACAGGTATATCCACTTCTTCAAAAGTTTATAGAACAAGATATATCAGATACAAAAATTTTACTCATGATTTTTGATAATAAATAAGTAAAAGAGACCGTCAAAAATGGCTGCTATTATAACTGATCAGGTAAGAATATTAAACGCGAAGAACTTTGTCGCGGGAGTTGCTAATGCCAGCAACTCCTATTATTCTTTCGTCGGACTTCCAAATCCGACAGATTATTCTTCTACATGGAACGATAATCCTCCTTCACCAAAAGATAATTTTGATGAGGAGAATGATTATTGGAATACAATGATTGCTTTGAAGAGGATAAACTCTACCGATGTAAGGCAGGTTATTCCTAAGAGATTTTGGTCATCTGGAACTACTTATGAAATGTATCGTCATGATTATAGTAGAACAAATACGACACCAGTTACTGGACAAACTAATCTTTACAAGTCGAGTTTTTATATAATCAATAGTGATTATAGGGTTTATATTTGTTTGCAGAATGGAACAAATCCAGAAAATGCTTCTGGTAGACCATCTCTAGATGAACCAACCTTCACTGATTTAGAACCAAAAGCAGCTGGAGCTAGTGGGGATGGATATATTTGGAAATATCTTTATACTATTAAACCATCAGACATTGTTAAGTTTGAGGCTACAGATTTCATTCCAGTTCCTCTAGACTGGAGTACTAGCAATGAAACTGCTTTAGTTAGAGATAATGCTGTAGATGGTTCTATTAAAATCGTAACAGTAACTAACCGTGGTGCTGGGTTAGGAACGGCAAATCAGACATATACTGGAGTTCCGATTAGAGGTGATGGAACAGGAGCAGAATGCACTGTAACTATTGATGGAGACTCAAAAATAAATGAAGTTACAGTATCTTCTCAAGGGTCTGGGTATACTTTTGGAACTCTTGACTTCGAATTTGCAGGAATCCCAGCAGGAACAACAAGACCAACTTTTGATGTTATTATAACGCCACAAGGCGGTCATGGAGCAGATATTTATAGAGAACTCGGTGCGTATAACGTACTATTATACTCTAGAATTGAGAGTGACAATGAAAATCCAGATTTTATCACAGGAAATCAATTTGCTAGAATTGGCATTGTAGAAAATCCACTTTCGCCAACTGGAGGATCAGTTTTAACACTAGATAAAGCGAGTGCTGTTACTGCTTTAAAATTAACAGGAGTTGGATATAGTGAAGCAACATTTACTGCAGATTCTTTTGTTACTCAAACAGTTGGAACTGGAGTTACTGCAGTAGGTAGGGTTGTAAGTTATGATCAAAATACTGGAGTTTTGAAACTTTGGCAAGATAGAACGCTTGCAGGATTTACTACCGCAGGAATAGGAGTTACTAATCCAACTTATGGATATCTCTTAAGAGATTTTACTGGAAGTCCAACTGGAACTGGATCATTAGCAATCACTCCATCTACTGGATTACCTTTAAGTATTGACAGCACATTTAGTGATAATAAAACCACGATAAATAATCGTACATATTATCTTGGAATGGATTTCACTACAGGTGTTGCATCCCCAGAGGTAAAACAGCATTCTGGTAATATTATATACGTAGATAATAGACCTTCGATTACAAGATCGTCGAATCAAAAAGAAGACATAAAAGTTATCTTGCAGTTCTAAAGAATTATGCCACAGCAGACGAACCTTAACGTAGCACCATATTTTGACGATTTTGATGCGGCGAACGATTACCACAAGGTGCTTTTTAAGCCTGGATATCCAGTTCAGGCAAGAGAATTAACAACTCTACAATCGATTCTTCAGAATCAAGTAGAAAAATTTGGTCAGCACTTTTTCAAAGAAGGTGCGAAAGTAATCCCAGGTAACACCGGTTATTCTCAGTTATACTATTCCGTACAACTAGCAAATACTTTTCAGGGAGTTCCTGTTGAAGCATATGCGGATCAGTTAATTGGAACAACAATTACAGGACAAACTTCTGGAGTTACTGCTGTTGTTGATAGCATTCTTTCGTCTGCAGATTCGGAAAGAAACAATTTAACATTATATATTGCATACCAAGGTTCTGCTAGAACTGATAATACTACACAAACATTTACTGACGGGGAATCTTTAACGTGTAATCAACCTTTGAGTTCTGGATTGTTAGGTAACTCTGTCATTTCAGCTGGAAGCCCATTCGCAAATACTATACCAGCAAATTCAACTGCCACGGGATCAGTATTTCAAATTGAAAGTGGAGTATACTTCATTCGCGGACATTTTGTAAATGTAAACAGAGAGTCTTTAGTTTTAGATCAATATACAAACACTCCTAGTTACAGAATTGGTCTCTTCATTTCTGAAGAAATTGTAAATTCAAATACTGACGAATCTTTGAATGACAATTCTCAAGGATTTAATAACTATGGATCTTCGGGTGCAGATAGACTTAGAATATCTACAAGTTTGTTTAAAAAATCTCTTGATGATTTTGATGATGACAATTTTGTTTTATTAGCAACTGTAGTTAATGGAGTTCTTCAAGCACCTAGCAAAAGAGGTAGTGCTAAAGGCAGTGGCACAGTGTTCTACGATGATCTTACAGACATCTTAGCAAGAAGGACATATGATGAAAGTGGACATTATGTTGTCAAACCATTTAACGTTTCTATTTTAAATTCTCTTAATAATAATCTAGGTAATCAGGGATTATATGAAGAAGGACAATTTACTGCTGGTGGTTCAACTCCCAGTCCAGATTTAGCAATTTGTAGAGTATCTCCAGGTAAAGCTTATGTGTCTGGATATGAAGTTGAAACAATAAGTCCATCTTTTATTGATGTACCTAAACCAAGAACAACAAAAACTATTGAAAATCAGTTTTTTCCTTACAATACAGGACCTACACTTAAACTGAATAGTGTGTTTAGATCACCAACGGTTGGTGTTGGTAATACATTTATTCTTAGTTTGAGAGATCAGAGAGTTGGATTAAACTCAGAAGCAGCTCCAGGAAAAGAAATAGGACTTGCTAGAGTATTTGATTTCAGACTAGAATCAGGATCATATAATTCAACATCTCCACAGACAAACGAATGGGGAATGTCAATGTATGACATTCAACCTTTTACAGAAATTACAGTTAATAACTCAATTGATCTATCTGTTCCTGCATATGTTGAGGGAAACAGTAGTGGAGCAACAGCATTTTTGAGAAATCCTGTTAGTGCTGGAACTGCACTAACTGTATATGATCAAAAAGGTAAATTCATTAAAGATGAAGTTCTTATCTTTAGAAGTGGAATTTCTACTGAAAAAACTGTAGAAAATCGAGTTGCTACTGCAATTACTTCTTATGGTATTTCGGATATAAAATCTGTTTATTCTAATACAGGAATATCTGCAGGAACAAACGGAGACAATATTACAGGAATTAACACTTTTAGTGCTAATGTTATACAGACTTCATCATTTGAGGTAGGAGTTGCTTCTATTACCGCTTCTAGTGGAAGCATTAGTACTATTACTAGTTCGAGTGAATTATTTCCTGGTAAAATAAGATTAAACAACTTACTTGAGTATTCTGATCCTTCTACATCTAATGATCCGATTTTAGTAAGAGTTGTAGGTGTAACAACAACTGAGGTATCTGTTACAGGAGTAACAGCAGTTTCTGGTGTAGTTAATGGTAGTCTTCCCACATCAAACTTTACTGCTTCAGATCTTAAAGTAGTAACTACCGAATTAGATTCTTCTTCTGATACAACTTTCTATACAGAATTACCAAATGAAAACATTGCTGTTGTTGATCTTACAGATTCAGAAATAATAATTAGAAAATCGTTTACGGTAGATATTGAAAGTAATGAATTAAGTTCTACTAGTTTAAGTACGATCGCACTTCCTGAAGGGGAAACTTATCTTTCGTATAATGATGAAAGATATTCTCTTATTAGATCTGATGGAACTACTGAACCACTTAGATCTAATAATCTCTCATTCTCTACAGATCTTCGAGAACTTCAGATTAGAGGTTTAGGTGAAGATAATACTGGTGCTCAACTTGTTACTACAGTTAGAAAGACTAATGTAAAAGCAAAGAAAAAAATCAAAAATAGAGTTAAAACTTTAGTTGTTGATAAGTCAATCAAATCAGCTTCTGGAATCGGTTCAACCACTTTAAATGATGGATTGACTTATGGCAATTATCCATTTGGAACTAGAGTTCAAGATAATACAATATCACTAAATGTTCCAGATATAATCGAGATTCATGCAATATATGAGACATCTGATCCTACATTGAGTGATAATAATTTTGGTGCGCCAGAAATAACTCTTACTCAGTTGAATGGACCAACTGCCTCAACCGGAGACATGACTATCGGAGAATTGATAGTTGGTCAAACAAGTGGTGCAGTTGCAGTGTTTGCAGAAACTAAAGATTCATCTACTATTAGATATCTTCCTAAGAATAACTTTAAGTTTGTAGAAGGTGAAACAGTTGTATTCCAAGAATCTTCTATTTCTGGTGGAGTAAGTAGTTTGAATACAACTTCTTTCAATATTTCATCAAATTATACTTTTGGATCTGGGCAAAGAGGAACAATCTACAATCATGGTTTTGTAACAAGAAAAACTGATTCAGATTCTCCAAAGAATAAAATTAAAGTATATTATAAGAGTGCATCTTTTGATGCTTCCGATAACGGTGACATCATTACTGTTGAATCATATAATGATTTTAACTACTCCACAGAAGTTAAAGCAGTAAATGGTGTATTGAATACAGATATTATTGACTTAAGACCAAGAGTTAGTGACTATACCGTATCTGAGGGATCTAGATCACCTCTAGAGTTCCTTGGAAGATCTTTTAATACAGCAGGAAATTCTGTTCCAAATATTCTTGCTTCTAATGAAACTATTTTCTTAGATTATGCATATTATCAAGGAAGAATTGATAGACTTTATTTACATAAAGACGGAAAACTTCAAATGAAGTTTGGAACTCCTTCGGATGATCCAAAGAGAGCACAACCAGAATCTCCATCTAATGCAATTGAACTTGCTACAATAGAATACCCACCATATCTTCATAACGTACAACAAGCATCTATTCAATTCTTGAAGTACAAGAGATATCAGATGAAAGATATCAAAAAACTTGAAGATAGAATTAGAAACTTAGAGTATTACACAACTCTTTCTGCATTAGAAACAACTACTGCTAATCAGTTTATTCCTGATGCGAATGGTTTTAATAGATTTAAGTCTGGATTCTTTGTAGACAACTTTACATCATTCTCCACTCAAGATTTAAGACTTGGTAGAAATAATAGTATTGATCAATCCAATAAGATTCTTAGACCAAAACATAGTACGAATTCTTTCAGTTTACAAACAGGTCCTGTTGTCGATGTCGATACTACTGTTGATGAAAGAAACTCTACTATAGATGGAACAAACGTCAGAAAGCAAAATGACATTATCAGTCTTGATTATTCTGATGTTGAGTGGATATCGCAAACTTTTGCAACCAGAACTGAAAGTGTAACTCCTTTCCTCATTAGTTTCTGGCAAGGTACTATTGTTTTAACACCTACCTCTGATAACTGGGTTGACCAAACTAGATTAAAAGCAAAAACAATCAATACCATTGGTAACTACTCTCAGATTATGTCTGAGGCAGAAGAAAAATATGGTGTTGATCCAGAAACTGGATTTGCTTCTGAGGTGTGGAATTCTTGGGAAACAAAATGGTCTGGAACTACAACCACTAAAACTGACACTAGAGAATCTACCACCACTTCATCTAGAACATTTGGAAGAGGTGGATGGATTAATGGTGGATCAGGTGGACCTGCAGCATGGGTTAGACAGACTACCAAACAACCAATTGAGCAGGACGTAACAGACACGATTGAAAGTGGAACTAAGTCAAGAACTGGTACACAATATCATGTTACTGAAACTTTCGAAGAAGTTTCTGCTGGCGATAAAGTAGTCAGCACCGAAATTGTTACTACAGTAAGATCAAGAAATATCGAATTTTATGCAGCAAACTTAAAACCAAGTACTCAAATCTATGCTTTCTTCGATGGTAAAGATGTTACAAAATACTGTGTTCCTAAACTAATTGAAATTTCAATGAGTTCCGGTACATTCCAGGTTGGTGAGACAGTTCAAGGAAGAGTTATTACTACAGGTCTTGGTGAAGAAGGGAAGGATACTAATCCTAGTATTAACTTTAGAGTTGCTCAATCCAATCATAGAAGAGGTGATTACAACGCTCCAACAGAGGTTTATCCAGACAATCCTTACGTTGATGGTGGAACTATCCCTGAAGTTTATTCATCCACTTCAACCACTTTGAATGTAGATACATACTCTCTTGCAAAGCAACCACAAGGTGATTTCTTTGGATATATTCAGACAGGAATGAAACTGACTGGACAAACAAGTGGAGCAGAAGCAGAAGTAACAAATGTTAGACTTATCACAGATAAATCTTCAGCTTTATTGGGAAGTTTCTTCATTCCAGATCCAAGTAACAAAGACAATCCATCCTTTGATACAGGAAATAATATTTTCACATTAACGAATGACTCAGAAAATGATCAAGATTCTGCTACTACTGTCGGTGAAGAAGCATACACAACTGCAGGAACTTTAGAAACAGTTCAGGAACAAATTATTTCTATTAGAAATGCAAAAATTGAACAAAAGAAACTCTTTGAAGAAGAACTTGTTAACAGAACTATTGATACCGAGGTTACTGCTACTAGAAACATTGGACGAGCAACTACAAGTGAATCTATTGTTGGTTGGTATGACCCTCTTGCACAATCTTTCCTCGTCGATGACCAAACAGATCCAGAAGGCGTATTTATAACTAAGTGTGACGTATTCTTCCGCACTAAAGATGACGGAGATACTCCTGTTAGATTCCAAATCAGAACCATGGAGAATGGTTTCCCAACTCCAAAATATTTTGATTTATCTGAAGTGCTCCTTTATCCTGATAGTGTTAATACTTCAACTGACGGATCTGTAGCAACTACGTTTGAATTTGCTGCTCCAGTTTATTTGGAAGGTGGTAAAGAATATGCTATATGTCTGATATCAAACTCAACTAAGTATAGTGTTTATGTTTCTAGAGTTGGTGAAAATGATATTTTAACCGACGCATATATTTCTAACCAACCAACACTTGGATCACTATTCAAGTCTCAAAATGCTTCTACATGGGAAGCAAGTCAGTGGGAAGATCTTAAGTTTACTCTGTATAGAGCGGACTTTGTTGAGTCTGGATCTGTAGATCTTTATAGTCCAGAACTTTCTGAAGGTAATAAGTTAATTCCAACATTGATGGAGAATCCATTAAATATTGCTTCTAAGGAAATTCGTGTTGGATTGGGAACAACAGTTGCTGACGGTCGTTATGTTCTTGGAAATACTTTCTTCCAAGGAACTTCTGCAAACAGAATTGCACAGGGAGATTTAATCGGAGTTGGTGCTAGTGCTACAGGAACATTAACAGTTACTAATCCAGGAGTTGGATATACACCAGCAGATGGATCCTTTACTTTTACTGGAGCAAATTTAGTTGCTGTTTCTGGAAATGGAACAGGATCTACTGCGGATATTACTATAGAGGATGGAGTCGCTATAGCAGCCACTATCAGTAATGCAGGTGGCACTGGATATCAAGTTGGCGATGTTGTTACTATTAATGCTACTGCACCACTTCCATCTTCATCAGATCCTGCTGGATTGAGTATCGGACGAAATGCAAGATTTACAGTAACTAGTATCGGTCAAACATCTCAATTAATACTTGGCAATGTTCAAGGTGAGTTTATTACTGGAGCTGCTGGAACTATGCGCTTCTTTGATGGCAATGGTGTAGAGAGAGAACTGAACAGTGATCATGGTGGAGACGTTATCCCAGATGTAATAACAACTGTTACAGATGGATTACACATCAAGGTAAATCATGTTAATCATGGAATGAACTTCGATGATAACTTTGTAAGAATCTATAAAGTTCTTCCTGATGGCAAACCTACTAAATTGACAGCAGCATATGATAAATCTTCCACAGATCCACTTCAGGTAACTGCTGGAACAGGAAGTAACTTCGACACTTTCGAAGGTGTTGGTGTTGGATTAACTAACACTGGATTACTTCTGATTGGTGAAGAAATAATTGAATACACTTCTACAACATCATCAACAATTGGCGGATCTCTTTCTAGAGGAGTAATTCCAAAATCATATCCTATAGACACGCCAGTCTATAAGTATGAACTCGCAGGAGTAAGTCTTGCTAGAATTAATAAAACTCACGATCTAAGCAATGTAACAATTGCAAATCCAATAACTTTAGATTCTTATCATATCAAACTTGACATGTCTGAGAAGTTTGGAATTATTGGTATTAATGATAATGCTGATAGATCTACTGGAGTAGGATTCCCCAAACTATTCCTCAACGCATCAAAATCTGCTGGCGGAGATAATGTCAGAGCTACCAAAAACATTCCTTTTGAGATTATTAAACCATCTATACACAATATCGCGGTAGAAGGAACCTCCGTATCTGGTCAAATAAGAACCGTCACTACTCAAAGTATTAGTGGTGATGAGGTTCCTTATGTAAACGCGGGATTTGAAGATGTTGTTCTTAATGCAAATAATTATTTCGATTCACCAAGAGCAGTCTTCTCCAAAGTGAATGAAGATCGTAAACTTGATGCTATTGAAGGTAATAAGTCCATGCAAATGAGACTTTTCCTCGGAACAACTAACACTAAATTAACTCCTCAAATTGATCTTGATAGATGTAGTGTTTATACAATATCAAACAGAGTTAATTCTGAAGTTACCAATTATGCTACTGATTCTAGAGTAAATACTATCTTTGATGATCCTAGTGCATGTCAGTACATTTCTAAAGAAGTAACTCTTGAAAATCCTGCATCATCGATTAAAATATTTGTAGATGCACATATTCCTACGGATGCTGATATTAGAGCATTCTATGCGATCAATTCAGATCCTGGATTTGAACCAATCTTTGAACCATTCCCAGGATATTTGAATCTGAACGTTAACGGACAGGTGATTAATGAAGAAGATAGTGACGGAAGACCCGATGTTTTTGTAGAAAATTCAATTAAGAAAGGATATAGTGCATACGATACCGATTTTATTGAACGTACATTTACTGCTGACGATCTTCCAAACTTTAGATCTTATAGAATTAAAATCGTAATGACATCTACAAGTCAGGAACTAGTTCCTCAAATCAAAAATCTCAGAGTTATTGCTCTTGCATAATATGGAAATTTATACTGAAAAAGGTCATAAGGATCTCGCAAGAGATCCTTTAACAAACAATATAGTTAATGTAAATAAAGCATCTTATGATCAGTACATTTCTAGTCGTAAGATCAAATCTGAAAAGAATCAAAAAATACAAACAATTGAAGATGAGGTTGCTAGTATGAAGGATGATATCAATGATATCAAGTTATTGTTAAAGGAGTTGATCAATGGATCCAGATAGTATTGAATTAAAAGGTTTAGAAAAATCTTTCGCATATCAGAAGATTGCAAGTGAGATAGATAGTTGCGAAAATCGTAATGAACTTAAAAATATTGCAAAAGCATTTTGCAAACTTTACTATAAGCAACAAGAAACACTGTCAGTAATAGGACTTCCAGATGCCATCTAAAAATATTACTTTCGATCCAGACACAGGAGTTCCTTATGGAGCTAATCTGACAATTTATGGAGGAGCAGATTTTGAGACTACATTTAACGTAACTGACAATACCAATTCTGCATTTGACTTAAGTGGGTATACTGGTTCTGCTGCAATATCTAAAAGCGTTGCTGTTGGAGCAACACTTGGCGTCACAACAGCATTTTCAGTTGGAATCACAAGTGCGGCAGGAGGTAAAATTAAAATCTCTTTAGGGTCTACTTCTACTAGAGGTCTTGATCAAGGAAGATATATGTATGATGTAATAGTAAGTAGTGGTTCTACACTATATACTCTTGTAAATGGTAACGTGATGGTAGTCCCCGCTGTATCATCAGCACCCTAAATACATTTAGGAAAAACTAGTGGATAAATGGCTCAACCGACAAATAGGACAGAACTGATTAACTATTGTAAGAGGCAGTTAGGTGCTCCTGTTTTGGAGATCAACGTTGCTGATGAGCAAATCGATGATCTGGTTGATGATGCCCTTCAGTATTTCCACGAAAGACATTTTGATGGAGTAACTCAAACATTTTTAAAATACAAAGTTACTCAAGCAGATATTGATAGGGGACGAGGTAGAGGTGGAAGTAATCCTATTGGTATTGTAACCACTACTGCAGATACAACGATTGCAGGAACTGCAACTACTTTTTCATATGAAGAGAATAGTAACTATCTTCAGATTCCTCCACATGTTATAGGTATTTCAAAAATTTTCCATTTTGACGGTTCTAACACTGTAACAAATAATATGTTCAGTGTTAAATATCAGTTATTTTTGAATGATATTTACTATTGGGGTTCTACAGAACTTTTAACATATGCAATGACCAAAAGATATCTTGAAGATATCGATTTTGCATTAACGACACAAAAACAAATCAGATTTAATCAAAGACAGGATAGATTATATCTTGATATAGATTGGTCAAGTATTACCATTGATGATTATATCATTATTGATTGTTACAGACTATTAGATCCTAATGATTATACAAGAGTATATAATGATTCTTTTGTAAAAAGATATTTGACTGCTCTTATCAAGAGGCAGTGGGGACAAAATCTCATCAAGTTCCAAGGAGTAAAACTTCCTGGCGGAATAGAATTGAATGGAAGACAAATATATGATGACGCAGAAAGAGAGTTAGATAAGATTAAAGAAGTCATGTCAAATACTTATGAACTTCCGCCCCTTGATATGATAGGCTGATGTTAAATCCATTTTTTACTCAAGGTACTAAATCTGAGCAGAACTTAGTTCAAGATTTGATCAACGAACAGTTGAGGATGTATGGTGTTGACATATATTATATTCCAAGAAAGTACATCACAGAAAAAACTGTCATAAGAGAGGTCGTTCAATCTAAGTTTGATAATGCTTTACCAATTGAGGCGTATGTAGATAACTTCGATTCTTATGGCGGTGCAGGAGACGTATTATCAAAATTTGGTATTGAATCAAAAGATGAAGTAAAGCTTATTATTTCGAGAGAACGATATGAAAACTATATTGCTCCATTGATTGGGGGGCAATCAAATATTAAACTTTCAACAAGACCAAAAGGTGGAGACTTAATCTGGTTCCCATTGGATGATCGCCTTTATGAGATCAAAGATGTTGAATATGCAAAACCATATTATCAATTGCAAGATCTTTATGTCTATGGGTTATCTTGCGAACTCTTTCAATATCAAGATGAGATTATTGCAACTGGAATTGATGAAGTTGATAATGAGTTATTGGGAAATGAAGTTGATGGATTGACTGATGATGGTATTAGTACCATTCAGGGAATAACTCAAACCCTCACAATGGTTGGAACAGCAGTCACTGCTACTGCTATTACAGGACTTGTTGGTGGTGGTGTGAGATCGTTTACAGTAACCAATAGAGGTGGTGGATATGGAGTGGTTCCAACTGTTGAGGTAACTGCAGCACCTTCAGGTGGAGTAAATGCCGTAGGTATTGCCTCAATGATTGGTGGTATCAATGTTTGCAATCTTAATGTAAATCCAAAATTCCAATCAGTTCAGAGAGTTGATGTTGCAAATCCAGGTTCTGGATACACGGTGGCACCTACAGTAACTTTTAGAACCACTGATGGAACTGGTAGTGGCGCTGCAGCAACAACCGTTATTGGAGACGATATTGTTGGTGTAGTCACAATTACAAACGCTGGCGGAGGATATATCACAAATCCAACTATTTCATTTACCAACGAAGTATTCAAGACTGGCGTAACAACTGCAGGAGCAGCTGCAACTTCTGTCGTCAGTGCGGCAGGAACAATCGCGAATATTTACTTGACAAATACTGGTGTTGGATACTCAGTAGCACCAACTATTTCTATTGCAGCACCTACAGGTGGAACAAATACTGGAAACTTTGTATTTAATGAGACTATAACTGGTTCCTCTAGTGGAACAACTGCAAAAGTTAGATCTTGGAATGGTGACACTAATGTTCTTGAGGTTGCAAATGTCTCTGGTTCATTTACAAGAGGAGAAACTTTAACTGGAGCAACTTCTGGCGCTACACGCACATTAAGAACCATTGATAGAACTATCAATAATGATCCTTATGCGGATAACTTTGATATTGAAACTGCTGCAGATGCAATATTAGACTTTAGTGAACAGAATCCATTTGGAATACCCTAAATAGTTCTACTGCAGGTAATAGTTTAAAGTTTAATCATGTTTGAATACTTTTACAACGAAATTTTGAGAAAAACCATTATTGGTTTTGGAACTCTGTTTAATTCAATGGAGATCCAACAGGAAGGTTCTGTTGTAAGAGTACCTTTAGCATATGGACCAACTCAGAAGTTTTTAGCTAGAATTGAGCAATCACCAGATCTTAATAAACCAATGGCAATTACTTTGCCAAGGATGTCTTTTGAATTTACTGGACTTACTTATGATGCTAGTAGAAAAGTAACTACAACTCAAACATTTGTCGCAAAAGACAAAAATGATGGAACGGAAACTCGCAAAACTTATATGCCAGTTCCATATAATATGCAATTTGAATTGAGTGTTTATACTAAACTAAATGACGATGCTCTTCAAATTGTAGAGCAGATTTTACCTTATTTTCAACCTGCATATAATCTTTCCATTGAACTGGTTGATGAAATTAGGGAGAAAAGAGATATTCCTATTGTGTTAGAAAATATCACAATGCAGGATGATTATGAAGGTGATTTTACTACTAGAAGAGTTTTATATTACACTTTAAGATTTACTGTAAAAACATACCTCTTTGGTCCTACATCTTCTGCATCCAAAGATATCATCAAGAGATCTACTGTCAGTTATCTTACTGGAACAGATACTACAAATACAAGAAGAGAAGTTACTTATTCTGCTACTGCAAGAGCACTTAAGTCTTACACAGATAACGTTGTTACTACATTGGCATCAGACATCACAGCAACAGCAAAAACTATTGAAGTTGCTGATGCCACTGGTATCTTGGCAGACAAATATATCTTCATTGGAGATGAAGAATTATATGTAAGGTCAAAGACTGGAAATAAACTAACTGTAGATAGAGGAAGAGACAATACTGCTGCTACTAAACATGTTGGTGGTTCTGAGGTCAAAGGTATTGACTATACTACCACAACAACAAGCACTGGTACAATTGGCGTAGACAGTGCTCTTATCGAAGATGGTGATAACTTTGGTTTTGATGGTGGATTTATCTAATGACTAAAAACTTTGACGATCTTAACGAAACTTTCAATGTGTCAGATGATGTTGTAAATGCGGAAGTAGTTAAAAAAGAAACTGTGGTGCCAAAAGCACAACTTGATGACATTAAAAAAGATTATGAATACACTAGAGGTAATCTTTATTCCATCATCGAAAAAGGACAGGAAGCATTAAACGGTGTTCTTGAACTCGCTCAAGAAAGTGAGATGCCGAGAGCATATGAAGTTGCAGGTCAGTTGATTAAAAACGTTGCAGACGCGACTGATAAATTACTTGACCTTCAAAAGAAATTAAAGGACGTAGAGGCAGAGGAAAAGGTCAAAGGACCATCTACTGTTAACAATGCATTGTTTGTTGGATCAACAGCAGATTTAGCAAAGATGCTGAAAGATGGACTTAAGAAGGATCCTAAATAAAGAGGAAGGGAGAGAAATCCCGAAGTATTAAGTACTAATAAAATGTCTAAGGATTTGCCCTCATATGAGGATTTCGATGGAGATGAAAGTCTACCGTCAATAGAAGATTATATTGCAGAAGAGAACGCAGAGGATCTCCCTTCTGTAGAAGATTTTATTGAAGAAGAAAAAGAAGTAATAAACGAAGAAACAGTAACTATAGAAGACGCTGACGGAAATACTTTCGCAGAAGTAAAAGATATTATTCCACCATTTCCAGAATTAATCCGTCTGATTAATGATGTCAGGGAAGAGATTCCTGATATCCCAGAGATTAAGTATTACGATAAAGAACTTGAGGAACTTGCAGAACAAATCTCGCAACTTCCTGAAGTAAAATATTATGATAGAGAGGTAGAAGCAATCTGCGATCAGATTGACTTAGTAAGATCTCAGATTAAAGACCTTCCAGAAGTTAAGTATTATGATGAGCAGGTAGATGCTATTGAAGATAGAATTGATAATCTTCAAACTGAAGTAGCAAACTTACCCGAAGTAAAATATTATGATTCTGAAATTGAAGCGATCTGTGAGGCAATTGATCAAGTTAAAGCATCGATTCCTAAGTTTCCTAAATGGATCAATGAAATAAATGAAGTTCCAGACTTCTCTTGGATTGGCAAAACCTTTAGTGTTATTGAAGATGACTTTATAAAAGTCTCCGATAAAATTGAAGGATTGCGAGGGAAAGTTGAATATGACCTTGAGCAACTATCTGAAGATTTAGAGACAAAGTACTTTAACAATACAGTCAAGATTGATTCTGATATCAATGATCTTGATAGTAAAGTAAACGTTCGTATTGACGAAGAGAAAGAAAAAATCTGGAAGGAGATGAGATCTTCATCTCTTAAAATGTGGGAGTACCACAAAGAGTTTAAAGATGATGATCGTAAACTTAAGAAACAGATTCTTGGAGAGTACAACACTCTAAAGAAAAATATCAATAAAGAACTAAAGGAGATTAACTATACCAGTGTAAAAACTGATGAGTTACTTCTTAAGTATTTTAATGAATTGAAGGAAGAGATTTCTAGTCTTCCTGAAGTCAAGTATTATGATAAAGATATTGATTATGTAAAGTCTGATATCAAAGGTCTTTATAAGATCATTGAGGATATTAAGTCTTCTCAAAAGAAACTGCAGGAAGAGCAGAAACTTTTAGCAGAGACTAATGTTCCTCTTGATGCAGATCCACCAGATACTGATAATCCAGATCCTCTTACTCCTATTGATCAGAACTTTGTGACTCTTGATCAGTTACAGCAACACTATAAAAGATTCGTAGAGAGAGTACAGTATCAACTCGGATCTATTGGTGGCGGTGGTGCTGGATTCATCAAAGATCTTGATGATGTTGAGTTTGATGGTGCAACAGGCAATGATAAACTTCTCATTTATGACCAATCACGTTCTAAGTGGGTTGGTATTGCTAGTACATCTGTTGGCAGTATTGGAATTCAGTCTGCTGGTTATTTAATCAAAGATGGTGTAAGAACATTAAACTTTGTTGGGACTGGAAATACATTTGCAGTTAATGGCGACAGAGTTGATATTAGTATTTCTGCGGATGTTGGTGCAGGTGGAACCTGGTCAGTAGGATCTGCTGGTATCCATACAACTAAAAACGTTGGTATTGCTACCACAGCTAGAGATGATTTTGCTCTTTATATTGAAGGAAATCAATATATTGACGGAAACATTACAGTTGGTGGAACCATAACCTATGAAGATGTTACAAATGTTGATGCTCTTGGACTTTCGACGTTTAGAAATGGTATTGAAGTAGATCCAGGAACAGCAACAACTGCACTCATAGTTCGCGGTGATGCAAGAATAACTGGCATCCTCACTATTGGTACTGCATCCGTCACTATTGATGGCGATAACAATACTATTACAACAGGTATTGTTACCATTACAGACTCTGCCGTCTATTTTGGAGATAGTATAACAATTAGAGGTAATGCCAGTGGTATTAACTCAGCACCAAATGTTCTTTATGTTGCTAAAGATGGTAGTGATGATAATAATGGAACATCGATTGATAACGCATTTTTGACAATTACTTCAGCAGTTGGAGCTGCACAATCTGGAACTGTAATTAAAGTTCTTGCTGGAAACTATGCAGAGAATAATCCAATTGAAGTTCCTGCGTTTGTTTCTATTATTGGAGATGACTTAAAGACTGTCACGGTTTCGCCAAATACTGCAACTGATGATATTTTTCATGTTAGAAAAGGTTGTTATTTGGCAAATATGACCTTTACAAATCATGTTTCTCCATCCGCAGCAGTTGGATTCCCAACAACAGAAATTGCAACAAACGTTGGCGGAGGAAAATGGGAAAGTCCATATATTCAAAATTGTACCAGTAACACAACAACTGGAACTGGACTGAGAATTGATGGTGCTCAAGCAGAAAGTTTAAAATCCATCGTGGTTGATTCATTTACCCAATACAATCAAGGAGGTGTTGGAGTTGCAATCACCAATCAAGGATTTGCTCAGTTAGTCTCTGTTTTTACTATTTGCTGTAATGAAGCAATTACTTGCTACAATGGATCTGTTTGCGATTTAACAAATAGTAATTCAAGTTTTGGTACTTTTGGATTAGTTGCTGATGGAGTCGGTGATTTGCAGTATACTGGTGTTGTAACTGCTTCAGCTGCGTCGGGTCAAGATAACGTTGTTATAAATGTTGGTTCGTCAACAACTAGACCATATGACGGTCAGGTTGTTTATTTTGATAAGTTATATAAATTTGTAGATACAATTACGATTACAAATGGGGGTAGTGGATATACAAACACACCTTCTGTAACTATCTCTTCCCCATCAGGTCCAAATGGAGAAGTAGCTACAGCATTCGCAACTATTGAAGGTGGTTCTGTTACTGAGATTGGTATAATCAGTAATGGAAGTCAATATGATCCATCAGACACTGTTACTGTTACTATTTCAGCACCAGATTCTGGCACAACTGCTACAGCAACTGCTAACTTGGCAGATACTTATTACACGATAAATAGTTCTACTCCTATCACTGCTGGGATAACTACATTAACTCTTGAAGAAAATCTGTTCAATACTATTGGAGTAGGATCTACCGCATACTTCTTCCAGCAAAGTAAAATTATTGCTAGTTCACATACTTTTGAATTTGTTGGATCTGGTAATGATATTACAACTGCTACTCCACTGAGAGGCGGCGTTCCAGTTCAAGCAAATGAAGTTGTGGGTCGAAATGGTGGAAAAGTAGTATATACTAGCACAGATCAATCTGGTAACTTCAGAATTGGTGATGACTTGCAAATTAATCAAAATACTGGCACAATTAGTGGAAGAGCATTTTCGCGTAGTTTATTTACAGAGATGACACCCTTTATTTTAGCACTCAGTTAAGATGGCACAATTAGCACTAAATAGATTTAAAACAGTAACCTTAGAAGTTACCAATACTGAGCAGACTGTTTATACAGCACCAACTGGTTATACTGCCATTGTTCTTTATGCTCATGTTGCAAATCATGGAACTATAGTTTCGCATACAACTTTGAAACATGTAAGATCTTCCACTGAGACTGAAATTCTTAGTCAAGCAAACGTTCCTCTCAATGACGCGCTTGTCCCAATTACTGGAAAGATGGTTTTAGAAACTAATGATTCTATAAAAATTGTTGCTAGTGATAATAATACTTTAAAAGTAATTCTTAGTATCTTGGAGACAGCAAACTAATGCCATATATTGTAGGATCAACAGGAGTTTCAGCACTATCTCTAACAGCAGGTGTTGTCAACTCAGGAGTTACAACTACATCATCTACAGGACAATCTGTTCTTATAGAAGTTTCTTCGTCTTTTTATCGCTCTGTCAATTTTCAAGTTCAGGCAATAAGAGGAACGAATTATAATACAACTAATATTCAGGTTCTTCATGATGGATCACAGACTTTCATGTCTGAATACGGAACAATCAATCATCCATCTGGAATTGCCACATTTTCTACAGATTTATCTGGTGGCAATATTAGACTTCTCGGGTTCCCTTCAACAAGTGATCTCACAAGATTTAATATAATTTACACGGCTCAGAAGGCATAAGATTTATTGTGGCACTTGATGGTTGATAAATAATAAAGAATATCCACTCAGTTGAATGTCTAAGAGCGGCAAGTGTAAGGCAGGATATTATTACTGCTACACCGACAAAGTATGTAAACCCATTTCTAAAGGGATGCGGGTGACTGCAAGATTTTCTGGTAACGGAAAAGAACCAGAGGAAGTCGGGATCGACAAATCTCTTAATGGCGATGGAAACGGTGGTAATGGAAATGGTGGAGGAATGAGTGAGTCGAAAAGTGGTGATTCTTCTCTGCGTGACTGGTTTAGCAAGAGTCGCTCTTCTGATGGCACCCCTGGTTGGGTTCAACTGGGTGGTAAATATGCTGGAAAACCCTGTGCAAAACAACCAGGACAAACCACAAAACCAAAGTGTGGTTCATCCAAAATGAAGCGCAATCTCTCCAAAGACGAAGAGGAGAGAGCATTCCGTCGTAAGAATCGTAAAGATCCAAATCCAGACAGAAAAGGGAAGGCAATCAACGTGGCAACTGAAGAGACTAAAAAAGATCATGAATATTCAATGGCACGTTCTGAACTAAAAACTGTCAAGGACGCTGTAAAAAGATTAGAGAAGAAAATGGGCAAAAAGGGGGAAGGAAACCTCGAAGCTTGGGTTCAATCAAAAATCACAAAAGCAGCAGACTACATTGATACTGCAGCAGATTATGTAACTAATGAAGAGTTTGTAACTCTTCCATTACAGGTCGAAGTTCCAAATAACATTAGAGACTTCAATCTTGGATTGATGTTCCGTGAGAGTTTGGACAAGAATAGTGGAATGTTGTTTGTATTTGAGGAAGTTGCTCAACAATCTTTCCATATGAAAGAGACCAGGATTCCTCTTGATATTGCTTTTGTCAGAGAGGACGGTATCATTGAAAGCATTAAACAGTTAGAACCATTTGAAGAGAATCCAGTTACTTCGGATGGAGAAGTGCTATATGCATTAGAAGTAAATCGTGGATGGTTCGCAGAAAATAATGTAGAAGTTGGTGATGAAATTAATATTGTAGAAGGTGAGAAAGATGCCTGCTACCATAAAGTTAAGTCACGTTATTCAGTTTGGCCAAGTGCATATGCGTCAGGAGCATTGGTCAAGTGCAGAAAAGTTGGCGCAAAGAACTGGGGAAATAAAACAAAGAAAGAAGCAGTTGAGTGCAATCATACCGATAATGGAGTTGAATGTCCTGTACATGGAATGTCGTCATGCAAATCTGCACCAAAGGGTGGAGATGGTGCAAAAATTGGACCGAATAAAAACTATGTAAAACCAATGAGTGAAGCAATCACTCTTCCAAGAAAAACCGGTCAGATCATAAGAGTCTTCCTTACCTTTAGAGGTAAACTGTATATTATTCAAATGTTCTTCCCATCCGTTGTTAAACCAAGCAGAGCAGAAGTACAAGCACAAATTGAAAAGGTTTATCCTGGCGGAAAAGTAAGAAACTATGATGTTTCTGATTATGAACCTGGTCAACCACTGCTTCAGACAGAAGGAGCAGCATGGACCAAGAAGGCAGGTAAAAACCCTGAAGGTGGTCTCAATGAAAAAGGACGTAAGTCCTACGAAAGAGAGAACCCAGGTTCTGATCTAAAAGCACCTTCTAAGAAGGTTGGTAATAAGAGAAGAGCATCATTCTGTGCAAGAATGAAAGGTATGAAGAAAAAACTCACTTCTGCCAAGACTGCTAACGATCCCGATAGCAGAATCAATAAGTCCCTTAGAGCTTGGAACTGCTGATGAAAAGTTTTAAAGAGTTTATTCAAGAGAGTGTTAATATTCAACATGTAGACACTCTCATCGTTAATGACTCCCAACCCCAAGAAAGGGTTGGAGAAGAGTTTTCCGCTGATATTGTTTATCAGGGAAGTATTCATAGACTGACTATCGTTACTGAAACTGGAATCCCAACAGAGACTGAGTTAGCTGAGTATCTTCAGGATGAGTATCCTGGTTCTATGGTACATCAGATATATACTCAGGAAGATAGAGATACTCCTATAAAAATTACTAACAGTAAGAGATATCATCCAGCAAAATTAGATTGGGTTTAATTTATGGCTCAGTGGAATAAGACTACACAAGATTATTTAAATCAAGAAAGGACACTTCATGAAGTTTTCATGTGTGCCGATAGATACGGCAACATTGGAGACTGTGGGGTATCTACTGGTTCTGGTGGTGGTGGGTATGATGCTTTTGGGAGATCAAGAACATCAGAACCTTTTACACTTGCAGACTATTCGCATCAGTATGGATTAAATGAAGAAATCCTCACTAAA
>JGI10211J34971_10000529_pt1 | contig 31260 bp, 33 predicted proteins | sample Etolagsediment_FD_34971 | JGI IMG/M metagenome (IMG submission 34971)
CTTAACGTATACCTTGAATTTTTTCTTTGGATTCTCAGATGTCCTGATCGGATCATTGAGCTTGACCTTCTTGCCTTGGTATTCTGCCTCGTCAAATATGGCAAACTCAACACCATCATCAAACTCGCATCCACAGTGTTCCAATATCTTCTGGCACTCTTCATCCATGATCAATGTCATTGATTCACTGTCATGTGATTCAACTATTGATTCGATCACGGTGTCCATGTCAACTATGAAGTCAATGTGATCATCAGTGACTGGATTGGCCTTGGCTCTCTCTGCTTCTGCTAGATAATCCTTGAAAGACATATTAGTTGCCCTTGTATTTTGCGTAGAGATTCATCATGTTCTCTGCTATGTCATTCTTTGATTCCGTGTGCAGTGGTTTGAATTTGATTTCAATGCTGACTTGTCCTTGGGACCGTTTACACCACCTGACATGTCTTTAACCTGTGCATCAACTGTAGAAGTCTTCTCACGTGGGCTATTTGTGTATTCTGGATCACGCTCTTCTTCTACTGCTTCTGGATCACCTTCATACTCTTTATAACCATCTGAACGCATACCTGATAGTTTCATTAGGTCCTTGACCATATCAGCATGTGCATTGTTGGCATTGATATTGATAGTTTCCTGGCCCTCGTCATCGATAGACTGTGTAACTTGTAGACCTTCGTTTAATTGTTCACTGTATTTCTTCTCAAAGTCTTCCATCATTGAATCTAAGTTTAACTCTTCTGATTCTTTCTTAGGACGACCCTTGCCTCTCTTAGGAGCATCTGGATCTACCATTGGATCTTCAGGTTCTAATGATTGAACTTTAACACCTGACTTGGTATATTTGTAATGACGTTTCTTGCCATCCTTGAATGTAACAGTAAAGCCTTGAGCGCCATCTTCTGGACGATCCATTTGAACCTTGTGTCCTTCTTTCTCATGTTTGTCAACGATACCTTTAACATGGGCAGGATCATATGCTTCGTCTAATTCAATTTCTTCCACTTCGTCAAGGATCTCTTCTTCCTCAGAAACTTTCTCGTTCTTCTCATACTGCTCTGGAGTTGTGTCTTCTTCTTTCATTTCTTCCTTGTCCTTGGCCGCTTTCTTCATTGGCTCTTTCTTGTCGCCATCTTTGTCTAAGTCTAGGAAGTCTGGTTTCGCTTCTTCGATCGTTTCCTCAACACCTTCATACATCTGAACACTTTGGACTATTGCCCCTTCGCCGCCTGCTGAGTAGTCTTCTTTATTTTCGCTCTGTAAAATATCATATGCCTTTGCTTCAGCTTCTTGTTCAGAGTTTGCTTCTACATCCATTTCATATGTAACAAGATCAGTGGCTTTTACAAACCATTCTGCTTCTGTTAACGCTTTTTCTTTTACTTCAACTGACTCGTTTGTAGTGTCAGGAGCATCTGTTTGAACGTTTAATGTTTGGATACCTGCTAGTTTAGCATATTCCACAGGATTCTCTTCTGCTACAGGTTGATATACTTCTTGTCCTGTTGCTGAAACTGTGTTGGTCTCTGGCATTAGAGCGTTTGTTGCAGATGGATTGGTAGGGTTGTTCATCTTCTCTGCGTTCTCAATAGCTCTCGCCTGATCCTCATTTGGGTTTTCAATTGCTTTTAATTTTGATAATACGTCATACATTTCCATGGTCTATGTCTCCTATCTAGCAAACGACTTAACGTTTGGTAGTTTTGGTTTCACGCTACCCATGGCTGACTTATCACCCATCGGTAAATCATTCGTTGTTTCTGCTTTTGGTGTGTCGCCTCCAGCAATCTTAAATCTCGTTGGTGTCTCTGGAACTACTTTTGCTGGATCAGCATAGGCCTCACCTGCTTCTTTTGATTGTTCCTCGTAATCTTTTTCCAAGATTGGTGCCTCTTCTGGTTCAGCACCCTCGTTCTCTTCATAAGATTGTGCAAAGTGCTCACTCACGATCTTGATCTGCGACTTAGGTCTGCGTGTGCAACTCTCGATCATGTCGTAGAGTGCGTCCTGTCCTGCAGGATAAGCGATCTCAACCTCAAACATGCAGACTTCCATGTTCTTAACACCTGGAAAGTCCAATGGATCTTCCATAACTGGTGTGGTCTTTGGAGAGCTCATGTTGATGAGATCAAATTTTGCCAACTTGGTCTCTAATTCTTTTAGACATTCGTTATCGCAACCGCCGGCCACTTTAACTCTGTATTTGTAAGTCTGTTCAGACTCTAGTAAATATTGATAATATGTTTTTGTCATGTTTTTTCCCTACCTTGACAGTATTTATACAGTTTTAATCTTTTGAGTCTTTATTTTTCAACAGTTTTTCCAGCATCTCGTTCCTATCTAGGACGTATCCCTCGCCTGTCTCTATAGGCTCATCCTTGCTCTTGCGTTGATCCTGTGCGGCCTTCTTTAACTGTAGATCAATCATCTTAAGTTTCTTGTTAATCTTTGCCGTCTTGGCTGATATGGCATGTCCTAACATGTTGTTGGCAACACCAAAAATTTCACTAGCAAAGCGTGAATCTACGTTAAAGCCAAGATCCATGAGGTCCTGATAACTGTTTTTAGCAAGTTCTGCTAGATCATCCATCTCTTGATCACTGGCTTCTAGGCCTTTGACCGCCGGCAGTGCTGATTCTATCTTATCTATGTTAGCAAAAGTGTCTGCTGGCACAGGTGTCTGTGCTTGTTCAACAGGCTCTTTTAATTCGTTGTCTTCCTCTTTCTCTACAGGTTCTATAGGATCAAGGTCAAATAGCTCTTCTAGTTTCTTTGTCATTATCTCGCACCACTTCTAAAAATATCTTCTTCGGTTACCACACGGAATGTTATGCCGTTGGCCTTACACCACTTAGCGGCCTGTTCCCATTTAGCGTGATTGAGAGCAACTGTCTCTCGGAGGCGACGGTTTTTGTTCTTGCTCTCCACTATGCTTTGGTCCTTAGGTTTGATTTCCACCAGCTCTGTAACTAATTTACCACTTTTGTTCTGGTATTGGACTAAAAAGTCAGGTATGTAGTTACGGTTCTTGCCAGTGAATGGATCTTTGTATGGAATTTTTACGGACTCACTTGCCCACTTGACCACGCTTGGATGTGTGTCACAGAACTTCATGAAAGCATGTTCCCAACCTGAACGATACGTGGGTGCCTTAACACCAACATACTTGTCAGGATTCATTATTGTGAACTTGCCTTTAGCCCACTTGCCTGCCATTATGGCAATACGTTACGGGCCGCGTAGTAATTTGGTTGCTGAACAACGCTTACGCCAACTAGAGTTGCTTTTGATCTTAATCCATTTAGATAATATGCCACTGTTTGATCTATCTGGATAGGATTGTCTACTTCTCTAAACTTGGCCAGTAACTCCTCTACTGTAATTTTGTAACCATTAACAATTTGGAAGAATACTGATGTAAAGTCGTCTGCAATAGATGAATCTGAATAATATTTTCTAAAGAAACTGTTGACAATGTCATAGTCAGCCTGACTAATAACTAATTCTTTTTCGTAGAATTGGTCAAATATTAATACAGTCTTGTCCGTATTGTTTTTTGTTACGTTAACTGAACTCATAATACTATTTAACCTCTACTCCGAGGTGCCAACATTTTGTCCGTTACTAGAAACTAGACTGTTTGTAGTTGGCGTTGTGTTTGTTGTTGTAGGTGTTGCTGTGTTTGTTGTTGTAGGTGTGGTTGGTGTAGAAAAGTTAAACACAGTGTTAGTCACTGCTGGAAGACCTTCTCTGATAACACCTGTTAATACCTCTTCCTTAACACTTTCACTATTGATATCACCGTTTTCGATAACATCATACACACGTCCTGCTTTCTTGGCCGCACCTAATACATCACCTGATGCTAGATCTTCAAATATACCAACACCTGCATCCAGTAAGCCGCCTTGACCAAACACTGTTGATCTAGAACCTGCACGACTTAATGCACTTGGTTCCTTGTCATAGTATGCAGAATTAGCAAAGCCAGGAATTGGTGCACCTGTTTCTCCGTTAAGAGCACCTGCTCCATATTTTACGGTCTCATACCTGATAGTCATCTGATGATTCATTGGATCGCTACCATTGGAATAATCAAATTGATCATGTCTAAATTCTGTAATCACTGGATTGATCAATGTATAGTTAACAAACTGATGTTGATTAAATCCATAGATTGTAATATCTTTAAAGAAACTTGGTTTACTGCCTTGAGCATAACTTGGTGTTTGAGCACCATCTTCGCCTATATAACCCCAATCATTACCTGCTCTATTGGCACTGTAAGTATCTCTACGGTTATAATCAGACTTTGTGCCTGGAGCAAAATTTACCAACGCATTGTTTGCTGTCTGTGAACCATAAGGTTGGCTTGGATCTTTATAGTAGTAACTGTAATATTTAAACCAAAGGTTACGAACTAGATCAGCACCATCATCGTGGAACTCAACTGATACTGGTTCGTAATTGATTTTAGATTGGACTAGACGTTTGCGATTATATTGATTTAAAGTATCAACGTCTATAGTATAGTTTGGCAGTTGTATATTCTTGACCAACAGGCTTACCCTAGCCTGGTCGTCTACACTAAAAGCACTCCTTAAACCTGGCAACTCCGTAACATTCAAGTTAAAATACACATGAAATAAAAACTTGTGTCGCGGATGCAGGTCCATACCAGCTGACCTAAAGGTCTTACTAGCATGTCTGTAGTCTTTTAGATAGTCACTTCCCAGGAATCCTTTAAGGACCTGGTCAAAGAAGCCTGCCATCTATATTAGCCTGTAATTACTGAGCCTAAAGTTCTACCTACTGAAGTGCCTAGACCTGAACCAATTGGTGTTTGAACAGCATTATCAAATCTAATTGTTAATGATACTGTTGCCGGTGCACTATCAGCGTATGTTAAATCGTTATAGTTAACTGTTGTTAGGTAGCAACCATAAAGTTCCCATGTTTCTAACACTGTTGGTTCGTTAGCACCATTACCACCGTCTAACACTTCGCAACGTGTTACAAATTTATAGTCGATACCTGATGAAGCTGATGATTGCTCCATGAAGTCTAATTGTTTCTGTAATTGCTCACCAACTAGTTTAGCAACCGCACCCGATGCGTCGTCACGTAATTCAACAGTAACGTCGTCCCAAGTATGTTTACCTGCTAATCTTACACGTGAGTTGTATAAGTCAATAGTCATATCGTCAAATGATACGCTAGGTCTAGTAAATGTCATTACTTGTTTTGTTAACTCAGTTCTTGGTGTAGAAACACCAAGATTCTCAAATACCGTTCTAAATCGGTATTTTAATTTGGGCATTAACAAGCCTTGGCTAGTTGCTGATTGGTCAGAAGCCAAAGGTATTGTCATTTTGCTTAATGATGAAACAGCCATGTGTATTTCTCCTTGTTCTTATATGTATCGTATTTATCGATCTAGAGTCACAAAAAATGACACCGAAGTGCCATTTTATGCGTAGTTAATTCCTACTATAAATTACCTGCCTCAATATCGCCTGTGTTTTTAATTCTTAATGGAATGTAGATGTATTCCACAGATTTTGTAGGCTCAATTGCGATATCAACGTATAATTCGTTTCTATCAATACGCTCTGGTGTGTTGTTTGTGTCATCACATACAACTAGGTAATCGTAAATACCACGTTTAGCAGTAACATCGTTTAATAACTGTTCACATGATTGTTTAACTTCGTTACGTGTAGTAGTGTCATTTGGTTCAAAGATATAAGCTCTGCCTAATGCTTCTAATCTGTCACGTAAGTAAGCAACCAGTCTTGCCACGTTTACTCTATCAAGTGCTGATGGTAATGAAGCAAGTGTCTTGTTACCGTAGTTTACGATACCTGTTCCAGGTATGAATGTAATTGGGTTAACTTGGTTTTCATATAATGTGTCACGTAGTGATTCTCTAACATTAATTTGTTGGAATTCACCAGTTGACTCATTAATGTAACCTAGTGCTGACGCATTGTCAACTGTTCCACGTAGACCACCTGCTGGTGCTAACCATGGATAACCAATTTCGTCTGCTCTCACAAATGTTCTTAATATCATGTGACTTGGTGGAACAACCACTGTGTTACCTGCTAAGTCATTTGTTCTACCACTTGGGTAGAATGTGGCCGCATATGGATCGGCAGTAGTTAAACCGTCTTCACCATCTGTGCCTGCGCCTTGTGCATCTGATGTCCAATCAAGTATAGCTGAACCCGTGTCTGCCAATCTAAATGGTGTGTCACCAACAACAAAACCTGTGTTGTTTCTGTCATTGTTTAATGCTACCATGTTAGATAATAGTTCTGGATAACCAGGTGCCGCTAACAAGTTAAACTGTTTCTGTTCCTCACGGATTGATGTGTTAGCATCAATGCCTGCCTGCATCTGACCAACGATGATCTTACGCTGTGCTTTTCTGCCCATGTAAGGTGAACCGTTTGCCTTATTACCTGATGCTGTCACCCATGCATCTTTCTGCGTTGGTAATGTGTCATCTGGGAAGTCAGTTGCGTTAAAGTAGTCAACTTGGAACTGTTTAACATTGTAACCTGAACGTCTTGTGTTGAACAGGATCATACCATCTGGATATAATGAGGCGTCTGGTGCGTCAATATCTAGATAGTTACTTGTTAATAGTGATTTTGTAGTTGCTATGTCGTCTGTTATTGGATCTGTTGTTCCATTAGCCGCCCAACGTGCATCTGCAAATAATACACCGTCTTCTGTTGTTTGATCTGTGTTGTCAAGTAATACCCATTTATCAACACCACTTACTGCTTGCCATCTGTATAGTTTAGGATAGTTTTCTAAATCACTTGAGTCTAACCATAAGTCACCATATACAAGTGCTGTTGAGTCACTTTGTAGTGTTGGTGCAGTTGCTGAAACAATAACACCGTTTGGTGAAGTTGATGATAAGTCATAACCACGTGTATCGTTTGATACGTTTTGGTAACCTTTCCATGTAGCACCATCGTTGATCATGATGTCAACATCACTTGCTGATGAATAATACCAATATGTGCCTTCTGCTGGATCTTGACTTGGTTCAGTTGCTGAAGCAGTGTATGCCAATGCAACATAGTTAGAAAGGATAAGATCTGAATCATTACCAGCTCTTACGTTATCTAATGCTGTTGTAATACCTGCGTCTGCTACAGGAGTTCCTGAAGTGTCTTTTAATACAATAACACCACCTTGTGTGTGTCTAATTTGAACAGCGCCGTCTGTTGTAACACTTGCTAAAGTATTAGCAACGTTAGCACCATTGAAGTCACTTACAAAGTCAGTTGCTGTTGTGCCACTCGTTGTAACAGTAACCGCTGAAGTTAATGTAGTTGAGTTCTTAGCACTTGCTTGAATTGTAAATGTTTCACTTGCTGTAAATGTTGGTGCAGTATCCTCAGATGTTACTGTTGTAACGCCTGTTGTGTATCGTTTGTATAATTTGTATGTTGCGTTGTCTGCTTCTGTAGCATCATATTGAACATATAATGTGTTCGCCGCAACGTTTGATCCACCGCCACTTGGGTCAATGTTTTTAAGTGCAGTCTGATCATTTTCATACAACGGAGCACTCACTGTTGACCATGTGTCTGTAGATGCGTTGTAAATTTTAGCAACAATTTCAGCACCTTGGTTAACTGCTGTTGTCTTGATCCATACAGAACCTGTAGGACGTGGAGCAGTGTCTGTTGACTTCCAACGTGGATTGTCATAGTGTTGAGATTGTTGTAATCTTGGATAGTAATATGTTGCCGCTGTTAGGCCTACATCAGTTAATAGTGTTCCTGAACCATTTGCTAATGTCAACACACCTTCTAATGATGAACCGTCTGCTGAAACATCACCGTCTGCATAGATTTCTAATTTGTTGCTTACCACGGCCGCTGTAACACCTGCAATTGAAGCTGAGTTAATTGAACTTGCTAATGCTGTTACAGTAGTTCCACTTAGTGTAACTGTTGTGCCATTTAACACAATGCTATGACCTGATGTCAAAGTAGGACTTGCTACTGTGCCTTGGATAGTTGGATGGCTATTGTGCCAATCATCTGAACCAACTAACACCCAAGCATTGTCTCGGTTTTTGTAGTAGACTGGATTATTGGCATTAGTTGCTACTACTGCATAGTCACCGATCGCACCAATTGATGTTTTTGGTATACCTGCTGTCAGGTCGTCTGTTGATGTAATAACTGTAGGAGTTTTGTGAGTAAATGCACCTGTTGATGAATTCCACTCATGAATACCCCATTCTGTATTTGCTGTGTCTAACCAGAATGAATTGTTATCTAAAGAGCCTGTTGGTCTTGTTAGGCTTGCTGAAAGTTCAGCAAGATCTAAATCAACACGCTGGATGTATGCTCTGTTAGAAACACCTAAAACTGAGTAGGCCGCTAATAAGCCATATTCGTTTAATTCGTATCCATTAATTGGTGTGCCAGCACTTGTGTTATAGAAAGTTGGATTACCATATAATGTAATCAAATCTCTCTGGCTTGTAACCAAATTAATTTTGTTAGCATTGGCCGCTGTTGTGCCTGATGCTGTCGCTGTTGATGTTCCACTTGTTTTATCTTGTGCTGTTGCAATCAAGATATATGGAACAGAATTCGTTGCGGCAGGTAGGTATTGACTTTGGTCAACTACACTAACCTCTACGCCTGGGGAAACTAATGCCATAATTTTAATCCTCTTTAACTGTTACGAATATTTATTAAAATCTTCCTAAATTAGGCGTTTTACAAAGCCTTTGTAAAGGTCTGTGCATATAAATAACCGTATGACCAGGCCTATTTGTGAAGCATGTAGACAGCACCACTGTGCTATTAACTATAAACGAAACGATAAAACATATTATCGCAGTCGATGTTTGGCCTGTATCAATAGAAATCGTAAAGTAAGATTACCTGAACCTAGATGGAGATTGTCAGGTTACGTTAAAAAGAAAACCTGTGATCTATGTAATTTCCGAGCAAAACACGGAAGTCAGATACATGTCTATCACATGGATGGAAATCTTAACAATAACGATTTGAGGAATCTGAGAAGTATTTGTTTAAATTGTTCTGCTGTTGTGCAAAGAGAAACAGCCTGGAAGCCAGGAGACTTATCACCTGATTAGATCTTCTACTTGTTTATAAAGATCGTCCAACGATCCATTGTTGTCTAAAGTGGCATCAAAATCTGTGCCAATCCAATCATATTCTGATCTGTGAACTTTTAGTGTTTCTAACTTTTTAGTATCGCCATCAACGGCATGTTGATACCAAGCAGGTCTTTCTCCTCTGGTAACTTCTACACAAACAGCACCTAGATCTTTTAACATCTTAACTTCATTTTTAAATCTAACATCACTAATAATAATATCATCATCTGTTTTACGTAATTTGTTTTCTAAACTTGCTAACCACATGTCATCGTGAAAGTGTCCTCTGATGACATCCGTGCCAACATGTTGTAAGATCCATCTGGGTGTTAGGTGTGGCATGTCTAATCTTTTAGCCCACCATTCATCTACTTGTTCACGCCATTCACGGCTTGATTTTGAACGACCTTCTAGCATGTCTCGGTCCCATCCAAATATTTCACACATGGCATTTTTTAAATTGCCTGCAAAACTTTCTCTTCTAAACTCGTGTAAGTTAACAAGATAGTCTGCTACTGTGTCCTTGCCTGATCCTATAAGTCCGCTGATTGCTATGATCATTTTAGTTTGTTTACTCCAAGATGTTTGATGCATGATTGTAGCATTTCTATCTGACGTTTGCAATCATCTAGGGCATGATGGCTAGCCGATTTGACCTCTGGCATGTCCGGCCAGAGTGCGTATACTGTTCTAGCATCACGGACATTCCAAAACTTCCATGGTAAACTAACACCAAGTTCTTTATAAGCGTGTTCCAATATGTTCATATCAAATGTAGGCCCGTTTGCCCATATCCTGTTGCTTTGCCATATCAGTTTGCCTAGTTCATCCAAGCACTCGTGTAGATCTCTGCGACCTACTTCCTCAAAGACTTCTCGCTGTGCTTCAGGCACTTGATGAGCCCACCATTCAATGGTGTTGTCATCTGTCTTACGATTTGGTTGGCTTTCGGGTGTCACCCTGGCATAGAAATGGCGTTCTGGCCAACCCGTGGATAGTGGGTCGAAGACCTGAGCCGCTATAGTCATAATCATAGCGTCTGGGCCTGTAGCTAGTGTTTCGATGTCAATCATTAAATCCATACTCGTATTATACTACCAATTGGATTTTATGTCAACCTATTTGCGTTTAGGTCCTTTTGGAGATATCTTCTTTAGGAAAGGTGTTTTTGGTTTAGCACGTTTTGACGTTGCTACTTTCTTAGGTTTGAGAACTTTCTTGAGTGCGTCTCTGCGTTTGAATTTGTTTAGGGCCTGCATTATACGGCTTGCCACGTTTACTTTTTTAGTTTTCTTTGCTCTGCGTGCCTGCACTGCCTTGGTTCTGGCACGGGTCTTTTTCATTTGGGCTCGTTTAGCGACGTCAACTGATGCACCGCACTGTGCTGGACTTGATACCAGTCTACCTGCACGATTACCAGTTTCGCAACGCCATTTCATTTTAACCTTGGCCTTGCCAGAAGCACCGCCCTTGCCTACACGGGCAAAGACCATACCTTCTGATATGATGTCACTGATCTTCATTAACCAATGACCCAGCTTAGTGGCTCTGAATGATCCACGAACAGTTCTAGATCTCTGATCAATCTATCCATTTCTGCCTGTGCTTCTGCTTTTAATGCAGAACCGTTCAACGGTGTTCCGCCCTGTGGACCAGCGATCGTGGCAAACTTCTCTCTGGCCTCACCAATTATCATTTTTGATGTAGCGTAAGTGTAGTCTCTTAACCATTGTGATATTGGCGGATCTTGTAGTAATACTACTTCTGGTTTATAGTTGTAGTGCCATAATAAGACCTGTTCTCCTGAACCTTTTGGATCACGAACGAGTGTTAGTTTCTTACTAACTGGTTCATACGTATAGTTTAAGTATCCGCCAAACATACGCATAGCCTGTTCTACATACTGTGTATATAGATCAAAGGTCGCCAAACCGCCGGCATATGAATAGTTTAACAAGTAAACATTTAGGGTTGCTGATGAAAACGGATCAAAACTTGATGAATACGGGCCTGTAGAGTCACCCATTGTTCTACGGAAGATCTGTCTAACCGATTGAACTTCCTGCGGAAGTATATATTGATTAGTGTTTTCTGTTAATGTCAATAACGAATACGATTCTTCATAGGCATTTTGAGCTCTGGTTCTATAGGTATTCAGAGCCTTTGAATAAGCGGTTTCGTAGTGTTGTGGGTCAAGTTCAGTATCAACTATGCCTTCGCCTAATCGGTTAGCAACATAATCAAATACGTCCTGTTTTAATGTAGTTAAATCTGCCATGGTATTCTCCGTTAGCAGTATTTATCTATTAGGTTGCTTTGATAATAATAAGATTTTCGTTGAAGCGACCATTGACTGCTGTGCCGGTAGTTTTGAGGTCGTCAAACAGTTTACGACTATCCGGTTTGCCTGACATTCTTAATTGCTTAATAGTTTCTTCTGGCTTACGCAGAGTCTTTTGACTTGACTTGTTAGTGTCAAACCCTAAGATACTTGTGCCCTTGACTGCGAACACTTTAGCATAGTCGTCGGCAACGTAGTATTGTAGTTTACGATTCTTAACATTGTAGACCCAAAGCTCACTTGCTTTAAGAATCTTAACTGGCTCTACTGTTTCTAATTTAAACTCTGGATAGTTTCTTAGGTGTTTTAATTTCCTGACGATCTTCTCTGGAGGAACCGGTTTTTTCTTTCTTGTGCCTACTTTAGCCTTCTTACTCTGATGATATGCGTCTAATTCTGCTATAATCGCCGCACAGTAGTTGATCATGTTCTTTTGCTGGGTCTTGGTATAACAACCATAGCCCTCGCTTAAATCAGCGTCTACGTCAGCTACAGCATCCTTGAGCTCTGCTTGTTGCCTTTCCCAATGTGTCTTGATCAGACCAACGTGCTGTGCCAGTATATTGTAATTGGCTAGAATGTTCTGTATTCCTTCTGGCTTCTCGCTGGCCTTGATGTCACCTTCAAGGTATTTGTCCCATACAGCATCGATCTCGCCCGCGGCCTCGTGTGCCTTGGCTATCATTATTTCCTGTATGTTTGGTCTATTGGGTTTATCCTTGGCCGCTTCTTCATCATCACTGGCGGACTTCTGATGATTAACTATTGCTTCTTTACAGGCTTTGACCATGTGTTCTTTTTCATGCTCTGTAAGTTCTAGACCGATCAACGCCATTCTAGCATACCATCCACTGGATATTGGAGTCCAGGAATCTTTGATCTTACTAAAGTCTTTGACTAAGTCCTTGTGCTTGTTCAGTTCCAGCCATTCTATTAACCACTTCTTAGAAGTTTTCTTGTCCTGTGTGTAGTTATACCAATTACATCTAGAAGCCAGTGCCATGCGTCTGTCGTCAGCTGATGGCTGTCCGTCAAACATCTTTTCGTCACCGTATGCTTTCCTGTCCTCTATAGATATCTTTGCTGGCTTTATGCTCAAAGTAGTGTTCCCATCGTAATCATTTTTTGATAATCTCTCAACATCTCGTTGCACTTATCTCTCGTCTCTAAGAAAGTCTGTGTAGGTTTATGTTTTCTCCTGCATTCAATTTCCGCTTTACTTAACTCAGAAATCATGGCAGAGATATTTTTGTTTATCTTCTCCAAGTCTTTTTTGACGTGAAAAGGTAGATTTTTTACTGTTTTTCGTAGTTCCGACTCTATTCCTTGCCAGTCTTCTGAAGTTTCAATTTGTAGCATATATCCTATTATATAACTTTCCTATTTTTAGGTCAACCAAAAGGTGCGATAAATAGTTAGATAACGAGAACATAAGATGCCAAGATTAAGTTTATATAGACAGAACAAGACCAACGACTACAAGTTCATAGACAACAGAGTGCGTGAGATGTATACCGCCGGTGGTGTGGACATATTTGTTCACAAGTATCTAGGAACAAAAACAGTAGGCGATAGCTCTGTGAGAGACACAGGCGATGTAACTCGTCCAACATATGACGAGTCAGATCCATTACAGATTGAAGATTTATTGTTCCTTGAGAACAGGAACAGAGAATACGACGATGACGTCTATGTCATGCGTGGTGTTTACAATGTCCAAGATATTGATTTTGATCTTAGCCAGTTTGGCCTTTTCCTGAACGGCGACACACTGTTTATCACATTCCACTACAACGACATGATTGATTTCCTGGGTCGCAAGTTGATGGCTGGTGATGTGTTAGAACTGCCAAACTTAAAAGACTATCATCCATTGAGTGATGCGGCTCCAAAGGCCTTACCTAAATACTATGTGATCCAAGATGCGGCTTATGCCTCAGAAGGATTTTCGCCAACTTGGTATCCACACCTATGGCGTGTCAAGGCAACACCAATGGCGGCTACACAAGAGTTTGATGATATTCTCAACAAACCAATGGATCCAGATAATCCAGATGCAGGAACACTGGAAGATTTCTTATCAACCAAGAACAAGAATCAAGAGATCAATGATGCTATTGTCCAACAGGCAGAGATCGAAGTCCCACGCAGTGGTTATGACAATACGGCATTTTATGTCACAGCAACAGTAAATGACGAACCAGTCAATCCAAACGATGTATTGGTCGGTGATTCAACTACCAAAGATGGCACAACACCTAAGGTAGACGGCTACCTAGTTGGTTACATGACTGGCAATAACGTGCCACCAAATGGCTTACCAGTTACACCAGGTGTAAGTTTTCCAGCTAATCCAGGAACGGGAGACTACGCATTGAGATTAGACTACTTCCCTAACAGACTGTTCCGTTATGATGGAACACGTTGGGTCAAGGTAGAGGATGGCGTGAGAACAGAACTAACACCAGGCGATACAGATAACAAGACATTGAAAGAATCATTCCAGAGCAACCGAGCAACGGTGCAGACAACAGACAGAGGTAATATACCAAGTAGCCAATCATTGAGCGACTTGCTAAGACCCACAAAGGATAATTAATGGCAACCACAGTCCCATTTTTCTATGATGATCAGATAAGAAGATTCCTCATACAGTTTACGAGGATGTTCTCTAACTACCAAGTTGAGTATGGCAAAGACGCATCAGGTGCGGCTACTCTAGTGCGTGTTCCTATCAGATACGGAGATGCATCAAGACAGGCGGCTACCATCATAGCAGACAACTCAAGAAACAAGATGCCCAATGCACCAATGATGAGCTTTCATATCACAGCATTAGACTATGCCCGTGATCGTGTGCAGGAACCTTACTTCGTTGACAAGAAGTCTCTAAAACAGAGAACCTGGGACGAAGCAACGCAGACTTACGAACAGACTCAGGGTAACGCATTTACGGTAGAACGTTTGATGCCTGTTCCTTACAACATGACCATACAGTTAGACGTTTGGGCATCAAACACCCAAATGAAACTACAGATCTTAGAACAGATACTTCCTTTGTTTAACCCATCAATGGAGATACAGGCCACAGACAACTATATCGATTGGACCTCATTGAGTGTTGTGGAACTAACAGGTGTTAACTGGTCATCAAGGACCATTCCTGTTGGCACTGACGATAACATTGACGTTGCTTCATTAACATTTAGTGTGCCTATGTGGTTAACAATGCCTGCCAAAGTTAAAAAACTTGGTGTTGTTCATAAAATTATTGCTTCCATATACGACACAGACGGTAATGCCGCAGATGCTATCGTAGATGATGACATCTTAATGGGAACTAGACAAAAAATTACACCATTTGGCTATCAAATATTGTTAATTGGAAATCAGATACAGTTACTTGAACATGAACAAGTTGATCCAGCAGACGGAACATTGACTAAGAGTGATTTAATAGATACATCAAACCCATTGGTATGGTCAGGATACATTGATACATTTGGTGAACTCAGAGATGGGATCAGTCAAATTAGATTATCAAGTCCTCATGTTGACACAGAGATAGTTGGCACTGTTGCTAAACATCCAACAGATGATAGAATATTATTGTTTAGTGTTGACGCAGACACAATACCAGGCAACACATTAGCACCAGTTAACGCTGTTATTGATCCTTTAGCAAGTGGTCCAGGTGCTGGTCTAGCAACTGCTGTTAGAGGTCAGCGTTATTTGTTAACAGATGCTATTGGTGATAGTAGTAATAGTAACCCAAGTGATGCCTGGGGTAACTTAGTTGCTGAAGAAAATGATATTGTTGAATATGATGGTGGCGTCTGGAATGTGGTATGGAATGCATCAGATCAAACAGCAGACAATTCAACAGACATCACAGACTACGTTACTAACTTAACTACAAGTGTGCAATACAAGTGGACTGGCACAATGTGGGTTAAAAGTTATCAAGGCATTTATCAAGGAGGCGAATGGAGTCTAGTCCTTTAAACGCAGTAGGTATATGGTTCTATTCCGTATCCACTAGTAGATATCTATATCTCTTACGCAACGATCCCAAACACCCTGGATCCTGGGGACTACCCGGGGGCAAGGTTGAAAAGAAGGAAAGTCTACTGGATGCTATGAAACGTGAATGCTCTGAAGAGATAGGATCTTTTCCTGATACTATCAGAATTGTTCCAATAGAACAGTTTACATCAGCAGATAATCATTTCGTGTATCACACGTTCTTTGCTGTGGTAGCAGACGAATTTACACCTAAGTTAAATGATGAACATCAAGGATATGCCTGGGTAGATTCAGACACAATACCTAAACCACTACATCCAGGTCTTTGGTCCACCATCAATATTGAAGAAGTAAAAAGTAAAGTTAAAGTAGTAGAAGAATCAGTTAACTAGATGTCAGCGTAACTAATCCACTCACCGTAGGTCATTTCTGAAAAGTTACGGCAATCTTTCCATGCATCAGGTGTGTCTGTTCTTACCCTTCCGCCGTTTAGATTGTTTAGTGTGGATACCCTTGTGAAACGTGTTCCACGATATGTCTGCATTATTGTTAATATCTCATTAGCAAGACCTTGGTTCTTACCTTCTTCAAAATCATACCCTAATAGGAATATTTCTTTGTGTTGATCAAATGCTGGCAACCAAACTGCTAAAGCCTGTTCACTCAACAGTGTGCTGTAGGGTATTAAGTATAGTTCTCCTGGAAACTTGAGACACTTGCCTGCTGATGAATATACCACGGTGTTGACCACATATTTGGATTCAACCAATCGTTGAAGTGTTTCTACGTTTTTTGATATGTAAAAGTTACATGACATCTCATCACATATCCTACCCGAACCATATGACTGTAATCTCAATTTGCCTAATAGTCCGCCACGGTGTCCTTCAACTTTTCTTATGTCAAATTTACTGCGTGAATCACCGTCTGCTATCGCCACAGCACGGCCTGATATGTGTTGATTTTCAATTGGATTTTGGACCCACTCACGGTCCTGGACTTTCTTGCCGGCGACTATTCGACTGTTGGCTACAACAAACTCGCCCTCGTAGTCTGAGCGATAACGCTCATCCATGTTACACCTTGCCTACGGCTACTTCGATTACACCTACTCCACTGTCAGTCTTTGCTTCGAGGGCTTTACCAACAACAGAACCTGGAACAAAATTTTGTGGATCCCATGCTTCAGCATGTCCCTCACTGGCTGATGTTACCAATAGATCACCACGTTCAATTGGACCCACTACCTTGCACGGAACACGACCTGTGAGTGCTATGTCCTGGCCTTCTGACCTTTGATTCATCTTGTAAGCAGGGTCTGTGGAAACTATTCCGATGACCTTGTGATCAGCATATGAAGAACAAGCAGTTACTTCTTTGGCTCCACCTATGACAACAACCGTTCCTGCCTCATACATGTCATCCGTGGCATATCGTTCTGCCAAGTCAGCATACTGTGCTGAGGTTGATTTAGCAAATACCGTATTGAATCCTACTGTTGCGTTACCAATATTACCAACTCCGTCTGCTGAACCGTTCAATGCTCCGCTGGCTATAGTTGGTGTTGTTAAGGTCTTGTTTGTTAGTGTTTGTGTAGATGCTTCACCCACCATTGGTTCTCCGCCCGCTGTGGTTCCATCATGTGCGACCAATACGTTTTTATCTGTGTCGTAAGATATCTCACCAGCAGAACCTGTGAAAGCATTGTTCTGTGCTGTGGTTCCTCTTCTAAATTGTAGCGTGGTAGGCATTTCCTAAATCCTCTGTATTCTTTTCGTTATTTATCTTGTGTTAAGCACCCACATAGGCTTCCGACTCGCCTAGGTCAATGGTCGTCGTTGTGCCAATTGGCTCCATCTGATCGTAGACCGTGCCCAATGACACTCCAAACGCATCTTGGGCACCTGACTCAAAGGGTGTCTCTACCGTGTCATCACTTGGTCCCGTTGCTAGATCCTCGTTACCGCCTGCCGCCGGGTGTGTGGTTATGGTTGATGATTGGAAGCCTGATGCTCCGCCTCCACCACTTGCTGTTGCGAACGATAATGTTCCGGCACCGTCTGTCTGTAGGACCTGACCTGACGTTCCATCCTGTGATGGCCATTTGTATGTCACATTTGCTGTTATCGCTGTCGGAGCTCTAAAGGCCACATAGTGACTGCCATCATTGTCAGGAAACGTTATAGTTCCTATATTACCTACAGCAAGATTACCGCCTGTGATATTACCTGATGCAACCACTGTTGAAGTATTGCCTAAACTTGCTGGTGTTGTTCCGTCTGCGGCGAACACACCCATGGTGCCTCCATCATCCTTGATGGTGATATTGCCTAGATTAATGGTTCCTGCCGCTAGGAAGATCTCATTCCACCTGTTTGTGGCATTACCTAAATTATAAGTTACGTTGACACTTGGTATTAAATTGCCCAGCACTAGACCGGTCGACAGTGATCCTGCCGTTGTGATGTTACCACCAGTGATGTTACCTGTGGCCGCAACCTGTCCTGCTGTGGTCAAGTTACCACCTGCAACGTTGCCTGTTGCTGTGACCGTGGTTCCTGCTGTGATTGAACCTGTAGCATCAATTAGGCCACCTGTTAAGATGTTGCCGCCTGTGATGTTGCCCGTGAATGTCGGAGCATCTGCTACTGCTATCGTAAATGTGTCAGTGCCAGCATCACTTGACAGTGATATATTAGTTCCTTCTGATACTGTCAGTGTGTCGCCCACAGTGTCTGCCACCAAGCTGGTGCCGTCAACGGTCACTGTGCCAAAGCCATATGCTGATGCCTGTTCCCAATCCTGGTTAGTGGTGCCAATGGTTATCGTTCCATCAGTAGTCAGTTTCCAAACTGAATCTGCGTATGTGGTTCCTTCCGTGACTGAAACTTGTGTGCCTGCCGTTATGTCATTGGCATCATCGGCGTCCTTGGTCCTGTTCCATGTGCCGTTTGAGCCCGTGCCAACCGTGGCCACATTATAGATACCGTTCTGTGCCTTGTTAGTCTGTCCTATGACTAGGACACGATCGCCCTGCGAGAGGCTGACTCCGTCTACCGTGGCTGGTGCTCCACCTGACAAGGTAACGTTTGATGTTGATATTGCCCTACAGGCAAACTTAAATGACGTTTCCTGTAGCTGGTGGGCTCTGGGCCTGGTTAATCCCATCTAGTATTCCTTAATGTAGATCTACCCAGGAACTGTTCGCGTATGCCTGGATCTTGTTCGTTGTTGTGTTATATATCAACCACCCATTAGCGGCTGTCAGTGCATCTCTCTCTGCTGTTGTTAAGTTAGGCAAGCGGATCGGATCTTCCAGTGTGATTGCTTCCTGGCCGCCTGCTCCTAGATTCTGTATACCAACTTCTGATTCGAACTGTATAACCGAACTTGCGTCACCTCGAACAGCACCAGCTATGACTAAATCGCTGTTGATAGTGACCAGTCCGGTTCCGTTTGGATCCAGGGTGATATTACCATTCTCGTCAGTGCTGATGATTGTGTTTGATTGAATTCGTATGTTAGTGCCAACTGGACCTGCTAGGTATATCTCGTCAAAGTTATCATTGGCCTTATCAAACGAGGTGCGTAATGGATCACCTGTTCCGTCGTTGGCCGCTGTTCCGATGTTGATTGTCTGTTTTGCCATATCTTTCTATTCTCCACAACTATTTATCACAATTAACAGACAAGAAAAAAGGCACATAAAGTGCCTTTCTTCCTACTAGCCTTTTAACGATTAGTGTTTGCCGATCACTACTTCGATCACGCCTTCTTCACCGCTAAAGTCTTCTAAAGCCTTACCAATGACTGCACCAACTTTAGGATCTGCTTCAGCTCTCGCCTTACCATTTCCTGCTGATACCATCATGTCACCTTTAGCAACTGGACCTTGAACCTTACACGGAACACGACCTGTCAATGCTACCATTGCTGTGTGTTCTGCTTCAAGACCGTCGTTCATTCTGTAAGCTGGGCTTGTTGATACAACACCTGCCACTTTCGTGCAGTGATCTGTATCACACTGTGACACTTCCTTCTCACCACCAAAGTGAACAACTGTTCCTGGTTCATAGTCAGCATCTGCTTCGTATTTCTCAGCCAAGTCAGCGTATTGTGCTGAAGTCGCTTTAGCGAACACTGTGTTAAAGCCTGTAGTTGCGTTACCAATATTACCAACGCCATCTGCCTGCTCGTTGATGATACCTGTTGAGTCAACACTTAATATGCCTGTGCCACCAATCGTGAACGTAACGTCACCGCCGTTAGCCGCTGTCACATTTGTTGTGCCGTTATTGATGTTGTCAGCTGACACAGCACCTAATGAACCTGATGTGATGTCTGCTGGTGTAGTGCCGTCTGATGCAAAGATCGCTAATTCACCTGATGACTCTTTCAACTGGATCGCACCCAAGTGGATCGTTCCAGCATCTACGTAGATGTCTGTCCAACGCACTGTTGCGTTACCNATNGAGTATGTTGAGTCTGCCGCTGGCATCAAGTTACCTTTAACGTCGATCTCTGTCTCGTTATTCGCTTCAACAGTTGCACCACCTGATGTAGATGAGATGTTAGTAACTGTTGTAGTCGTTGTGATCTTACGAACTTCGATCTTGTCGCCTGATAATGGAGCTTCTGTGAACGTCAATGTCGTTCCTGACACACCATAAGCAGTTGTTGGTAATTGGACCACACCGTTGATAGAAACGATACATGATGCTGTCGTTTGTGATTCGCTCAATGTGAATGCCACTGTTGAGTTGTCACCATCAAATGTTTCTGAAGCGATAACCGTGAACGCCGGAACACCGACCGTTTCCCAACCATCACCACTTGTGTATTGCTCAAGTGAGTCCGCTGTTGTGTTGAAACGCAACATACCTACCACGCCAGTGCCTGGACGCTGTGCCGTGTTACCAATTGAAATCATAACTGAGTCTGTAGTAGCGACTTTAAATGATACGTCAGTTGTCGGAGTGCCTGTGGCGATGTTAACTGTGTCAGTGCCTGCGTCAACGAACAACATGTTAGCATTGTTGTCTGACTCAACACGAAAGTTTATGTCTGCACCTGCTTCGTTGACTGTAACCTCACCACCCGATGTTGCTGTGATATCATTGCCATCTAACGATAAGTTATCAACTGCAATCGATGTTGCGCCTGCAATATCACCACCACTGATTGTTGCTGTGCCGTCTGTGATTGTGCCTGCTGTTACCAAGTTACCACCAGTGATGTTACCTGTAACTGAAGCAAGACCACCTGTTAGTAAGTTACCACCAGTGATGTTACCTGTTGCTACAACTGTCGCTGATACTGCTAAACTAGCCGCATCAAGTGCCGCTTTAGTTCCACTAATAACTTCGCCTGTGTTACTTGCTTCTGAGTAGAATGAGATAGTTGATGCTGAGTTATCCCAACCCATGAACGCAAATTTCTCAGAACCGTCATAGTAATACATTGTCATACCACGGTCTTTGTTATCATCTGTTGTAAGTGGAGCATCGTCCGCACCACGACCTAACTGGAAGATTGGATCAACTAATGTTGACACTGTTGAGTTAACAGTTGTCGTTGTTCCGTTAACTGTCAAGTCACCTGTAACTGTCAAGTCGTTGCCAATCGTTACGTCATCTGGTAAGCCGATAGTTAATGTGTCAGTTGCTGAAACTGCTACTTCAATTTCGTTGGCAGTGCCAGCGAATGTCAAAGTGTCGCCATCAGCGATCGATTGGTTGGTAGTGCCATCAGTGATAGTAAACACTGAGCTCAATGCATCATCAACGTATTGTTTTGTTGCCGCATCACCGTTTGCTACTGGTGCGCCAATGTTACCAACAACGTTTTGGTTCATTTCAATTGTGCCTGACGCTAATACTGTCAATGAACCTGTTTGAGTTAATGCTGATGTTAACAAATTACCACCAGTGATGTTACCTGTTGCTGTGATAGCATCGTCTGCTGTTAGACCACCTAGACGTAAGTCTGCGTAGTCTGTTACTGTCATTGCTGTGGCTGTTCCCGCTGATGAAGTTTCTACCAATGCAAACTCTGTTTCTGATCCATCGTAGCCCATGAATACTGAAGTGTTGTCACCTCTTTCCAGGTATAGACCTACGTCGTTCGCAAATGCTCCAGTTGCATCACTGTTCAAGACCATAATAGCATCTTCAACGGTTGTGTTTGTGGTTGAAACTGTAGTTGTAGCACCGTTAACTGTGAGGTTACCTGTGATCGTCAGGTTGGACCCATAAGTTAAGTCGTTTTCCAACTTACCAGCGGTAACAGAATTGTTAACTAGCTTACTTGACCCAACAATGGTTGCGTCAGTGATCTGATTGTTCTTAATTCTTGTGACTGCCATAATTTTTTTTCCTTAAAATCTGTTTGGAGTCGCTAAACTCCGATATCTAACGTTAGATAACGGATGTGTTCCCCCCGCTATTACCAATATTTATTTGAATATTAGAATTTTAACCTGTTACGGCCCTGTATAAACTGCTGATATTATTGAATAAACTGCGTGGTTAATTTACCCTATTTTCCAGTTTGCTCCGTCGGAGTATACTGGCACGTTGTTAGCACCTCCTCCTGTTACCGTTGATGCAAATGTCGTTGCCGACGCATCAGTCACGAATGCTCTTGCTCCTGCTCCCACAGATGATGCTGATGGTAAGTTTGTTACCAACACTGGCGTGGTCTTGACATATGAACCTACTGAACTGCCCAGTGTCTTTGTCAAAAACCTAACGGTGACCTTATCACCTGATGCAGGTGCTTGTGTGAATGTTAGTGTGGTTGAGCTCACGGAGTAGGCAGTCGTTGGTAACTGTAACACACCATTGATGTCAACTATGACTCCTTCCGTTGTTGATGCTGATGATAATGTGAATGCCACTGTTGAATCGTCACCATCAAAGTTCTCTACCAGTGTGGTGTAGTCTCCTGTTGCGTCCCATTGAGATCCATCATATACTTCCAATGCACCAGTTTCAGAATTGTATCTTGTCTCACCAGTTGATGGTGATCCTGCCCTCTGTGATGTGTTACCAACAGGGATAACAAAACCTGTTGTTCCTGCGATTATAAATGTTCCAGACTCAGCATCTATGGTGATGTCATCACTAGCTGTTACTGATGTGATCGTGGTATCATTGATTTCAAGATTGCCGACAGTTGAGGACTGTGCATCAACATAGGCTTTAGTGGCCGCGTCTTGTGCTGACAAAGGATCTGCTACGTTAGTAATATTTGTTGAGGATACGTCAATGTTACCGGTGCCATTCGGATTTAACACGATATGTGCATTAGCATTTACTGAAATTACTTGATTGTTTGAAAATTGTAGATTACCGACTGTGGCATTACCCGCCACTGTGAGGATGTCTGTTGTTGATACCGTGCCGATACCAACTTTGGAGTTGCCGTAGTCAACTACCAGTGTGTTCGTGTCAAATGTTAAGTTGGTGTCTCTGGCAAGATCATCTCGCAAGAGTCTACCAGAAATTCGCCCTTGGGCCATGGTATCTCCTCATCCTCCGTGTTTCACGGATAACCTTGTTCTATCGCAGGTTTACCTCGGTTTGTCCCCAACACCTTGTTGGTTATGCGTTTATTTATCTTAAAAATTAATCGGGAGTTTCGCCAATGCCTTGGATGACTGTGATGGTCTCTCCAGTTGGCGGTGCCTCATCAAATATAACGTCATCTGATGATAGTGTGTAGTGCGTGGTTGATTCCTGATGGACTCCACCAATGAACACTAGTAGTTGTCCTGCTCCTGTCGGAGTGGTTGACAGTGTGAATGTTGTTGTTGAGCTGTCGCCAGTGAAGGTATCTATGGTCAGTGTCTTCTCACCGTCGAGTGCCACCTGTTTAAATGTTGAGCCATTGTAGTATTCTAATTTTCCTAGATCAGTGTTAAATCGAAATGACCCAAATGTTGGTGCGTCTGGTCGCTTGGCTGTGTTACCTGATGGTATGTCAACTGACTTTACCACACTGCTTACTGCAGGTTCTTTTAAAAATCTACCAGCCATTGCTTATCCTTAGATAGAAGTGTATGATACAACGCAGTTGATAGCTGACGCTGTGTTTGCTGTAGCACTGATGAAATCACTGTTCTCTAACAATAACTTCTCGCCGCCCGCATACAATTGATATGTGTCATTGGCCGCAATCTCTAAACTGTCTGCTACCAAGTTGACGTTGCCAACTGAATCACCGCTCGGCACTATGTTGATATCAACTGCCACTGCTGATGATGTGTAGTTAGTAAACGTTGCATACGTAACTGCTGTGTTGCCACTTGATGTGTAGACCGTTGTCGCTGAGTCATTTACCTGTGTTGTTGAAATTGACATTTGTTACTTCCTAAAATATAATGCCGAATACCACGGCTTTTGATTTACTTACTAATTCATCTGCTGATGTCGTTCCTGACACAGCATATAAACCCGTTCCGCCGGACCCTGCCGCTTTGGCATAAACAGTTGTGTAACCTGACTGTCCTGTTGGATCACTTGCTTCGTTTTGTAACCTCACTGCTGATCCATCTACGTGTAATATGCCTGATCCATCTGCGGCGATAACAATGTTACCGTTACTTGCTGACACGATGCTCTGTCCATTGACATCTAAGTCTCCGCCTAGTTGTGGTGTTGTATCTTCTACAATGTTTTCAATACCGCCATTACCTGACACTGATGTAGCAATAGCAACAACAGTTCCGTCGCCGTTGTCAATTGACCATTTGTCTGTTGACTCTACGTATACTAATCTAGCATTTGTTGACGAACCTCTATCAACCTCAAGGCCTGATAAGTTACCAGTAACTCCCGCTCCTGACTCACCGTCATTGAGGAGTATCAATCTGTCCTGGATGTTGGTGTCAGTTGAGTTGACCGTGGTCTGCGTGCCTGTGACATTTAAGTTACCTGTGATGGTAACCGTATGTGTGGTAATACCTACGTTGCCGTCTATTGCACCCGAGGCATCGTATGTGTATATGTTGTAATCACCTGATGTTCTTTTTACTGTTGCCATGGTCCTATCCTATTTACAACTTATTTATCTTCTGTTTGAACTGCTCCATTGTGATTTCTTCAATGTTTTTCCATTTATTTTCCCACTTCACTGATGTAGATGTTGGGCTAGTTACTCTAAAGAATATTGCTTTGCGAAAGTCGTTGGCAACTTGCTGTATATGATATACCCAATTACCTGCATAGGTTGCCTTGTCGGTGTTAGGTTTGTAGAACTCTGTGCCTCCATATACATTGTTAAGTAGGCCGTCTGGTGATCCTAGATCAAATCCTAAAAAGTAAATGTGCGTATGTCCGTCTAAGGCCGCACGACTTATAGCAACCGGTCCTGAACTCATGCCATAGTATGGTCTCTCTATCTTGTGTGACTTTGAATCTGGTAGAGGTCTACGTGTCCAATGTTTCACACGTTCAGGTATGCCTAGTTCTTGTATCTTATCTGATATGGGCTTGTCTGTTGATATGAGGACATTAGGCATGAATTCTCTATAGATTGCATTACACCCATAGATTGTTCCTTTACCTATTAGATCCTGTTGCGGGTTTATCTCTAACCTACTTTTGCCGTTACCTAATACAAATGCTACTGTCATAAAAAATCCTCTCTCAGCTATTTACTAAGAGAGGATCCCTGTCGATAAGAATCTTGATTAGATTGCTGTCAAGGTCAATAAAGATTCAGATGAATCGTCTGCCACTGCCCAGGTGTAAACAACATCATTATAATCAACCGCTCTGTGAGCTGTGATCTTTTTGATTGCTTTTGCTTCGCCTGCTTCATTCAATCCAACGATGGACATCTCGCCTGCCGCATGTCCGTTGATCTTGTCAACTAATATACATTCGCCCTGTAGTGAGCCTGCATCGTTTGAAACTGTGAATGTTTTAGAACCTTTTTGATTAACAATGTAACCCTCAAAATCTGTTCCGCCGATGTCTGCTCGGATTGGAATAGTTGCTGGAGCTGTGCCTGTTGGTCCTAAAAAGTATTTGTCGATTGGTCTACCCATTTTATATTTCTCCTATAAAGAAGTCCAATGCGGGTTCTATCCGCTACGCTGATATGGTTAAACAGCATAAGAAAGCACCCCATGTGCTAACACTAGTATTTATAAAAACTTGAGTCAAAAAAAGAGGACTTAAAAAGTCCTCTTTTAATGTTAACAGCGTATGCTGTATCAACTTATGAGAATGATAAGTTAGATACTGCAATTTCGCCAACGTAGTCACCAGCATTACCAAATGATGATGCTGTGTTTGTTAATTCTACGTAGCCATAACGTGTTAAGAATGATACTACTGGTTCAAATGTTGATGGATCTAAAACAACACCTGAGCTCATTAATGGAACGTATGGGCAATAGAACGCCGCCGCATCTGATTCGCTTGAGCCTTTGTAACCAACTAATACTGCTGTTGTGTCTGAAGCNTATGAGTCAACAAAAATTCTCATAGCACCGTTTAATGTGCCAACGAATTTAGTGTTTGTTGGTGCTTCAAATGTGCCTTCAGTTGATCTTGCGAACGCTGAAGTTGTAGCAGATTGTAATACTGTTAATGCCGCTGGAGATACAACAGCCCAGTTACCTGCGCCACGACGTGTTCTTTGAGCGATCAAGTTAGCAGTTCTGTTAATTAAAACAGCAAGTGCCGCATGCTCGTCACCAACGAATGTCGCTGTGCCTGATACTGTAGATTGGTTGTATGTAAACTCTGTAGCCGCTAATGAACGTAAAGATGCTAAGATCTCTTGATCGATTTCAGCAGTAATTTCTTGTGCTAAAGCCGCCATGATCTCTGCTTCTACGTCGATGCCGTGCATAGCTTGTGCATCCTGAGCCGCTTCAAATGTCCAACGTGCTTGTAATTTACGTGTTTTTGCTTCAACAGCCTGTTTCAAGATTTGAACTGAGATCTTACGACCGCCTGTTCCTTCTTTAGCCGCTGTTACATCAGCGTTACCGGCAGTGCCGTCACCTGAATAAGCAGTAGCAATCTTGAATGGTGATAATGCTTCGTCACCTGCTGTTACATCGTTAGCAGTGCCTGTAGCATTGTTTGTTTCTGCATAACGCACTCTTAATGTATGGATTTGACCAACTGGGCCAGTCATTGGTTGAACACCAACGATTTCGTTAGCGATAACTGTTGGCATCACACGTCTGATAACAGGTAGGATAACACGGTTAAGTGTTGCTACGTTACCAGCTGTTGTTGTGCCAGCCGCTGATGTCTCCATCAAGTGCTTCTTGGTGTTTTCTAAAACAACACCCATTGCGTTTCTTTTATTACCTTGGAGGCCTTCTAATAATGCTTCTTTAGTTTCACCCCAACGGCTTTCAAGTAGTTCTTGTGACATATCTTTCTCCTAATGTCTTTACTTATAGTCCGGCCAATTTGCGTAAGTCGATGACCTGTGTGTCTTCGTCTTTCGCTTCAACTGGCGCAGGTTTATCCCCAGTAACTTCCTTAACAGATTCTGTAAGTGTCGATTTCTTAGACTTCACTACATTCTCGTTAAGCACCGCTGGGAGATACTTGTTAAAAGCATTCTCTAATTTCTTAGTTTGAACGCCTTCTAATAAATTACGCATCACTTCTGCTTTCTCGTCATTCAACGTTTCAAGCAACTCGTCTAACTTAGCGTTACGCTCGTTAGTTTCGTTGATAATGCGGATATCTTTTTCTTTGGCTTCGACCAACGCTTTGGTTTCGTCGAGTGCCTTGGTTGATTCCTCTAATTGCTGGTTTTTCTCTTCGATCTGTGCCATTAACTTGCGGATCTCAGCATTCTCATTTAAATGAGTGCCTGCGAATTCGCTAGCAAATGTTTCGAAGATCTTTCTACCAAAACTGTTCTCACGAGCAATTTTGATATCTTCCTGTAATTGAGAAAGTTCAGCTTTCAAGTGCTTGGCAACAGCAGTTGACATCTTCTCGCTTGATTCTGTAACGAACTTAGTTTTAAGTTCCTCAAGTTTCTCACGAGCCTCTGCAACAAGTTTAACTTTAGTCTCTACAACGTCCTGTTTATCTTGAGCAAATTCTTTGATTTCTTCTGCTAATTGAGCAACAACAAAGTTTTCCAATTTTTCCATTGTAGCACCATGTTGTTTACGGTCTTCACGAAGATCTTTGATCTCTTCAGCCAACTTAGTAACCATGAAGTTATTAAATTTTTCTGCTGATTCTTTCATTTTGTTAACTTGGTTAACACGATCTTCTGCTAATTTGGCTTTTTCTTCTTTCATTTCAGCCATCTCAGTTTCAAGACTTTCTGTTACCATGCGATCGATTGCTTCAACCATTGTTGTTTTGTCGTGTTCATACTTCTGTGCGAATTCCTCGCGGATTTCTGCACGAACTTGATCGCGAACTTCATTTAACTTAGATTCCCACGCTTCGTTGATTTCGTTGCGTGTATCTTCATTAACTAAGTCGCTATCGAGCAATGGTTTAATAACATCTAGCATGCCATTCTCCTATAATTTGAGATCCTTGATGAGTCGCATAACTTCACTCTTCAAGTATCTCTGCACTTTGGCGTCACCGTTAGCCTCTTTGGCCATGTCCAACACCTTATGACCGTGGTTCATATTCATGAGCCCTTCATAGATTGCTGTTGGATAAGCGTTTGGAGCACTAGGCTGTGACACTACATCGACAGTGATAATTTCAAAATCACTGACTTGTCCGTCGCTTTCAGAAACGTTACCGCTTCCTCGGCTTGAAACTCCTAATTTAACACCAGAGGTCAACATAGTTTCCACTAGTTTACCCATTGGTGTTGGTAAAATCTTTAACTTACCGTAGCCGTTTGGGCCATCCATCCACATTTCTGTGATCATATGGCTCACTCGGTCTAGGTTAATTTTTAAGTCATCTGGGTGATCTACTTCACCTAAAACTGAGTAACCACCAGTGATCTGTTCATTGAGTGTTTTAACTGCTGTCTCAATCTCTTTCACCGGATATACTCGCTCGTTGGCGTTCTTTACACCACCCTGGATGCAAATACCTTTCATGTAAAGGTCCTTGCCTGACTCTGAACCCTCAACGACGATGTTCGCCGCATTGTAGTTCAAGTGTTCCTTAAGGTGCATAGCCATCTCAGTAGATTCCTATTAGTTTACAGATTTCTTATTGTCTGCTTTATCCTGTTTCTCAGGAGCAGGTGCTGGAGCCATATTTGGCTCTGTTGTGCCATGTGGTAATTCCTTAGCTGTTGGAGCTGGTCTACCTTTTTCTGCTTCTGTTTTTGCAGGATGTGCGTCTGCTAATTTTTCTTTAGCACCGCCATTTGCTGGAACTGGTGAAGATTTGTTAGTAGCATGGTCTTTGTTGTCTGCTTTAACAGGCTTTAAAGATACTGCTTCGTCAACTTGCTCTTCTGTTTCTTCAGCGATCTCTTCTTCAGATTCCATTGGCATTTCAACTTCCTCTTCTTCCTCGCCTTCTTCTTCAGCTTCGTCACCCATGTCCATATCCATTTCTGGCTCTTCTTCAGGTGCTTCTTCTTTGTCTTCGTCGTTCATTAATTCTTCGAATTCAGCCATTAACTCGTCTAGTTTGTCTTCTAAGTCAACTACACGGTCTTCTAAGTCTTCTTCGTCTTCGCCTTCTAAAGCAATACCTTCTTCGTCTGCTTCGATTTCGTCAACTAAGTTGTCAGCGGCATCGCCACCAAGTTCTTCGTCTGTGATTTCGTCAACGATTGACTCTTCAACAGCGTCTTCAGCAACTTCTTCAGTTGACTCTTCTACTGTCTCTTCGTCTGATTCTGTTGCTTCTTCAACAGTTTCTTCTTCAGCCATTAAGTTCTCGTAGATGTCACGAGATTTTTCCACAACTACTTCGTGGAACAACTCTTTGGCTTTATCTTCTTCATCATTAATGATGTATTCGATAAGTTGTTCAAATTTATTCATTGTTATAATTCTCCATGTATGGGGCTAGTGATAGTATTTACAACTATTTTTGAATATATAGGTGTTTTTTAGCCTATTTTAGGCCAAAAAGGTGTGATTTTTAGAAACTTGGTGCTTCTGGTGCTGGTGCATACTGTTTCTGTATGCGAGTCAGCTTTTGTTCATGCTCAAATGCACGGACATCATTCATCTGACGCATCTTGCTGATCTGCTTGAGAGTCAGTTTGGTCTTGCGTAGATCTCCAAGTTTGATCTGGCCGTTGTCGTTCTCAACGTCCTGGTATCCTGGAGCGGGTCTGTCATACATTTCGTTTAAGGTCATAGTAATATTTATGTTCCTGGAGGTGTTTCAGCACCCGGAGGTGTTTCCTCACCTGCTGGTTCAGTGATGTCTGGTGCTTCTAGGTCAGCATCTAGATCGTCAGCAGTCTCAAGATCGCCCTCAATACCGCCCGGTGATATGCCCACTGAACGCATGTCTGAACCCTGTGGTGTCAATGGTTCTGACTCTGCACGTTCTTCTGACCATAGGTTCTCATTTTCTAGTAACTCTTCTTCACTTAGTCCTAGGAATCTCTGCATCAAGAAACGTTTACTCATGTATGGCAGTGCTTCTAACTGTCCAAACACGTTAACACGTTGGCTGTCTAGTTCTGCCTGTCTGTAACTTGCAAAGTTCTGTGGTGAATTAAACTTGATAGTAAAGATTGAACTATCAATGTTAAAGCCTCTCCAACGCAAGAACATCTTGAATTCATCGTCTAACTTCTGACTGATCTGGTTCTGCAGACGCATACAGTATTGATTAAATCTATACTCTTGGATAAGTGCTGTGCCCACACGCCCGTCATTTAACGGTGCTGGGCTGTCGTCTGGTCCGGTTGGCAAGTATGAACTTGGAACACGCAGACCTCTTGATAATTTGTTGTTAAAGTAACGCAGGTCATCAATCTCACCCAGGTTCTGTCCACCTGGTAATACGTCAACGCTCGAACCTCTACCATCTGCTGTCGTTGGAAAGAAGTAGTCCTCGTTGATTGATAGTGGATTATATGTGGCATCCATCAAGCTACCGCCACCGCCGTTTGCTGTAGGTATTCTACGTTGATGCACTTCGTTCTTGATGCGTTCCACAAAGGCCATGGCCATGTGGCTTGGCATGTTACCCACGTCAATCTTGAACACCCTACGCTCAGGTGCACGTTGCACCCTGTAGATCAATAGTGCGTCTTCTAACAGTTCTTTCTGTTTGAATACTTTATAAACGTTTTCCAACACTGACATACCAAATGGCCACGAGCTATCCAATCCTTCTGATAGACTTAGATGCACCACGTGCTTGGCGTCAATGACCAATTCATTTATCGCTGTCTGGAATCTTGATCCCGCACCATATGAAGCATTGGGTGCCGTGTAGTTGTTAGGTGCTGTGTATCCGCCCTGTGTAGGAGGATTCATTGCCACATCCTGTGTGGTCTTTGCGGCTACTGTTAGGTTCTCAAAGTTTGGATTGATGTCACGGACCACATACTGCTCCGGACGCTTACCTTCTGATTCGTTGACAATAACTCTCGAAACTTTTGACATGTCAACCCAGTATAATTCAAATGTCTCTGGATCACGGATGAACACTTGATCACCATACTTGATGGTGTTGCGGAACATCTTGAATGAACGCTGATCAAACTTGTTGAGCTTGACCCACTGCTGTAGTTGTTTCTTGACTATCTCGATCTCACGATCAGTTGGATT
>JGI10211J34971_10000530_pt1 | contig 31252 bp, 30 predicted proteins | sample Etolagsediment_FD_34971 | JGI IMG/M metagenome (IMG submission 34971)
ACTTGAGTGATCTAAATCTCACAGTAATGGGATCGTTCGGCGTACCGAAATGGGTGCAACTTTGGGTTAAAGATATGGCATCATCTTATAGAACAAGGATGCACATCATATCTACTATCATCATCCAAGACAATCTAGTAACGCTAAAAACTAATCCAGAAATTTTTCCCTGGATTCAAGAACAAGCACTCAACATAGATAGTTCAGCAAAAACAAGGCCGCTTACAAAAGTAGTAACGATAAAGAAATCTCTTCACAAGCGTATTCAAAATTACTTGGATGCTATTTCAGAGACTAGAGAAGATCGTTTGACTATCGTAAGTTATGTTGAGCACACATTGTTAGGATTCCCCCAGAATGAAATCATTCGAGCAGCTAATAAACTTGCGCTAGAAGTTGCACAGGTTGTCGAAGTTGGAAAAAGGGAGGAACTGAAAAGTGTAAGAATTCCTTATGATGTAGCAGATTTTTTGAGTGAGGTTGCTGAGATCACAGGTGCTTCTCGCGGAGCTATACTAGAATACATCTTGGAAAAAGATCTTGATGCTGCGCAAGAAGAGATAACTCTCAACAAACAACTGCTACCCACAAATCTGAGAGAACGTTGGGTTGTTTTAATGCGTGATCTTATTGAGTTGGATAAAGAATCTAAACGTTTGGAAGAGTAGTTTAATGGAAGATTCTGGTATGCTTATCCTGATTATTCTTGCCGCCTGTGGTCTTATGGTAAGAATGATTCAGCATAATCCTAGAACAATTTATGTTGATAGGCCTTATAAAGAAACACTGCAACGCTCTAAGGATAAAGTAGCTAGTGATCTACAAAGAAAAAAGGAAGTGGGGTTTGCACAATGGAGTAAAGAAGATTTAGCGTCTTTTAAAGAAAGTATGAACATCTTGCAAGAAGATCCTAAACCTGGGGCATGGTCTCTTGAAGATCACAGTGAAGNTGGTCCTCCATACTTTGTTTATCGAGACGAACTCACAGGAAAAAGTATTACTGCGGTTCGCGGAACTAAAATGTATAATGAAATTTTCACAGGAATGAAGAGGTAAAACAATGGATAACCAAGAGATGACTAACACTGCTGTAACTGAATACAATTTGATCGACGCTTTTAAAATGCTTGGCTTGCCGCTGCGCTGGGAAATTATTAAAATGGTTTCTGAAGCAGGTGAAGTGGGCATGACACACTATGAAATCTGTGAGCAACTTGAAAAGCATCTTGGAGCATGGCCACAGTTGAAGCGTCTTTCTGAGGCAGGTGTGCTGATTAAAACTACTTACGATAGCCGCGATGTTCGCTACACACTTAATACAGCTTTGATGCGCACGCTTGTTTCGCAGTTGCAAAACATTCTCTAAATAAAAAGGAGGGCCAAATGCTTTCTGTATCTGCTTCAAGTATTCAATCTTATCTAACATGTCCTACTCAATGGTATCTTGGCTATATAAGAAAGTTACGACCACGTTCTTTCTCCAAGTCTATGATTCGTGGTGAAGTTGCTCATGCGATGATTGAAGAAGCTATGCAAGCCATGTATAATATGGCTCCTGTCAGGTTACAGGTTTGCATAGAATTCGTGATGACAAGTGTGGTTCCTGAAATTATAGCACGAGAGAAACAAGCAGCTTTGTTTGGTGAGCTAGATTTGCAGGCAATAAACGCCGCTATTTATGCTGGTGTAGATATTGGAATCTATTTCATTGATGATGTACTTCCTAAACTTCGTTGGGATGTATTAGCAGTAGAGGTTCCTTTTAAACACCGTAATAAAAAGTCTGGTTATACTATTAAAGGGCGTGTAGATGCGCTTGTAAAAGTAGATCAGATGTTGTATGTTGTAGATCATAAAGTATATGGTCACATGCCTGATGATGATAGTCTCTTTCTCGATCTGCAACTTCCTTTCTACCTAGCTATGCTACGTTCAGATACTACAGAATTTCATACCGAGGACGAGATTCCAAGCTCTCTTATAGAAATGCTGGATGATAACGAAAATCGTCCTGCTATTATGCAGAACATTCTATCTTCTACTCCTCCTGTGGCTCCACGAGTTTTAAAATCTGGAGCACTCTCCAAAGATAAAAGTCAGAGAACAACACAAGGCTTGTACATGCAAGCTATGCGAGATAGAGGATTGGATAACGATCCGAGCTATCTAGAATTTGTAGCTACTTTGAACGACTCACGATATAATAAACAGATCACATACGCACCTACAGAAAATCATTTGGAATGGTCTACAGCACTTGTAGACATTTGTGCTCAAGAAATGCTTGTGTGTGATCATTATAATATTCCTCGTCCTGGTCATCCTATGACCTGTAATATGTGTTCTTTTAAACCTATCTGTAAAACTATGCGAGAGCAAGGACAAACACCTGATGTAGTAACTTATGATAAACTTTTGTACTGCGAGAAAGAAAAACATCACAGGGGGGAAATTGCTTAATGCCTAAAGTAACTGAAAAGGAACTCACAGAAGGAAAGCTTAGGTGCTTTATCTACGGCGGTACAGGTGTAGGTAAAACACATCTAGCAGGAACTACACTGCTGGTAGATGAAATGTGTCCTGTATTCTACGCAGATTTCGAGGATGGTGTAGGTAGTATCAGTGACAAGCTGAAGGCCAACTGGTCCAGGGTAGATCTGTGGACAATGGAATCTCTGGACGATATGCGTCAAATGTCTTCGATTATGAAAGATCCTGAGACCAAGTATAAAACAGTAATTATTGATAGTGCTTCTGCTTGGTGGACATTGCTGATGCGAGAGAACCTTATTAATCAAGGTCGTGAGTCTGGAATGCCCCAGATTCAGGACTATGGTGTAGTCAGCGATACCATGCTTCAACTTTTGCGTGTTACGATTCAAAAGCGTAAACTGAATCTTATCATCACCTGCGGCGAGAGCGCACAGAAGGATGAAATTAGTGGTGGTCTGTATCGAGAGCCTGCTATGGTAGGACGATTAGTACAAAAGATGCCGCCACTTTTTGATTTGGTCGGATACTTGGATGCCGATCTTAAAGCTGTCAAGGAAGGAGAACTTAAAGAAGCTAAAAGAACACTACAAACCCAGCCCTTTTCTAGGATCAGGGCAAAGAGTCGTCTTCCCAAATCGTTTCCTGCTGTGCTTTCTGATCCAACTATGGCTGCGATTTGGAACGCTTGGTCACATCGTTTCGACAACATTAAAACTCAGTAAAGGAACCACACACAATGCCTACGTTTAATTTTTCTTCCTCCGATTTTCGTCCCGAACCGCTTGCTCCTGGTAGCTACGAGATGGCTATCGAATCTATTGAAGATACTATTACTAGAAACACCAACAAGCCAATGATGAAAGTCACTTATGATTGCGTACATCAAGGCTATGAAGGTCGCAAGGCTTGGCAGAATATTGTTCTGCCTGCTGCCAAGTATCAAGTAGCTCTGCTTCTGCTTGCTACGGGAGAGTATACTGAAGAGGACATTATCTCTCCGAACTTTAGCTTTGAGTATGATGATCTGATTGGTCGTCGTGTGGGTGTTGTTCTTACGCCTTCGATGTATAATGGTCAGCCTACTACAAACGTAAAGCGTACCTGCCCTGTAGACGAGTGCGAAGGTCCTTCAGGAGAATCCATGCCTGCTGCTTCAGCTAGTCAGCGTCCCTCAAGTGGTGGTCTTCTCTAACCAGTCTGTAATTAAAATACAGTGGGCATCTGTGTGATGCCCACTGTTCTTTCTCCTTGGAGGATACCTAATGCTGGATGTTATTTTTGAGAGTCTTCATCCAGACGAACAGATTTATGTTTTTCAGAAATCTTCTCCAGTAAAAAGATTGCTCTTTGATTCTCCTAAAGAAGTTAGAGAGTATGCACAAAACAATCTTCAATATGATTTGTATTTTGGAGTTGCTCCTAGAAAACGAAATTATTATGACGCATACACACGACTAACCTGTGTATATGCTGATATTGATGGGATAAATAATTTCGATGTCACAGAAGAAACTCTTTTAGATCGTGTTGAATCTTTTCCTGTTCGTCCCTCATATGTTGTAAACAGTGGTCATGGTCTACATATTTATTGGTTGCTAGAACGTTCTGTTGATGGAGCGATCTCCCAAAAAATATGTAAAGGTATCATGTCTATCATCGGTTCTGATGCTGTGCATGATCCAGAACGTATTCTTCGCATTCCTGATACACACAATTGTAAAGATGCCAGGAATATTAGAAAAGTTGAGATCAAAGTTTCTGATCCTACTAAACGATACGATCCAGATGATTTGCTTGCGCTGGTTAGAGTATCTTCACAGTGTTTAGAGACAATCAAAACAGGTAGTGATGTAGGATTCAAAACCAGAAGCGAACGAGACTGGTTTGTTCTTAGAAATCTTATTGCTGCTGGTGTATCAGATAAAACAATTAAACTTATTGCAGATCAAAATCCTATTGGTGCTCGATGGAGAGAAGATAATTATCGTCTACTAAATATTGATCTAGCTAAAGCAAAAGATTCTTACGCTGAAAGCTCACAAAAGTTTACTGAAGTTAATGGTATGCTTTTTTACGACGGTGCTAAAGGTAAGCATCAAGTAGCTACTTTTAATTATATCCCTGAGAAACTTTTGCGTAGTCAAGACTCTGCCGAGGATGCTTTTCTTGGCACCATTAAAACAGAAGACAAAACCTGGGAAGGAGTTATTCTTCCACGTTCTGCTTTCTCCTCTCTCACAGGTTTTATGAAATACATGACCGCAATGGAATGGCAATGGCTTGGCTCCGAGTTTGAAACAAAGCAGTATCTCCTCTATCTTATGGATAAATGTAGAGAGAACGAAGTAACTGATGCTGTTAGCACCTATGTAGTTGGTAGACATAAAAATTTCTGGGTAACTAAAACAATTACAATAGATGCTACACGCACTTATGAAGCTTCAGAATCTCCTTATCTATATGCTGATAGAAAAAATAGGCGAAGAGAGGGTGTCGATACAGTACCTTCTACTGTGTATACGTTCCCTGATGATGACGATTATAAAGCATTGCTCAAAGCAATGAGTCCTCTTTTAGGATTAACGAATAAAAGAACTGCGATTATTCCTATGCTGGGATGGTTTGCTGCCGCAACTGTCAAACAGCTTTTTCATTTGGCTGAGATTCGTTTTCCTATCCTGAATATTTTTGGAACGCTTGGATCAGGCAAAACTTCTATTATTAATAACGTTCTTATGCGTTTGTTAGGAATCACAGATGCTCACACCAACTCATCCAGCACCACGAAATTCGTTCTGCGTATGCTACTCTCACAGACAAACGCACTCCCTGTAACTTTTGGCGAGTATCGAGAATCAACCATTGACGCAAAATCAGATCTTCATGGTCTCTTGCGTATGCTCTATGACACAGGAATGGATAGCCGAGGACACGCCGATCAGTCTACAGAAACTTATCTTTTGGAAGCACCTGTGATTGTTGATGGTGAAGATGCCCTATCAGATCCAGCGTTGAAACAGCGTTCTATTATTATCAATCTACATCCTGAAGATGTACGAGAGGGTTCTGTACATCACAGAGCTTATAAAGAATTAGTAGAATATGATATTGCTGCTTTCGCTGGTCGTTTTATTCAGCACACTCTACGATATACACCTGAAGATATTCTAGAAATATATAGAGAAGAATTTGCAAAAACCCAGAAGGAATTTACAACCACTCTTCCTGATCGTGTAAGAAATAATATCACAGTAACAGCCTGTGGTATGCGCATTTTGAATGATCATTTTAAAGCTTATGAAGTAGCACCTATCAAATGGTCAATGGATGATTTCTCGGAGTGTGTTGATCTCGTCGTCATGCGTTTGACCACAGGAATGTCAAGGACAATGGTGGATGATTTCGTAGAAGATGTTGTCTCTTATGTGGCCAATGTTCAGAATACAAAGGTACCTTTTATTTGTTTCTATTCCAAAGATAGTAATGTTCTTTGGATTCATTTTACTACAGCACATCAATGGTGGGCTAGAGAAAGGAGAATCAGAGGAAAAGGAATGCTGGAATCTCAAGCAATGCAATCACAGTTATCAGAGAGGAGTAGAGATAACAGTAATTATGTTGTACCGCTAACGCTGCTAGAGACTGCTCCAGGAAACAAGTTACAGATGTATGGTATCAGATTGCAGAACGCTTTTAAAGCTGGTCTGAATGTGCCTAACTTCTTAACGAATGAAACACTTGTATCAAAGTATGGTATCACACTCAAGGGAGCAGAAATAAATACACCAGTAGCTACTGTGAAATCTTTATATTAGGAGGGCCTTCCTATGCCACAAGAAAATCCCACACCAGGAAAAGACAGAGTTACACCTTATGCTCGTAAAGAGTTTAATCGAATGCTTGATGATGCAGAACGTAGAGGCATCGAAACATATGGTACTACACTAGAAACACACAACGGTAGAAATGTTTTCCAGGACGCTAAAGAAGAACTTATAGATCTATGGCAGTATTTATGTCAAGCAGAACTAGAAAATCGAGATCTTAGAGTAGCACTTGAAGAGATTCAAAATGAGTAGTCGTAAACACCCTCTCGCAGCTTGTGAAAATTGTCCCTTTAAAAATCGTATCGGTCTTAGAGGTCAGGGTAAGCTAGACAATCAGCAGCACGCAGATCTTGTGATCGTTGGAGAAGGACCAACAACACAGGAGGTTGTCAATCGAAAAATATTCTCTGCTGATAGCTTTAAAATTCTGCGGGATACTCTGCACCTAGAAGATCTGTCTTCCTATTGGTTCACCAATACTTGTTTGTGTTTTGGTCAGGATGAAAAACAAAAAGAAGAAGCAGCAGGATTATGTAAAGACAGATTGCTGGATGAAATTGCTTCCCTTAAACCAAAGCTTGTGCTTACGCTAGGTAATCTGGCTACAAAAAATCTGCTGGGTAAGGGTCCTGGAATCACTAAGCGCAGAGGCATCAGAAAAACTATCGACATCCCTGTAAAAGATGGAGATAGTTATCGAGTAGAGGTTATTCCTACTGTGCATCCAGGCGCTGTTATGAAAAACAATCGTTTGCTTGCAGATATTACGGCTGATCTAAAATATGTACATGCTATTCTGAATCCAGATATTTTTGATGTGCGTCCTCCGAATCCTGAAGAAGTTAAGTATGTGCTCACAGAAGATTATGATATGGTATTGCGTAAGGCACAACAAAATTCTTTCTGTGTTCTGGATATTGAAACAAATTCTCTTGATCCTGTATCAGGTAAAATTATTCTGCTTGTAATGGCTCCAAGTGAAGATGAGTTAGTTTATCTCATTCCAGAACATGTGATCTATTCACAGGGTTTTGCAGAAGCTTTGAAAAAAGCAAGTCCACAAGTAGCTTGGTCTGGGCATAACGTAAAGTTTGATCGCAACTTTATTCGTCTGCAATTGGGTGTTACGCTTGATTTCAAGTATGATACGCTTCTTGCTCATTACTTGCTTGATGAGCGACAAGGTACGCATGGAGCTAAAGAAATTTGTGCTGCTATGTTTCGCGCTCCTGATTGGGATACTCCTGTGAAAGAGTTTTTTACAGGAAAAGATGTTGATTACTCTGCTATGCCTACACAAATGCTACATACTTATACAGCAAATGACGGTTATTGGCAGCGAGTAATGACGTGGGAACTGCACAAGATGCTTAAACCACAAGAGAAGTTGGTTTGGATATATAAGAATCTTCTTATGCCTGGAGTGTTGGCGCTTTCTAATGCTGAAGCGAAGGGTNTTTTATTAGATCAGCAACTTCTTCAAACGCTTATTCCAAAGTATGAATCAAAAGCTCTTGATGCTTATAAACAAATGGAACAATGTTGTGGTCATGAATTTAACCCACGATCACCACAACAAGTATCGCATATTCTTTTTGATGAGTTAGGTTTGCCTGAGATAGATGGACGTTCTACAAATGCAAAGACTGTTCTATCTATGCTAGAAAATCAGCACGAGTTTGTGCGTATGTTACTGGATTATCGAGAAGCTTATACTATCTCATCTCGATACGTCACAGGACTACAAAACTCTATGCTTGCTGATGGTAGAGTACACACAAGCTTTAACCTTGCGGGTACAGTCACAGGAAGGCTGTCATCCTCAACGCCAAATCTACAAAACCAGCCTAGCAGGAATAAAGAGGCAAAAACAGATATTCGTAATTTGTTTATTGCTGATTTAGGATCTGTCTTTGTAGAGGCCGATTTTTGTCTTCATCCAGAAACACTTGTAGAAACTTTTGAAGGAGCCAAACCTTTAAAAGATATTCATGTTGGAGAGCGTGTTTATTCTGTAGATGATCATAAAGTGTGCGCAGGTTTGGTAACAAAAGAAGTAAATGTAGGAATGCTAGAGAGTTTTCGTATAACGTTAGATAATGGAGAATCTATTATTGCTTCTAAAGATCACAAGTGGTTAATAAAAACAGGAAAAGGTCGGCGCTATCATCCTATCGAAGAACGAACAACAGAAAATCTGACCATAGGAGATCGTCTTCTTCCTTTTAATAGGTACGTTAATCCTCGTAATGGTTATGTTCATTTATATACTACTCATGCAACTGATTATATAAAAGAACATATACTTGTAGCTGAAACTTTGTTTGGAAAACGTAATAAAAATACGCATGTACACCATAAAGACGGAAATAGACAAAATAATCTGCCAGATAATCTTACATATGTGAATGCTAAAAAACACTGGTCTGAACACGGTAAACAAAATTACGCTGAACAAGATCACACATTAAGATTAAACAATCTTAGAGAAGGAATTAAAAATCGTCGTTCGTATGTTGGAAAAAATAATCCTAATTACGGAAAACGTTCTGGAACTTTCGTAGTTTGTCCCATCTGTGGTAAAGAGTGTTATGTTACAAAAGGAAATACTAAAAAATATTGTTCTAGAGAATGTTATGACACAGCACGAAGGGGCGGTAAAAATCATGTAATTATAGATATTCAACCTGTGGGTCTACAACCTATGCGAGCTATTACTGTAGATGATCAACATAATTTTGCTTTAAGTTGCGGTGTATTTACTTGTAATAGTCAAATCGAATATAGAACAATTGCTCTACTATCTCAAGATCCTTATCTGATTAATTGCTATCGAGAAGGACGAGACTTGCACGGAGAAACTGCACGAGATGGTTGGGGAGATGACTATACAAAAGCCAATCGCTCTTCTGCAAAAACTTTTAACTTTGCTTTGCTTTATGGAGCATCTGAGGATAAACTACAGCGTGACGGTACACATGGTGTAGATCCTGAAATTGTCCACAAGATTGCTTCAGCTTTCTTTTCAAAAATGCCCAAGGTGGTAGAATATAACGAGAAAGTAAAGCAGCTTGTACTCGAACAAGGGTATGTTGAATCTCTGCTTGGTAGAAAGAGAAGATTTCCTGAGCTTGTTTATGTAAAGAATGATCGCTATCGAGTATCAGAAATTTTCAGACAGGCAATCAATATGATTCCCCAAAGCTCTGCTAGTGATGCTACACTTGCGTCTATCATCGCCTTAGATAAACTAGGTCTCTCAGTGCGCATGACAGTCCATGATAGTATCACAGCCTGTGTTCCTGAAGAAGATGCAGAGGACGCAGTACACGAACTTAGCAAGTGTATGGAAGGCACAGCGGCAGAACTTTATGGTGATACGATTCCTTTTCCTGTAGAAGCAGAACGTGGTTATCGTTGGGGTTCTCTTATTGTAGAAGAGGATTAAATAATGGATACTTTATGGACTTTTACTACTTGGCCAGGCATGTCTAGGTGTCATAATCTCTCCCCCAAAAAACCTATTAATGACGGATTTGTTGTGGCTTTAACTGCGACCACCGAAGAAAATGCTTGGATAACACTAGATAATTTTATTTTTTCAAACAACAACGACGAAGATGGAATAAGAACTTCAAACGGAAAAACTTTATCTTCAGATAATTTTATGTTGCTTGATCCAAAAGCTGTAGCAGCAATGATAACATCTATAGATTATATCTAACATTAGTCGGGGTGGTGATGGAATTGGTAGACATGGCGGCCTTAAAAGCCGCTGGCGGAAACGCCATGAGGGTTCAAATCCCTCCCACCTCAACTGTGCGCCTTTTGTTTATGTATAGGAATATGACAGTTATCTCACCAGGATAAATTATTTAGACCATAAACAAAAGTCGTGTTTTAGGCTAGAGAGAATAGTTGTTGGCGCGACTATTCTCTCTTCTTTTCCTAGGAGGAATCGTGTTAAAAAGAGTTCTAGCTTTTGATCCAGGAGAAACTACAGGCTGGTTTTGTGCTGATTATGACAACAGCTTTAGAAATTTTAGAGATAATCAATACGATTCTTTTTGTGGAACTGTAGAACTTTGGAATGATATTCCCCACATGATCCGAATGAGGTATCTTCCTGACATTATTATCTGCGAAAGATTTGGACTCTACCCAGGAAAAGCTAAAGCTTTATCACATAGTGCATTGCTTCCTGTAGAAGTTATTGGTGTGATAAAATATGCAGCACAGGAGCAAAATACTCCTGTGATCATTCAACCCGCCTCACTTATTAAAAGATTAGTGCTTACACAATCTGAACAAGAAATGTGTGGATCTTCTCCTCATATTCAGGACGCCTGCAAACACGCTCTTGCTTTTATTCTTTCTAAAAAAGGAGCAGACTTTTTAAAATGATCACGTACTACAATCCTGGTGGGCGTTATACTCCTAGACTGCTTGTGCATAACGAAAAAAGAATTGAAACAATGGCTTTGCTAGGTAAAGTTCCTGGTGTGTCACAGGATGATGGTATTGTTTCAATGCCCGCAGAACCTAGACTATACGAAATTCTGGTAGAGAAATTGGGTATTACACCAGACGATTTTAGCAAAGAGTGGTATGAAGAACAGATTGAATCAGAAAGAACTCTAGCAGAAACTATCTCAAAGCAAGTACAAATAAATCATCCCAAAGAAAAGATGCTTCGACCTTATCAAAGAGTAGGTGTTCAGTATATTAAATCTGTTTCACGCTGTATTCTCGGTGACGAAATGGGGTTAGGTAAGACGGTAGAGACTATTTTAGCTACGGACATTTCTCCACGACATAAAAATATTCTTATCGTTTGTCCTAATTCTGTTAAATGGCAGTGGGCTAAAGAGATTGCTACATGGTCTAAATATTCTCTACCTGTGGTTGTATCAGAACCTAAGAAAGCAAAGAAGCAACTACAAGAATATCGAGAAGGTTGGTTCATTCTTAACTATCATAATCTTAGAACATATGATCTTCCCCGTATTCAGTGGGATTGGATCATTTATGATGAAGCTCATATGATGTCTAATCGTAAAACAAAAACAGTAGCGAAAGCAAAAAACCTTGCAGCAGCTAATGTTGTCATGCTCACAGGTACACCTATTGGAAACAATACTGCTGATCTATGGTCTCTATTAAATATTCTTTACCCTAAAAAATTTACTTCTTATTGGCGTTTCTTCGAGATGTATGTGGATTATGTCGAAGATTATTTTGGATCACGAAAAATTATAGGCACACGTAATGAAGAATATCTGCGCAGAGAACTTGCACCTGTGATGCTTAGACGAACAAAGCAGGATGTAAGTATAGATATTCCAGATAAAACTGTGATCAATATTGAAGTTGAAATGACAATCAAACAAGCAAAGTATTATAAAGATATGGCTTTGAATGCTATAGCGCAAGCGGAAACAGGAGAAGAAGTACAAGCCTTTGCTGAAATCGCAATCATTACCAGACTAAGACAGATTCTGAGCACACCGCACACAATCGGTTTTGATGATTCTTCTGGTAAGTTGGATGCTGCGATGGATATTATCACAGGTACAGATCAGCAAATTGTTGTGTTCTCTTTGTACAAAGGAACTATTGCTGCACTAGAACAGAGATTGAAAAAAGAAAATATTTCTTGTGGGATTATCACAGGGGATGTCGAAGCCGAGGATAGAGAAGAAGCAAAGGATAGTTTAGATTCTGGAGATAGTAAAGTTTTACTTTGTACGCTAGGAGCAGGAGGCACAGGATTAAATCTGCAAGCTGCTTCTGTGGCAATTTTTATCGAGCATCATTGGAATCCTAGAGAGCAGCATCAAGCAGAAGGACGACTGCATAGAATAGGTCAAAAGAATCCTGTAACTATTTACAATTTGATTTGTAAAGAGTCCATTGATGCTGCTGTAGAAGATGTAATAGCTAGAAAACAAATGATTTCAGATGCTATTCTTAAAGAAGCTCTTGTACAAGAATTGTCTAGATACAAGAAAAATATTACAGAAAAACTTATGGCCCTCTATAAAATTTAAAACTATCTATCAGTTTTACGTCTAATGCTGATGCTCTTAGGACGTAAAGACATTAAAGTATACAGAAAGATTGTTATAATATAGCGAATGCTAAGAGCTATTAATGGTTCATATTCTTTATATAAGAATATAATAGCACCTTCAATAACTATAATGTCTACACTTATAACAGCTTTATATAGTGTAGAAAAAGTTAAGGACATAATCATTAAAAACATTAAAGCAGACGCTATATTTTTTCTTTGTTTCAATACTCGGATAAATCTCCAAGCAAGAATAAGATTAGCTACGATAAGCGGAACAGATAACCAGAATGTAAGCGCACTTATTAAATCATACATATTTTTATTGTCTGTCATTAGGCTGTCCTCCTTCGATACTTCTGTAGGCAGCCAAAAATTTTGAGACTTCTTCTTCTAGTCGTTGTGCTCCGTCATCACTGGTGTATCGAGAAGCTAGAATGTAGATGGCGAAAGAAGAACCCATAACGGATGTTACAACAAAAACGACACGAAAAATAATCAATAGTGCCGTCATTAGTTCTTCCCTCTCATTTCAATTTCTACTCGTCTGATAGACTCCCTTGTCTCTTGTTCGCAGCGTCTACTCTGCTCTGTGAGTATAGCTAATGATGTATTAAGTTCTGAAAGTCTTTCTGTGAGAGTGTTTGTAATAGTTATTACAGCATCTTCTAGTGCATCTATTCTATCTAGTTTTGTAAGCAGATAGCGAAGGGCAAGATACATAAGAACAATTACAAAAACAAGACTTCCAGATTCTATACCTTTTAAAAGAAGTTCTGATTCAGCCATTAATTTTTAAACTCTTTTATGAATTTTATTTTTCATTTTGTTTATCAGCTTTACTTTCTAATACTAGTTTACCATTCTCTGTTTGAGTAATACTTAGATTAACGTCTTCAGAAAACCCATAATTTTTTGCTAGTAATTTTATCAAAGCAGAGATTATACTATCCTGTTCTGCCACTACCTGTTGCCTAGTTTCATACAGAGTAAAAACAATTTTTGCTTCTGCTTCAGTCAATTCAATTTTATCCATTGGTCGGCCCTCCTAAAATTATTCTGGAATTAATCCTTGTGCTAATGTCCGCATAGAATCTGCAAATTGTACAAGCATTACAATCTGTTCTTGTGTTAGATAAGGAATTAAATCACCTTGTTCTATATTATAGATTGAACCATCTGCTTGCAAAACTTGCACTTCATATTGCACACTATCAGGAGTTTCTGTGTTATCTAAATAATTAGTAATGATAAAACTAATGTCACCGATATGATCAGGAACAGGTCGTACACTAGGAATGAAATCCATGAATCCTCCTACGAATTATATAATGGTATGTACTTGAATGTTCCATTAACACTTACACGAACTTTGCCGTAATAAGTCCCTATAGCTGCTGTATCTACGGGATACCCAGCGCCTACTGTGGTATCAAATTCAATCATCTCCTCGCTCAAATCTGCTTGATCGAGAATCAGCACAGGAATAGCCGCTATATTGTTTGCCTGATCGACATGGAATTGTGCAACGGGTGTTAGCGAGTTGCCTATACTTACGAGACCATCATTTGTGATACGCATTCTACTAACATTAGCTGTTGTGTCATTGCGCGTGACAAAGAACTCGTATTGTGTACCATGCTTTCCAGCCTGCCATGTTTGAGACGCTGCAGCTTGCAAATAGGCTCCGGTGTAAAACCCGACGCCGTCATGTCCCTTGAACAAGTAGTAACCAAGCGCGTCAACATTCTGCAATGCGGTTGGCGACGCTTCTGTGCCTCTTGCCGTTCTAGTGACGTTATAAGCGCCCTGGCCCGTCGTGGTGTACTTGGTAACGTTTAAGCCCGACGCTCCTGAGTCGATGACCTCCAGATCGGCATTCGGCGCGTCCGTGCCAATACCGACTCTGCCATTGACATCTAGCCTCATCTTTTCTGCGCCATCAATAGTAAAAGCCATGTAGCTACCGGCTATCTCGTCTGATGAATCAGACTCAAAAACCATATTACCACTATCCCCCAGCATCCTTGCAAGAGGAGTTCCTGATGCGGCACTATCTCGCCACCTAATTTCTGGTGCAGGTCCATTCATATAAAGATAAGGTTGTGTTGTAGAATTACTATTGATGGCTAGACCCACAAGATCTGTATCTGTATTAGTTATATCAAGCAACGCTTGAGGAGTAGATACACCGATGCCAATCCTATCTGTGCTCGCATCCACAGAAAATAGATTTGATACCGTATCTCCCTCGACTCTGAAATCTATGTCTCCCCCGAGCTCATTGAAGACTACCTCTGTCCCTGGGGCTCCCACAGCCTGAATACTTATAGGACCTGCGTTTCCTATACTGCCCACACCAGCAATGGCTGGGGTAGTAAGGGTACCATCTGGCCCTACTTTTGCTAGGGCTGTTGGCGTACTGTCAGTCCACTCCTGCAAGTTTGCAGTCTGTCCAGCTAGTCCTTGTATTGTAAGAGGAACTTGATCAATCGCTGGAGGAGTAATTGACATTTCAATTACATGGTCTAAAGTAGCTCCAGAACCACTCCAAGAAGATAACGGAGAGTTTTTACCATCTCCTATAATAAAGTTACGATAACGACTTATTCCCCCTAAATAACCAGAATTATTTAAATAAAATGAAGCATCATCCGCATCATTATAATAACCTATACCTATTTTATTATTGTCAATAAATAAAGTTCCTGGACCAGTGTATAAAGTACTGAGCGACCCAAAAATAGCTGTAGGATTTCCTACACCAGAATGATGAACATTTAACAGTGCTGGTTCGTTTATACTACTAACGGCATTTATTGTCATGGAATTAGGTATAAGCTGATGAACATGTTGATCATCAGCAATATCTACAACTGCGTCTCCATCAGTAAGTATATTATATTGATCTTCTGCAAGATGGAAGTATTCTCCTGCTGTACCGCCCTGCAAACCACCTAGCGTATTGTGTTCTGTTAAATCAATAGCATCTTGAATTTGCTCTGCAGACCAGACATGTGCATCATCTGTTGCAGCATCATCAAGAGGAACATGTTCATCTGCCTCATAGTTTGTTAGTTGATTGTGATCTATGTCAGTGGTAAGATTATGCGTATTTGTAATTAAGTTATGATCTATATCTGTTGTAAGGTTATGTGTATTTAACAGCAAATTGTGGTCAATCGTGGAGGGGTCAGGACTACCCCCACCACCAGAACTATAAAGTGCTACGCTATCATGTAGCAAAACAGATACTAGAGAAGTAACACCTGCAGCTTTTGCTGAAATCGCAGTACCTAAAGATCCTGAAGCATCTTCAGTCTCTAATTTTTTACCGTACGTTGCGGAAGTTGACGTAATAATAGTATCCCCAGGAGCAATAGCTACACCACCACACAAGGCGGCAGCAGCACCAGAACCAGGGACAATACATTTAACAAGCTCACCAGGAGCAGCACCAATAAGTACGATCAAAGGATTCGCAGCACCTGCAGTTGTTGTAGTTACTACAGATTTTTCATCTGTGTCAGAAAGAATAACAACATCTCCAGGAGATAAAGTTATAGCAGAAGCATTCCACAGGTTGACTGAAGGAATTTCTTTAGTAACAAGTCCTCGTTGGATTGTGCTTGTTCTTTTTGTTTGCCGAATCATAGGATCGTTATTGGGCATTAATAATCTTCCAGTCTAGGATAGATAAAGAACGTAGGATAGACAGCGATATGTCCTTCTCCAGGATCAAGAATCTCTCGAACTTCTACCACACGCATATCAAAAGTACCACCTAAATCAAACACCCCTGTGGTAATATCCCCAAGATTCCATTTCGTTCCATAGCTTAAAAGTTCTTTTTGCGCTGCTTGTACAGAGAATGTTCTAACCATACCATGCTCAACGTTATTAGCATCACCTTGAGCTTTTAGAACTGCTTCTGATGTTTCAGAACTAGCATCAATGAATTCTTCTACTCTATTCCAAGGCGAATCGTTTTGTCTATCTGCTACATTATACCGTTCTACTATTGCGCGTTCAACTCCTACCCCTTCTCCTGCAACATACGTCACAGTAACCTCATCCACACGATCCTCTGTGTAAGAAGGTCCTACAATATTGGCACGGTCTAGAGACCAAACCATTTCTGGCCAACCTTGCACAGTGTTTGTGCGCCTGTCTCGTCCTTTGAACGGATAGAAAGTTTCAAAGGTTATATAATCTGGAGCGCTATTATAGATAAAGACATCCCAATCAGCACCTTCAGCAACATTAGCTAGATTATCTAACTCATCACTCACTTTAGAATATCTAAAGTTTAGGTTAAGAGGAATACCATAACCAGAAAAAGTTCCTGGAAAAATCCCAGGCATTTGTCTCGTACCTGCAGTATAGACGCTGCAGTTACGAAAAACTATATCGTGCATTATGTCAACAAAAGGTTCTGATAAAGACAAGAAAGCTTGATCTTCATCAGGAATAATAATATGACGCTTCATAAAGTGTCTAAGATCTGGACCAGCACAGATGAATAATTTTTTATGATCGTCTTCATTGATGGTTATGTTCTTAAAGCGTACAAGTCCTTGAAACACAGGTACAGCACCATATGTGGTAGACATTCTACGCACTTCGATAATGCGATCCAGCGTAAACTCATCTATGTTTGTTAGATCTGCTGCTGCTGTATAAGTAAAAGAACCATACCCATTATAATTTTTACCGTTCACAGCACGAGTAAAATCTAATCTCTCAAATCGTTCAAGTACACGAACTAATGAGAGATCGTGATCCAGCAAACGTACTTCATAAGGACCTTCAAAGTCTGGGTAATATTCTGTAACTGTAGGAATCTCTTTACGAACTTTGGCTGCAAGATAAAATTCTTTGGTAGCTTCTTCTACATACGCTTGTAAATTAAATACCCCACTGTGTTTAGAAGTAGGTTTTACTTTGGCTGCAAGCGTAAAGAAGCTACTCGTAGTTGTAGGGTCTACTACAAGCGCCTGTAAATTAAAATCATCTTGAGTTTTTGTGGTATCGACTCCTGTGTCATCAATTTCTATCAGAAATTGCGACACAGATGCAGGTAGGACAGGAGTAAAATCAGAATCTATTTCAAGCATAAATTGCGAAAGTCTAGATACTCCTGCGGACAGACCAAAATCTATTTCTAGGAGAAATTGAGATATAGAAGTAGTGCGAAAATTTAAATCAAGCTCAACTTCTGCAACCACCTGTGTTGTGCGAAGCTCTGGTCCAAGTTCAACTTCTGCGATTACTTGAGTGGTACGAAGTTCTGCCATTAGATTGACTCAATTCCAAATTCTGCACTATTTACTCTAGCATATGTCCAATTACCGTCTGGGTGTGTAACAACGCTGCCATTTAAACCATAAGATGCTACTCCTTCTGGTGTAACAACAACACCATTTTCCGTACTACCATCAACAACCACGCCCCTAATATCAAGTCCCGTTGCTGGTGTTCTACACACAGTCATAAGAGTTACTCGTGAAATCGCTGTATTGGTTGGTAGAGTAGGATATTTCGTTGCAAGATTCTCACAAACATAAGAGTCTACTTCTTGAGAAACTGCTGCTGCCACATAAGTTGTATCTCCATCGTTGCCAGAACTCTGTGCATCGTCCACATTAGCGTAATTATCTCCAGAGAGTGGGGTCATGTCAGAATTCGATCCTGCTGCTGTAGGGAGAAGACCTACGATACGACCTTCTCCAGGATAACTAGAATCGGAAATACCTACAGTGTCATTAACAGCAATATCATCCATTAAAAACTCTATTACAGAAGTGCTCGCAGATGGAGCATAACCTGTAAGCACTGTGCAAGCAATATATCCTGCTTCTAATCCTCCTCCTGAAGTCATATCCTCTCCTCCCGTAGCTATGGAGGAATAAATAATAGAACCATTAAGACGAATAATTACACCGCCGCCATTACCAGCAGTTGCTACTTTAACATAAAACTCATAACGATCCCAAGAAGAGGAAAATGAAGAGATAGCTCCTGCAGACACAGTACCGTTTGGTGTAATAACATCTCCATTATTTCTTAACTCTACTAAACGAGCTTTATTTTCATCATAAACACCAATACCAGCATATACTTTATTTCCGCTCCATACAGACATCTTTGCATAAATTCTTACATATACTTCATCTAAAGAAGCAGAAGATGTCTGAGGAACAATATGTGCAAGATATAAAGCACCAGCAGATCTCGTTACAGAATTTGTAGTCCCTTTAACTAAAATACAACGAGTAGTACCAAAACTAAGTATAGTAGGCTGATTAGTAACAGTTCCCACATAGGTTACGCCAAGATCTAACTTTTCGTAGTCGTCTGCAAAAGCGGCCTCTCCATCTTCAAAACCACGAGTAAATACTCTAGCCATTATATTCTCCTATCCTTGCTCTATACCGAACTCGCTGTCTCGAATAGAGGATGCAAGCCAAGGCAAACTAGTCACAGGATCTTCATCAATAATAGCAGGCACATAATCAAAATATGTTTTGGTGATCTCTTCTGCTGCTAATTGTGATTCGCTTGTAGCACGAAAGATATAATAAGGATACACAGTAGAAGAGCCTGCTGCAGGAATTTTTCCACGAATAAGGTATTGCACTGCAGAAATAATACTGTCTTCTCCGATACCTTTATCAGCAGGATCTTCTACAAGATAGGTATCTTTATCTCCCAAACTGGTGCTGGATACATAGGTTGTATCCACAGTAGGCACATCTACCACATCTTCCCAGTTCTCTTCTCCCGATCCAGGCGTAGGAGTGAGATTAGAATATGTTCCTGGAGCCGTCACTTGAATACCAATAATAGAACCAGCACCTACCCAAGAAGTATTACGAGTTCCAGTTGTATCATTGATTGCAATATCATCCAGATACATATAACCATTCGTCAGACCACTACCAAAAGAAGGAGCGCCTGCTGCACCAGGACCAAACTCTACTCGTCCAATCTGTGTTACTGTAGCTGCTTCGTGTGTTTGAATATTGTCTTGATTATAAACTTCTACGCCTTCACGCTTAATAATAACCTGACCATCAGGATAAAGATCTGAAGAAGATAATCTAATATAAAATTCCCATAGATAGTAAGAATCATCGTGATCAAACGGAGAAGCCATACCACCAAGATCATGCCAAGCAGCGCTGTAATAGCCGTAAACTTCTCCTACCGAATCAATATAAAGAATAGGAGCACTACCAGAAGCGTTACCGCTTAAAGTAAGAATAGGAAACTCTTCTGTAGTCATATCAACATTCGTATCTATACGCATATAAACACGAATATAAATTTCATCGGGTGCATCACCTGCAACTACTCCACCATAACCATCAAAGAAATTACTCAAGTAACCATAATCACCTGTGCCAGGATACACAGAAAGCCTAGCAGAATAATCTCCAGATCTTTGATGTGTAGTATCTAGAGAAACATCTCCACCAGCGCCATTAAATGTGCCATATTCACTGCCAGCTTCAAAGCCTGTCATAAAAATGCGACCCATTTAAGCCTCCTGATATTCGTAATAAATAACTTCTGGTCCCCAGTCACCAGGAGTAAAAGATGAGTTGACATAAAGCTGAAAGACAAGAAAATTTGTGTACGGACTTGTAGCCAAATCAGCTACAGTTCGCACTGTGAGATCCCACACACCTTTAGCAGTAGATAGCATAGCAGAGAAATCATTAACAGCAATCACAGAAGGAGTAATCACAGGTGCTACACCCGCAGAAGCTGTACCTACTCGTAGTGTGGAGTTGGTAGGCATAGAGCCATCGCCCCATACTTTAAAATAACCAATCCAGTTATCGGGATTAACAGTAATGTGGGCGCGAATCCATTTTTCATAGCTGTATGTTGCAGGAGTTAGAGGATGAGCAATGCGGTTTGCTGCACTATATTCTGCATTATCTGCAGAAGATAGATCAGCACCACCCACAAGTGCTCCACCATCCATCAAGGGATCATCATACCAGATATGAGGAACAACTGTTGCAACCATTAGACCCTATCCTCCTGTGACATAGACAGAGTGCCATTATTATGAGCCATCATAAATGTAGCTTTGTGCTCATCTTTAAAACCTAAACAATAAATTTTAATTTCTTCTATCACACCTGTGGTTGTAAATAATTTTCCTTGTGTAATAATTTTAAAAGCTACTTCTGTATTCTTTGGATAAACTACTTGAAGCAAAGGCCAAGGACCTTCTACGTCGTTAGGTCGCAACTGTGCAATAATAGGATTTTTAATCCTGTCTTTATATTTTGTTTCCCACTCTTTGGCTGCTTCTGTTCCAAGAGGAACCACAGTAGATCCCTGCTCACTGGTGATAATTAAAGTATAAGGATTCATTATATGCCTTTATATTGCTGTAAATCTATCTGAATATCTAAAAGTAATTCTAGCATCTGCAGTTACTAGGACACTAGAATAAAGCTCAAAGAAGTTTTGATACCACGAAGGTTCGTCTTGTTCTTCGTGCAACAAACGAATAGGACTAGGAGAAAGTTGGAAAGTACTGAATAGTGAACCATCTACCAGCGTAACATTATCTCCATTATCATCCACAGCCTGACGATTACCAAATGCTGTAGTTATGTAAACATGCTCTCCAGCATTAATCGTTGTATCAAGCCAAAGACTTGATACAGTTTCTAAGCCGAGTGTCACAGGATTCATTTTTCTAATAATGAGGAGTGGTTTATATAATGGTCCTGTTAAATCAATTTCTGGTTCTACAAACCAGGTACCATAAGTCTCCACAGGATCAACATACAACCATACAGGTAGTACGCTACTATTATTATCTGTGGGATTGTAAGTTGTTTCATATTCTTTACCCCACCAGATAGGATCGTGTGCTACAAAACGTAACACAATATTTTGATAGCGTGGATTACCTGAAGTATCTAATCCTAATTCAAACCCAGAATCAAGTGTAACATTCTTTAATTGATACACATCTCCATTAGTCATTGCAACTTCAAAAGTCAGAGTTCCCAATGCGGGATTCGCTACAGCTAGAAGCTGTTGTCTGGCTCCCCACAGGGTTCGATCATCGACAGGTCCCCACAAATTTTTAAGTATAAGCCCTACAGAGAATACACGAGGCTGTGCGTATTGTCCAAGCACCGTGTCTCCGTGTTGTGTAGGTGTGCGAGATGTAACCACATCCATTGCAGGAAGACCTATGCCTGTCACTTCTACCAACTGCATAGGAAGTTCTAGCACAGCTTCTGTATTATAATCAGTTAAAACTCTAAAAAGTTCTGGCTCATATTTTTGTGGAAATCTCATTATGTTATCCTGTTATACCAGAGCTAGTAATGTCTGTACATCATTTAATACAGAAGATGCTGATTGTGTACTCGCATAATTTGCGCTCACTTGCACAGTGGGGCCTACGGTTGAGTAATTATTAACCACACTAGGTTGCCGCATTGTGCTACTGAAAGATGTAACGTCTGAAATAGAAGGAGAAGATTGTTTTATACTTTGTGCTTCTATTGGTGGAAGATAATCTTCAGGAAGGTAATCTTGAGGAAGTTTACCATTCCATAAATATCTTAATAAATTTATAGCATCTACATCTGTTCCTGGTAACATAATAGTTTTATATTTTTTATATGCTTCAACTACTTTAGACCAAAGATCTTGAATAATTAAAAATTTATTGGTTAGTTTATCTAAATCTTCTTGTAAGCTTGTAGGAAATATTTTTTTAAATATTCCTATAAGAGGTTTTAAAGATTCCTCTATCTTATTTATATAATTTATAGCTTTCTCAGCTATTTTTGTAATTGGAGACTCTTCCAGCTTGGCATAGTAACTTTGCATTGCTGCTTCTGCAGCTATAGTTTGATTAACAATTTCTTGGAGTGCTTCTATTTGAGGATATAAATGTATTACAGCAGATTGCGATCCTTCCTCACGAATGCTCTGCATGTCTTGAATAATAATATTCTGCTGTTCAATGATTCTATCATAGGCTGCGATCTGACGATTAATTAATTCTTCTTCTCGCTGAAGAGCATTCTGCTTATCTGTCAGATTTCTTTCTATTTCAGTCTGACGAAGGCGATCTTCAACCTGTGCTGCTCGCGCTAGTTCTAATTCTTCTTGCTGATAAGTAACAGCTTCTTGCTGAAGTTCGATCTGTCGTTCTGATGCAGCTATTTGTTTTTCAATCGCTGCAATCTGTGCTTCATAAGCTTTAAGGGTTTCGTTCTCTACTTCTTTTTGTGTGTCTTTTAATTCGTTAGCAGCTTCTATTTCTTTTTGCCGTAGAGCAATATTATCTTGCTCTGCTGCAGCAGCGCTCTTTAGCTCCAGCAAGTATCCAGAAGTCTTGCGCTTTAAGATTTTATTACGAAGCTCTTCCATGAAGATGTCTTGCTGAATAGATTTCAATCTATCTTTATCAAGATCAAGAAGCTCTTTCATCGTGTCTACTTGATCGTCTAACTCATCCTTTAATCTTTCAGCGCGTTCTTTTTCTTCATCATACAGAGTTTTAATATCTGTAAGCTGACGCTGCAGTATACGATTAGCTCTCTGAATAGGAATAATAATGGGAGCTATTCTGGCTGCAATACGTTCTAGCTCATCCTCAATAGGCCACAGGGGGCGGTCAAGATCCCTGAGCGCCTTGTTCATTTCGTAGAATCCGTCAGCTACCACATCACTAGCAAGCTTAATTCTAACGAGTGCATCATTTAGAGGTCGCTTTAGCACTTCTGTAGAAGCAATAGTTTTTTGTGCTAACTCTTCTTGCTTTACAATCGCTGCTTCTAAAGCTTCTGCCGCTTTTTCTGCTCCATCTCTGACAGCATTAAGCGCATTAGCCTTAGTTTCTTTAGCTAATGAATTATCCAGTTTCTCTACTTCAGCATTCACATCTAATAATTTAGACGTAGCAAGACCAGCAATCGCTGCAATAGCACCTAAAACAAGCCCCCACTTTGTAGTAAAGACAGTAACAATACCACCAATAATGAGCTTAATAATAGGAGACAAAATCAATAATGCAGAACTTATACCACCTACGGCAGCAACAATAGCTGCAGATTTACTTAAAAATCTTTGCATAGCTGGATCAAGTTCATTAATAGATTCTACAAAAGCTGCAGTTTTAGTTGTTACATCTGTAACAGCAGGAAGCAGTATCGTACCATAAGTGGAAGCAAGTTTTGTAATCTCATTTTTAAGCTTGCGCATTTGCTGATCTTGGTCGCCCAAAGATTCGGCGTAAGCTCCAGCGTAAATTGTTCCTTGTTTTACAATCTGATTGATGATAGCTCTGCGCTGTTCTTCTACTGTAAGAGATCTTACAGTTTTACCATGCGCATCAGCATACGCTTTATAAACTTGCGTAGCAGAAATACTCAGACCAATCTCTCGCAACTGTGTGACTGTGACATTTTCAATAGCGTCTACCATAGAATCAAGGACAAGATTATAATCTTGTCCTCGCGCTGCTGCTACATCATTAGCCACAGCAGTAAGCTTTAAAGCATCAGCATTGGTTGAACGTACAGCTAACAATTTACTGAGCGTTTGTGTGGACTTTTGCTCTGTGAACTGCATCTTTTGCATTTGTTTTACAGTAGCAGCAGTTTCTTCAGCAGAAACGCTCATGTTTGTTGAAACAGTTTTCAAACCTCTTGCAAGTGCCACATTAACTGTAGCTAGTTTTACAGATTCTGCAGAGAGTTTTGTCAATGCTCCAGCATAAATAGCAACACCTGTAGCAAGTGCTGTTATACCTAAGAGATTTCTTTTTGTTTGAACTTCTAAAACTTTTTCTTGTACAAGATTTTTCTGTTCTTGTGTCGCTAAGTTTTCATATTCTTCTGATTGTCTTATTGTTTCAAGGGTTCTTTTTTCTTGAAGCTTTATTTGTTCTTTATGAAAAGCAGCTTCACCAGAAGAAATAACACCTAATTTTTCTGCTTGCGTATAAACTTTAGCCTTAAGCTTATTCTGTGCTTTTTCTTCAGCAATTAAAGCTATCTGAGCATCATTAGCAAGTCTCTGATATGCTTGGCTACGCTTTGCAGAAGTTGCTACAGCTTTTTCTTGCTCAGAGTTCATCGCTTTAATAGCGGATGTATATCTCTGAGCACGACCTAAAGCATAAGAGACACCTCTTACAACAAAATCCAAACCAACTTGTGTTAAAGGCATATCAGAGACTCGCTTTATTTAAGACTACTTAGCTTTTGTGTAGCTATTTCAAGTTTTATTTCGCTGCGATAAAAAGCAATCAGCATAGTTTTTTCTTCTTTAGATAGTTTATTATACTCTACCCAAGACATACTACAATACTTTGCTACTCTTCGCTCTTCAAAAACTGTATGATAAGCCACAGGATTAGGCCGATATTTTATATCTGTGAATATATCAAGCCATTGATCTATCGGAACAGAATCAATCTGTATCCCGAAACGTAGCCTCCGCTTGGGTAATCTCCTCCTCAGAGATATGTTCCACAGCCATTCTTAAATCTTGAATGAGATTACGATCTTCCCAACGAGGAGCTACACGATACAAAAACCACTCAATATAACGAGCAGAACGAGAAGCTGTACGAGGCACAGGAATACTAAGAGACTCTAGTTCTTCCATCCACTCTTTATCATCTTCAAAAGAAAAAGCTCCTTCAGGGACAGAAATAATTTCAGTACCCTTCAGAGCCTCGACCCTAGCCATACCTTCGGCAATAGCCATCCTATTTTTGCTAACAGCGTCTTGATATTCTGGATCGTCTCTGTTCTCTTCTTGAAATGTTTTACCACCGTCTACACGATCAATCTTCGGTGGTTTAGGTTCAGGAAATCTTTCATAAATTTTCATAAAGAGACCATCAGGAATAGGCATACTGCGTACAACATAACCAGAAGAAAGTGTTACTTCGTTTTTAACTTCCTTCTTTACGGCTTGTTCTTCTGTAGCTTCTCCAACCTTTTCATTAATTTCCTGAATATCCTGTGGAGAAAGTTTCACATCATCAGACATAATAGCCCTCCAAATATTTTATTGGCCCTCATAAAATTTTCTTTAGAGTACAGTCTGATAGATCCCAGGAGGGCCATCTCAGGATCTATCAGACTGATACTCACATTACGAGGCGACCAAAACGATACCGTCAAGAGCGTCAGCGCCTAGACCACCAGCAACTACAAAGTTACCAGAAGGACCAGCGCTCAAGCTATTAAGCGCATCATTATCAGGAGTAGCACCTGAAGTATCGGGAAGCTGATACCAAGAAGCACCACCATCCAGAGTCCTGAAGATGAAACCCTTTGAACCATTCGTAGCAGTCATAAACCCAAAAGGTGAATCCGTGTGATCTGCGAACGAGAAAGCTTTTACTTCACCCTGCCCAGAGAGCGGGAATACTTTCTCATTCCATGCAGCACCACCATCAATCGTGTAGTAAATACGACCAGCGTTTGTACCAACAACGATCTGATAAGGCGTGCGCATCCATACACACAGAATATTAGACACAGTGGGTGAAACAGTAGTAGCGTACCAAGTACGACCACCGTTAGCTGTAAAGATTACAGCACCATTCTCGCCCACACCAACCACATTCAATGAGTCAGAGCCATGCACTGCTACCAGGTTTTCAGTCGTAGCACCACCTGTGCTCTGCACCGTAACACCATCTGTGGGGCTGGCGGTAAAGTAAACATAACCATTATCGCCAACGATCCAAGTACGAGTAGAACCTGCAGAGTAGATAGCCGTAGGAGCAGCGCCTGCAACAAAACCTGTAGTAACTTCAGTCCAACTATCAGGATCTGACACAGGGGCTAAGTGCATCGAAGCAGAATCATTCGAGATAACCACGATATAAGTACCGATAACTGCCAACCCTGAAGGTTGTTCATCAGCAGCCAACGTATCCACATCGTAGGCAGTCCAGGTAGAACCACCATCTACACTTACAAGAAGTTCTGCAGGCATACCAGGAGAACCTGAACCTGAAGATTTTGTGACAGCGTAGATTCGATTTTCACCATTAGAAGTATAACCACAGTCGCCACAAGACACATAGTCTTGGATGACAACAGCCACAACTTCTCGTGTGACATCATCACTAGCTACTTCACCTAGTGACATGTTATCAATTTCCCACATCTTTCGAGCGGAAATATCGCCTGTCAAAAGAATGGTAGCACGACCTGCTTCATCAATAGCAGTTTGCTCATCACCACTACGATTAGTGAATCGAGCGTGCTCATAAGCGAGAATTTTTTCCCATCCACCATTAGCATCATTAGGAGAACTACATTTACCCCAGTGCGCTTGAATGTGGAAAGGACATTTGGCTGACAGGATAGGGTTTGTCAAACCAAAACGAGCGATCATTGATGTGGTAGGACGTGAAGTTTCACCAGCTACTTCATCAATATCATCGAACTGATCATATGCTGAAGATGACGGAGCTTGAACCTTAGTTGGCTCTCCCTCGGACAGAGAGAAAGCGCCCATACGCGCAAGCCCTTGATACTCTAGTTCGTTTGCAGGACTGGCTCCACCCATCTGAAGATAGGCTCGACCTTGCCCTGTCTGAAATACACGATCTGGCATAGTGCCTCCTAAAGCGAAAAACTATTTGAAGAACCAAACATTGTATGTACGATCTGCCAAGCAATCCATGCCCCATGACGATCTCCGAATGGGCATACATTTTGAGCATAGTTTGCTTCGATGGCTGGACGTTGCCATTCGTAGTAAATCTTATTAACAGATTCACCTCCTCCTGTGATAGGAGAAGTTAGACGAGCCGTAGCTAAAGCAGCAATTGCGCGGGAGAGTTTGGGGTGAACCTCTCCTCTTAGCAAAGGATGCCCACTCAGATAATTTAACATAATACGTTCTGGCTTTTTTAATATACTACACGAAACAGCGCTAATTGTCCATGTTGTACCATCCCAAGTAGCAGGAATAGTTTCTACTAATCCTCTGTCTGGCATTACTTCTTCTAGAATACCGTAAGTAAAAGCTTGTGGAGGATATACAGAATCATCTCTATAAACAAACTTCACAGGAGGGCAATCTTCTGAGGATGCTGTATAAATCCTATGTACATCCACAGTCTGTAAGAAGACTGTAGGATCATCACCATTAATTCCTTGATAAGAATTCCACAGTTCGGGGATAACAAACTGTGCTGATTGACCTCGCACTGTAATAGTTGTCCCGCTGATAGAGATTCGCAATCCTCTAATCTGATTAGTTATATCCGTATCACTTCCTGGAGGAAAAATACCTATCTCTTCTGCTTGCCAAGAAGCTGCGTCTGCGTGTGTGACAGTGAAAAGAATTTGTTCATCCCATCCATCACCATCTAGATCAACATACGAAGAAGAAATATCTACTCCCTCTTCGATAGAGTCAACTGTTCTACATCCACCAGCAATATACTTTAAATGCTCTAAACCCACATGAATTCGATTATAACTTAAAGGTTTAAAAACTAATCCAGGAAATATGTGTGATTCATTGACTGTGTATTTTGGAGCAACATAGAAACCTAAGACTTCTGCAATAAGTTCTTCTGCTTCTGCAATAGCAATAGCTACATCATCTCGACTAGCTCTTCCTGGTTGTGGCCAGTGATCTTGAAACCATACTAGATCTTCTCCTCGTCGATCGGGAAAAGATTCACAATACACTTGATTAAAATGTCTTGGATCTACACCAATAATTCTTGCATAACTATCTAGCGGAAGTAAGGTTTCAAAATCACTTCTGGCCATGCTGCACCTACTCTATAATCTCAAAGGTATTAGGATAACGTGACATCAATTCATCAGCATCATATCTTGGAACAATTTTTTCTCTGTTACTAGGACTAGCATCAAAGCGATATTTATGTTTTGAAGGAAGAGGAAAAATCCTCATGCCTAAAATGTTTCTAGTATAACGAATTTTAACCATGTCATAGCGTCGTTCTACAGAAGCTTTAGCAGCAATCACAGGGGGGCTGATGCTGTCATAAGTTGCAGGAACAACTTTCTGAGGAGCGCTGCTCACGGCAGCTTGTTTATTGCCTCCTCAACCACGCCTTGCTGCAGGAATAACTGCTTCGTATTCTCCTCGAATTGCTTTAAACAATCTATCTTTATTTTCTAGGCTCTGCTCTCGCCGCTCTCCTGTATCATAACAATAAGCAAACAAAGGTTTCGGTACACGAATACCTACATATCCCGCAAGAGCAAGCTTGATTGTAAAATCCCAATCTTCCCAGAGATCGAGTGATTCATCAAAACCACCCACTTGAAAATAAGCTGAACGAGGAACTGCAAAAGTAACTGCGAAAAGAGCGTGATCTTTAAGTCTTTGAATGTTCCAGTTTTCCGCTTTATGTACTTCTCCATTAGGCATTGATACCCAATCAGAGTATACAATACGTGCATCGCCTTCGCAATAGTCCAAGACGTTCTTCATACCTGCCATGAAGTCACGATAGATATAATCGTCAGCGTCCAAGCAGCAAAGATACTTTCCTCTAGCTACAGCCGCCCCCTGGTTTCTTGCAGCGCTCACATTATGCAGCTTTGTATTTCTTACCCATCTTACCCAAGGATAAGCAATCTCGTAAGGAATACTTCCTTGCTTTTTAAGATCACCTTCATCTGTATCATCAATAACCACAGCTTCCCATGTAGGTAATGTCTGCCCAGCAACTGATTCCAAAGCTCTCTGCAGATGTTTAACATGATCAGGACCCACAGGAATAATAAAAGAAATAAAAGGTTGATCATAATCTAACACAGGGTGTGAGGCTTCTTTTTTGGAAACTTCTGCAGCGAAGGGAACCTTTCCACCATTAGCTGCAGCCAACCAGCTTGTCCAATCAGGCGCAGGTTTACCTTGCAAACTTGTAGAAGCACTATTACCATGCAACCTGTAATCATACACAGGTTTAATTGTAGAAAGCTTTCCTCTATATCCGATAAGTGCAAAGCGTGCCCACAGTTCGGCGTCTTCTGTTGGTGCTGTATGCTGTCTGAACCCACCTGTGCGTAAAAAGATTTCTTTGCGCATAAGACAACAAGCAGGAATTCTATTCTGCTTTTGTAGTTGCTTATCTGCGGAGTAATCTTCTGGCCAATCTCTTGCTTGTCCTGTAGTATTACCATCCTTATCCATGATGGCTAGTTTACCATAAGAGATACCGAGAGAACGATCTGCCTGAAGTTCAGGTAAAAGACGCTCTACAAATTCTGGTCTCAGTCTATCATCAGCATCCAAAAAAGAAAGGAAGGGACCTTTAGCAAGCATTGCTCCACGATTTCTTGTAGCTGCTACACCTTGATTCTCTTGCTTAATCACACGAATTCGTGGGTCATCTCCTGCAGCTTCGAGAGCTTTTTCATAGGAGTTATCTGTGGACCCATCATCAATAACAATACATTCAATGTTTGCTCGTGTTTGATTACGCACAGAATGGATAGCTTCTCCTACCCATTGTCCATAATTATGACAAGGCATAACAAAGCTGACACGCCCTACTTTTTCTTCTTCTTTAATTTCTAGGGCTTTTTCATACACACGCAAATATTGGAGTGCAACCTCTTTCCAAGAAAATCTTTTAGCGTAAGCTTGAGCATTCTTGGAAAGTTCTTCCCAATTCTCTGTGATATAATGCAAGCCTGCAACAGAATCTTGGTAGTCTCCAGGCTGTGCAATATATCCTGTGACTTTATGCTGTACGAGGTAAGGAGCATTACCATAATTCCAAGCCAGCACAGGTAGTCCACAAATCAAAGCTTCAAGAATACCTATACCAAAAGTTTCTTTTGTTGTAGCGAGATAAATCCCACTTTGGTATAAAAGCTCTTTCATTTGTGGATGAGGCATAGAGCCTACAATTTTCACGTTAGGTGTAGCTTTACCAAAGGTAGATACAAAAGAAAGATCCTTAGCTATAGCAGCGATCTCATTAACAGGATCAGGATTACAGACATCAGAATTTCTATTCTTATTCCACAAAATAGTAGGTGTTTGCCCTAGAGTTCTAGGTTTCCACTCTGCTAAATCTAAACCATGAGGAATAATTTCTGGTGTGAATCCCATATCTCGTTGAAAAATTTCAGCTACCCAAGGAGAAGGAACTGTAACCAACACAGCTTTCTTAGCAGACTCGATAACAAGCTGGTTAATTTTCCACATCCATTTATCAGATTCTCTATCCTGTGTAGGATAGAGACCATGACAATGAAGAACATCTGCAGGACGAGATCCTTCAGCAGAAATATGTGTAGCAAAAATATCTGCTTCATCCACAGTAGGGACAAGAAATACATTAGCTATTTCTTGTAGATGTTTAGTCATTTGATAAACTACAACATCGACACCACTACCTAGCTTTTCTTTTTTCTTTGCAGGAGGATTAAGGAATAGTTTCATTGATTGGCCCTCATTGAAAATTAAACACCAACACCTAAAAGCATTCTAGCTATAATTGCTGCACCTAAATCAGACCATATAATATAAGCTGTGTTTGCTCCTGTACTAAAACAGTTTGAAATAGTAGAAGTAAATCCTACATGCTTTTCAACTTTACCACTAACACCTACTAGCACATTTGTTCCATCCATATCAATGCCCCGAACAGTAGAATCAGCGGCGTTAAATTGTGATTTAATAGAGCTTGTGAATCCTGTATATTGATAAACAATAGGAGGAGCGCCTGCAGCTTTTGTTGAAAGGGCATTAGTTCCATCCCAGCCAACTGCATAATGATTTGTAGCAGGAGCAGTAAAACTAGCAGAAATAGTATTAGAAAAACCTGAAG
>JGI10211J34971_10000531_pt1 | contig 31250 bp, 30 predicted proteins | sample Etolagsediment_FD_34971 | JGI IMG/M metagenome (IMG submission 34971)
CTTTTCAGCGACAAAACTAGATACAAGATTTCGGAGAGCTGGCTGAGTGGTCGACCAAATTGTCAGGAACAATTTGGAATGCGAGCGCAGTGAGCAGCCCCATCAGGGGTGAAGGGCATGGAGTCCGAAATATAGCGGCGACGCCGCTTTAGACCAGCTGAAAGAATTGCTTTTCAGCGACAAAACTAGATACAAGATTTCGGAGAGCTGGCTGAGTGGTCGAAAGCGGCGGTCTTGAAAACCGTTGAGGGGTAACCCTCCGGGGGTTCGAATCCCTCGCTCTCCGCCATTACCCCAAACCCTGCTTCTGCGGGGTTTTTTGTTTGCTCGGCGAAGCCGGCAAACCCGTTTGATCAATGAGCATGCATTTGCAGCGCCGAAATCCCCACGATCTGGCTGATGCCATACAGAATCAGCAGGCCGCCCAGCCCGAGGCGCAGGACCTTGTGTTGCATGACGGTGCGAATGCGGGTAGCGAAATGGCCGACGATTAGCAGCGTCGGTAACGTGCCCAGGCCAAATACCAGCATGCTGAGGCCGGCGTGAATTGGATTTAATTGGGTCATGGACAATGCCAGGGCGGAGTACACCAGTCCGCAGGGCAGCCAACCCCAAACTAGCCCCAGACGCCAGGCTTGCCAGATGGTGCTCGCTGGCAGGTATTTTCGACCCAGCGGTTCGATTCGAGTCCAGACCTTTTGTCCGGCCGCCTCCAGGTAACGAAAGCTGTTCAAAAGCTGACTGATGTAGAGTCCCAGCAACACGAAAAACACGCCGGCAATTTTCATCGAGAAAGCATGCGGATCGGGCAGCAGATCCATCAACTTGCTGGAGAATAGACCTACCATCAGGCCGAACAGGGTATAGCTGGTGATGCGTCCTACATTGTAGAAAAGCTGGATGGCGAAGATTCTGCCACCGGGCTTGTCGCTGGCAAAGTTAGTGCTGAGCGCGCTGATGATGCCGCCACACATGCCCACACAATGGGTGGAACCAATCAGCCCCATCAAAAAGGCCGAGAGCAGGGTGGCGGTCAGCATCAGGACGTGATGTTGAGAATGATATGTTCCGCAGATTTGGTGGTCAGATTCTGGCGTAGCCGCCAGCCAGTGTCAGATTTGATCTGTACCGTCCAGCGTCCCTCGATCACCGGTGGCTTCAAATAACCGAAATAGTCGGGTTCTTCGCCCGTCCGGTTCAGGGTGGTCGTCTGATCGAGCCCGGAACGGGTGCGATGAATCAGACTCAAGGTTATCTCCGGAGGTAGATCAAACGCCTTTCTGGCGGATAGCGATACGGTTATCTCACCTGTGCGAGCATTGATATCGACAAAAGCACGCAAGCCCAGACTGCTGGCATTTTGATCATCACGCAGGTCCTGATTGATCTCGATGCCCTTCTTGTAATAGTTGTCCACGACCAGACCATCGTCTGTTTTAAACGCAATAGTGATCGTAATGATGCTCGCCACCACAACGCTGGTGGGCAGTAGTATGACCATCCAGACCATCGGGTTGGTATACCAGGGATCTGTTGCTGAAGGTTCGTTGTTTTGTTTTTTCATGGTTAGCGCTTCAATGGACCAAGGTAACGGGCTTCTTCGACGATGAATATCGATGGGTCTTCAATTGTTTCCAGTCTGAAGGTGAATTCGGTGGTGCGTTTGTCCAGCAGGTCAGGATTGACCTCGATGCTGACCGGAACCTCCAGAACCCCGCCAGATTCAACTTTTATCTGATCGCGCTGCTTCTTGAGCTTGAGTTCTGGCAGGCCGTCGGCGCTCAGCAGGTACTCATGAGCGACCAGGTCCTTGTTGATGACTTTCAAGGTGTAGACGTTTTCGATCGTGCCCATGCCGGTTTCGCGGAACAGCGAATTACGATCACGGATGATATCCAGTTCAATCGGAGACCGATTGGCAATTCCGATGCCCGTACCGATGGTGATGGCAGACAGTATCGCTGCGTAGAGCAGTATACGCGGGCGCAGGAAATTGGTCTCAGTGCCTTGCAGCATATTTTCGGTGGTGTACTTGATCAGGCCTTTTTCGTATCCCATCTTGTCCATGACGTCATCGCAAGCATCGATACAGGCAGCGCAGCCGATACATTGATATTGCAGTCCGTCGCGGATGTCGATACCGGTGGGGCAGACCTGTACGCAAATCGAACAATCCACACAGCTGCCAAGGCCCAGCGCCGCGGGGTCGACATTCTTTTTCCGTGCGCCGCGAGGCTCGCCGCGTTTTTCGTCGTACGAGATGACCAGCGTGTTCTTGTCGAACATGGCGCTCTGAAAACGCGCATAGGGGCACATGTAAATGCATACCTGTTCGCGCAGCCAGCCAGCGTTGCCATAGGTGGCAAAGCCGTAGAAAAAGATCCAGAAAATCTCCCATGGGCCGAAACCAAAGCTGGGAATCGCGACGGCGAGATCGCGTATGGGGGTAAAGTATCCGACAAAGGTAAACCCGGTAAACAACGAGAATGCCAGCCAGATGAAATGCTTGGTGAATTTCTTGGTGAATTTGTGGGCGCTCATTGGCGCCTTGTCGAGTTTAATCTGTTGCTGACGCGAGCCTTCGATCCAGCGCTCGATGAGCAAAAAGGAGTCGGTCCAGACGGTCTGCGGACAGGCATAACCACACCACAGACGACCGGCCAACGCGGTAAAGAAAAACAATGCCAACGCCGCAATCACCAGCAGCATGGTCAGATAGATGAAATCCTGCGGCCAAAACACCATGCCGAGTATGTAGAATTTGCGTTCGGGCAGATCAAACAGGATCGACTGACGGCCATCCCACGTCAGCCAGGGCATAATGTAAAAGAAACCGAGCAGCGTGGTCATGCCCAGATTTCGCAGGTTGGCGAACAGTCCGTGGACCTCACGCGGGTAGATTTTTTTTCGTTTCTGGTACAGATCCTGTTCGATAGAATCCGCTTCCGCCGCTGAGGCCGCGGCTGGCGTGTTGTTGTCAGTCATGATTCGATGTGGATGCGCAAGTTGAAAAGGGGGTTTCTGTCAGTTCTCGGTATGTTCGATATCGTCCTTGTACACCGCGCAAGGCTTGCAGGGGCGGGAGAAGTACAGGGTTAAGATACAAGGTAGAATGGCGAAACCCCAGAATAGAAAGAAGCCGATCGAGTAGGCGCCGACGCGGGTGACATCGTACTCGGTAAACACATACAAAGGGTCGAAAAGGGTGAAGAAAACAATGGTTTGAATGCCTGCCACGATGAATGACGGCCATAACACGGCGATTACTCGTTGAATGACGGGGATTTCGTTACTGGTTGCAGTTTTTTCAGTCATTGGCGGCACCTGTGAAAAAATAGAATCCGGGTAGTATAGTCGCAGTTTTTTGCGCTGCCGCAGCCTACTGTGACAGGCCTAAATCGGTTAGCAAGCCAGACGCATTAATCTGATTTTTCCCGCTCTTGCGAGTTGTTTGGCTCATCGTCCACGGCCAGACGTGCAGCCTCATCAAAATCCCGTTTGCGTCGGCTGCTGTAAGCCCAAACGATAATACCGATAAAAACGATGAACAGGATCACCGTCCAGATAGCATGACCTATTGCGGACATGTGTGCTCTCCTTTGGAATGTGGTTAAAGGTTGGCATGCAACCCTATCAGCTTTGTAGAATCAACAACAGCAGCGCCTGAATTCAGTTCCTGCAGGCGCAATCAATCGCCTATAAGATAAGCAAATGCTAATATAATTATGTTATAGGTGTTGCACCCGAAATGCAATGATCCAGGTTAACCTGGATTAACCGATAGCGCATCAGGCTTGCGTCAAATTGTCGCGTGACCATGCTCAATAGCAACCCTGTCGTCAATTGCCTGATATGATTGGCAGCCCGATTTCCGCCAGACAGGGTGTAGCATGATTCGTATCATCAAACCGAACTTTGCCGGGGTCTTGGCTACACTGTCGTCGCCGAGCCATGTTCGATGGCCGGCATGATACCGCCATAGTTGGCGGCGATAGGCATGTTGTCGAGTTCGCTGGTGGTCGTAGTTAACGAATTAAAAATTGAGGTGATGTGGTGGAAAGTCTGTATTTCCTGATTCCCCTGGCCCTGGTGATCCTGCTGGTTATCGTGGTATTTTTTTTCTGGGCGGTGCGGTCTGGTCAGATGGATGACCTCGAAGGACCTGCCTACAGGATTCTGATGGACGACGATGCGGCCGAGAAAAAAAACGCGGCAGGATCGAAAGAGCGCAAGGACGCTGAGGGATAACGTTGATTGGATCCATTGATCAGGCGCACTGATCAGGGATGTCACTTTCCGCAAGCGGTCGTTTATGCGCTGTTTAAAACCTCGAGTCCCGCCACCACCAGTTGCAGGTCGTTGACCACCTCAGACAAACGCTCGTCGACCGTTTGGGCGTCGCTTCCAGTCTCGCAGGCGAGTTGGAGTTGATAAGCCGATTCCGCGAGTTCCAGCATGCCCAGATTGCTGGCCACGCCCTTGAGCGTGTGCGCATGACGCCTGGGGCCCTCGGGATCGTCATCCATGTGTTGCTGGGCCTCGCGAAATTGCAGCTCGAAGCCGGCATAGCTGTCGCTGAATTTAAGCAATAAGCGGCGATAGAGTTGTGCATTATTGCGCACCACCTTGAGCCCTGCTGCAGTATCTATGCCCGGTAGTTGCGGAAAACTGTCTGTATCTATTTCAGGCATTTTTTATTCTCCAAAAGTGTCGTGTTGTGACGGTAATTGTTTGATCTGATCCATTTCGTTGGAATTTACAACGTGCTATTTATATTGATCGACCTGGTGCTGCGGCGGTTGATTCCAGCCCCATCCGCGCCCCCGATGTCACGATCGCCCGTCAAGGTATTCACTGTCATGCCAAGTATAGGTTGCACCTGAGATTTCTCGTTGTGGCCGGTTAAGTGAGATCTGGCGCATATGTGCATAACCTGGATTAGGCGCTGCCGGTGCACGCCATCGAGCGCAATCTCGACGACGCCAATCATCCTGATGCCCGTCAACTCGTTGAGCGCCGGTACAGGCTCAGTCTCGTCAGGTTCAATCCATTGAGCGGTATTCCGGTATGCAATGCTGCTGACTGTTAACCGGGACGGAAGCCCTCTGCTAATCTGCGCTGGTGGCAAGCCGATGCTCGGATTCGAGGACGCACATGACCTGAAGGTGTCGTAGGTGAAATCAAAATTGAACTTCATGGCGCGTACCGAGATGAGGGAGGTTTTCGCTGATGGGCGCAACGTCGAATACCTGGGATATCGCTTTAAGTATAGAAACGAATGGCTAAAAGGCTCGTCGATCGACCGGTGTTTCGGGACGATAAATGATCAAGGTCATGCAGACGGCAGGTAAATTGCACGGCTGTATTCGTGTTATTTCATGCTGCGCAGATAGGCATAACTGGCACCTTCTCCGCCGTGGCGTGCGAGTGCCGGGCAATAGGCCAGTACATCTGCGTGACTGGCAAGCAGGTTGTGAGTCAGTGGTCTAAGTTTTGCCTCATCGCGTGAGCGATAACCCTTGCCATGGATAATCAGTATGAATCTGTAGCCGCTTTGCAGTGATTCATGCAGGAAGCGGATCAAAAGTTCGCGCGCCGACTGCTGGTAGTGACCGTGCAGGTCGATGACATCATCGATATCGAGTTTGCCGGTTTTTATCCTGCGCTCGATTTTTTTGGACAGGCCCGGCTGGAAATAGGATTCGGCGATAGCGTGATTCGTACGCGCGCTATAGGCGGGTATCGAATCGGATTTGGAAGATCGCGCCGACTGTTTGAGCTGCGCTCGGGGGCGTGGACGCTGTGCGTGCAGATCGACCTTGTCGCTTTGCAGTTTGCGAACGCCAGCGAGGCTGTCCATGAAACCGCTGTGCAAGTCGTCCTGGTCTGATGTCATCGGCTGCCGAAAAGATTGGATGAAGCTCTGATCATAATGCAATCCGGTATCCGCGTCCCGGCAAATTGGGTATCATTGCGCGCGGTTTATCGACAAGGGTTGTGAATGCACATTCTGCTCAGCAATGATGATGGTTATCTGGCGCCCGGCCTCAATTTGCTTGCCAAAGAGCTGGCGACATTGGCCCAGGTCACCGTCGTGGCGCCTGACCGAAATCGTAGTGGCGCCAGCAATTCTCTGACGCTGGAACAACCCTTGCGCGCCGAGTGCGTGGGGGATGCCTTTTACAAGGTCGATGGCACGCCCACCGATTGTGTACACCTGGCTTTGACCGGCCTGCTCGAGCAGGAACCGGATATGGTCGTGTCCGGCATCAACGCCGGAGCGAATCTGGGCGATGACGTGATCTATTCCGGCACCGTGGCCGCAGCCACGGAAGGACGCTTCCTTGGATTACCGGCGTTGGCCGTGTCATTGGCTGCGCGAGACAACTATATCTATCCAACCGCAGCGCGCGCGACCGCACACCTGATACGCCAGTTGTTAGTCAAGCCGTTGGCCGATGACACCATTCTCAACGTGAATGTACCCAATATTGCTTGGGACGAAGTGCGGGGGTTCAAATCCACACGCCTGGGTTTTCGTCACAAGGCCGAGCCGGTGGTGCAGCAGACTGACCCTTATCAGCGAAAAATTTACTGGGTCGGCCCGCCAGGCCCTGCCCAGGATGCGGGTGAAGGAACCGATTTTCATGCGATCAAGAATAGTTTTATCTCTGTGACCCCTTTACAGATTGACCTGACCCGGCGCGAGGGTGTGGCGCCTCTACAGAGCTGGCTGGATGGTATTCGACACGCGTGAAGGAGCAGGTTTCCAGATTTCAGGGCATAGGCATGACATCGCAGCGCACGCGCGATCGATTGATCGAGCGTTTGCGCCAGCAGGGCATCAGTGATGAGCGTGTGCTCGATGTTATCCGCAATACACCGCGCCACCTGTTCGTCGACGAAGCCCTGGCGCATCGCGCTTACGAGGATACGGCGCTGCCAATAGGCCAGGGGCAGACCATCTCGCAGCCTTACATCGTGGCCCGCATGACGCAGATGCTGCTCGAATCCGGCACCCCGACCTCGGTCCTTGAAATTGGAACGGGTTGTGGTTACCAGACTGCGGTTCTGGCGCAACTGGTGACGCATGTGTACAGCGTCGAACGCATAGGCATTTTGCACCAGCAGGCCAAGCAGCGGCTGGCCGATCTTCAGCTGTTTAATGTTGAATTGCGGCATACTGATGGCAATGGTGGTTGGCCCAACATCCGCTACAGCTTTGACCGCATCATCATGACGGCTGCCTGTAGCGACGTGCCGCGCAAGCTGGCCGAGCAACTCAAACAGGGCGGTGAGATGATACTGCCTTACGACGACGGTCAGGGACAGATGTTGCTGCGCATCACCCGGCGCGGCGATAATTATGAAACACAGGCTTATGAACCCGTCGTGTTCGTGCCCCTGCTCCCCGGAATCAGTTGAAGAAAAATGCGTCTTTTTGAAAGCCTGTACAAGAAAGTGATCAGCGCATCGGCCAGCCCGCGCGCACCGACAGTGTTGTCGATTCTGAGTTTTGTCGAATCCTTCATCCTGCCGTTTCCTCCACCCGATGTGATGCTGGCGCCGATGTCACTGGCGCGGCCGCAACGCGCGATGTATTTCGCCTCGATTACGCTGATTGCATCCGTGTTAGGCGGGTTGGTCGGCTATCTGATTGGTGTGTTTGGTTATGAATTGATCGAACCCTACATCGTTCAATGGGGTTACATGCCCGCTTTCGAAAAGGCGACCAGCTGGTTTTCGCAATGGGGATTCTGGGCTGTTCTGGTGGCGGGTTTTTCACCGGTTCCCTACAAGATTTTTACCATATCAGCGGGTGTTTTAAGCCTGGCGCTGATTCCGTTTTTGCTGGCATCCGTGATTGGTCGCGGTGCTCGCTTCTTTATGGTTGCGCTGTTGTTGGCCCGGTTTGGCCCGGCTATAGAGTCGAGGTTGATGCGCTACATCGAGATCATCGGCTGGGCCACCGTGATCGTGCTGGCGGCTGCTATCGGGTATTACGGGTTTTAGTTGATGTATCGAGGGGGGCTGCTGTTTGCCGTGCTGTTTTCACTACTGGCCTGCAGTGGGCTGGATGTACATACCCGCCGCGGGCCGGGCTGGTATCTGGTTAAACCGACCGATACGCTGTACTCCATCGCCTGGCGCTATGGACTGGACTATCGTGAGCTGGCGCGCTGGAACGGCTTGTCGGAACCCTATCAGGTGCAGCCAGGGGAGCAATTGTTGCTAATTGAACCCGACACATTACCGCCGCCGCCAAAGACTGAGGTGACTGAAACCGGACACATTCCGCCTAAAGTAGTCGTCAAAACTTTGACGCCAGACTATAATCGGGTTGTGCGTTGGCGCTGGCCAACCCAGGGAATGGTAATAAATCACTTTTCTAACAACGAGCTTGGGAATCGTGGCATCGATATTGCAGGTTCTGTTGGGCAGCCGGTTTATTCGGTTGCAGACGGCAAGGTTGTATACAGCGGAAATGGTCTGGCAGATTACGGTGATCTGATCATCGTCAAACACAATGAAACTTTTCTCTCGGCCTATGCCTTCAACAGCAAGCGGCTGGTTGCAGAGGGCGCCAGTGTCAACCAGGGCGACCAGATCGCGGAAATGGGGTTGGGTAAGGACAAACAGCCCATGTTGCATTTCCAGATCCGTAAGGAGGGGCGACCGGTTGATCCTGAAGATTACCTGCCGGAGCTGAAATGACGAAACAAAATAGCGGGGCTGATGACATGACTAAATCCAATGATTCCGTGTTGATCGAAGACGTGGAAATTCCGGCTGAAGAGCTGGAAGTGTGTGCTGAAGATGACGACGATTTAAATCACGATGAAATCACTGCGGATGATGAAATCGATGACGATGATGAATCTGAAATCAATCGACAGGCCCAGCAGTTCATTGAACGCCGCGCGCAAAATGATGAGCGCCGAGGCGTCGCCACTGACCGGCGCCGGGCCACCTCGCGCCGCTCCACCGATGTCGATCCGACCCGATTGTACCTGAGTGAAATCGAGGTTTCGCCGCTGTTGACGGCTGAGGAAGAGGTGTACTACTCGCGTCTGGCGCAGAAAGGTGATGCGTCGGCGCGCGACAAGATGATCGAATGCAATCTGCGCCTGGTGGTAAAGATTGCACGCCGTTATATGAATCGAGGCCTGCCGCTACTCGACCTGATCGAAGAAGGTAATCTCGGCCTCATTCGTGCGGTCGAAAAATTCGATCCCGAGCGAGGCTTCCGCTTTTCGACCTATGCGACCTGGTGGATTCGTCAGACCATCGAACGCGGTTTGATGAACCAGACCCGAACCATTCGATTACCGATCCATGTGATCAAGGAACTGAACACCTATTTGCGTGCCGCGCGCAAGATCACCCAGGACAATAAACAGGAGGCAACGGCGGAAGACATTGCCCAGATGCTGGACAAACCGTTGGATGACGTCGTCAAGATGCTGCGTCTGGCGGATCGCGTGACGTCGGTTGATACCCCGATGAGCGGTGATGGTGAACGACCGTTACTGGATATCATCCCGGATGAGAATAATCGCGACCCGTCGAATATTTTGCAGGATGAATCGGTCCTCAAACATCTCGATACCTGGCTAGATGAACTGGATGAAAAACAGCGCGAGGTCGTCGTGCGGCGCTTTGGTCTGCGTAATCATAATCGAGGTACCCTCGAAGAGGTGGGACGTGAGCTGGGTGTGACCCGTGAACGGGTGCGCCAGGTGCAGATGGACGCACTGCGTCGTTTACGGCGTATTCTTGAGACCCAGGGATATTCGCGTGAAAATATTCTGCTGTAAGCTCAAGGCTGGGTTGTGCCTCGGCTGAACTGGCGGATTGTTATTTGCTGCATCATTGCCGGGTTCCCGGCGATGTCTTTTGCTGAGCGGTTTACCAGCCCTTTCGGACTCGAGTTTGTGCGTATTCCAGCAGGGGAGTTCATCATGGGGACGCAGGATTTCGATGCGCTGGAACGGGCTGTGGGTAAAGAGCGCATTGTCAACCTGCGCAAGGAAGGCCCGGCTCATCGTGTTGTCATTTCACAGGATTTTTTTCTCGCGACGACCGAAACGACGCAGGCCGTCTGGTTCAGCATGATGCATGCCCAGCCCGGCAAGGAGGAGCGTTGGCAACGCGAAGACTGGCCGCGCCTGCCGGTATCGCGAGTGAGCTGGGAGGATGTGCAGGAATTTCTTGCGACTGTGAATGCAATGGATACGGTCTATCGCTATCGCCTGCCCAGCGAGGCCGAATGGGAATACGCCGCGCGTGCCGGCACTACTGGTTTACGCCCGTTCACTGAGGATGATCTGGACGAGCATGTGTGGTACCAGGACAGCTCGGACGATGATGTGCAACCGGTCGCATCGCGCAAGCCGAACGCCTGGGGGCTGTACGATGTTATCGGGAATTTGTGGGAGTGGGTCGAGGACTCTTACGATCGCGACTATTATCAGGTCTCTCCCACCATGGACCCGCCCGGCCCGCCGAGTTCATCGTTCAAGGTGATTCGCGGTGGTTCGTATCATTGTGAGCTTGAACGCTCGCGCGTTGGCATTCGAGTACGCCAACCTCAGGATCGCCAAATGTCGGTGCTCGGCTTTCGCCTGGCAGCCGAAAAGCGCCAGTAAATCCAGCGCGGTCTGCGCTACAGGATCTGTACCGCGTAATCCGCTAGCCGCGATCTTTCACCGCGTTTCAGTGTGACATGGCCACTGTGCTCCCACTCCTTGAAACGGTCGACGATATAGGTCAGGCCGGAGGTTGTTTCGGTCAGGTAGGGCGTGTCGATCTGACCGATATTGCCGAGGCACACGACCTTGGTGCCGGGGCCTGCGCGTGTGATCAGTGTTTTCATCTGCTTCGAGGTCAGGTTCTGCGCCTCGTCGAGAATGATGAATTTGTTGAGGAAGGTACGACCGCGCATGAAGTTCATGGATGAGATCTTGATGCGATGCCGCACCAGGTCGGTTGCCGCCTGTTTTTCCCAGCTGTCGCTCTTCTCGTGACTGACCAGTACCTCGAGGTTGTCCATCAGCGCGCCCATCCACGGCGACATCTTCTCTTCCTCGGTACCGGGCAGGAAGCCGATATCTTCACCGACAGGCACCGTGATACGGGTCATGATGATCTCGGAGTAGCGTTTCTCTTCCATGGTTTGAGTCAGTGCGGCGGCCAGTGTCAGCAGTGTTTTGCCTGTGCCCGCGGTGCCGGACAGGCTGACGAAGTCGATGTCCGGGTCCATCAGCAGGTTGAGCGCGAAACTTTGCTCGCGGTTGCGCGCGTGTATACCCCAAACGGAGTGATGTTCGCTCATGTAATTGGTGATGACCTCGATGATACAGCCGTCTGCGGTTGTTTCACGCACGATCCCGTCGAAATTGCCTTCCATGTACACGAACTGGTTGGGATACCAGTTTGCCGCATCCTCGCCACTGATCTCGTAATAGGTTTTGCCATTCCTTTGCCAGGAATGGATGTTCTCGCCATGGGTATCCCAGAATTCGGCGGGTAGTTCCAGGCTGCCGGTATACAACAGGTTTAGGTCATCCAGCACCTTGTCGTTGGTGTAATCCTCGACCTGGATGCCAAGCACGACGGCCTTGATGCGCAGGTTGATGTCTTTGGATACGAGTATGATTTCGCAATCCCACTCATTTTCCAGAGCCATCACCGTGGCCAGTATCGAATTATCGTTCTTGCTGCCTGGCAACGATTCGGGTAGTTGCGGGCTGTGCGCCTCGGTCTCGAAAAACAGGCGGCCGCTACTGTTTGAGTCGCCATTGCCGTTATGATGGCTGAACTGGCTCAACGGCAGTCCAAGCTTGATGTCCGCATCCTTGTTGTGGGCCATTAGATCATCGATGAAACGATTCACCTGGCGCACGTTGCGCGAAACCTCGGACATGCCTTTTTTGCCCTGGTCGAGTTCCTCGAGCACGGTCATGGGAAGAAAAATGTTATGTTCCTGAAAGCGGAATAACGCGGTCGGATCGTGCATTAGAACATTGGTATCGAGCACGAAGAGCTTGGCGCGATCGGTCATTGGTGGCGGTTGAATCCGGGTTGATAGCAAGGAGCCCGAAAGCCGGGCCTGGCGGGGAAAATCAAGAGTGAATCTCGTGTTTGTTTCGCTTGTTCGAGGCAGTTTGAATAAATCTCTCTGGGCTGTCAATGTTATAATCGGGCGATGCGCCCGTACATGCTAAAACCTCTTATCGATTGATTCAATGACAGCCGTGACCAAGCATTCCCCAGCCGGCCTGTATACCGCTGAACAGGTCTATGCACTGGATAAAATGGCGATAGACATCGATGCCCAGCCAGGGCTTCAGCTGATGTACCGGGCGGCCTTGGCGGTGTGGCGTAACCTGCAATGCCGTTGGCCGCAGATCGGCCGTATGCTGGTGTTTGCTGGTTGCGGGAACAACGGTGGCGATGCCTATGCAATCGCCTGCCTGGCGCGCGATGATGGTTTGGCGGTTGAGGTTATCAGCATGGGGGATATGTCAAGGCAATCTACCGAGTCGGCGCATTTCCGCCGGTGGTGGCTGGAGGCGGGTGGCTTCGAATGTGAATGGTCCGGTCAAATTCCGGACTGTGATGCCATTGTCGATGGTCTGCTGGGCATCGGTTTGAATAAAGCGCTGGACAAACAGTGGATAGCGCTGATCGAGGCGATCAATCAGCATCCTGCGCTGCGCATCAGTGTCGACATACCTAGCGGTCTTAATGCCGATCGGGGAACGGCCCAACCGGTCGCTGTACAGGCTGACCTGACGGTCAGTTTTATTGGACGCAAGCTGGGTTGTTTTATTGCCGATGGGCCGGATTTTTGTGGTGAATACGTGTTTGATGATCTCGGGCTGGCGCGATCCAGCGCCCGGCGGGTCAACGCGCTTGCTGAATTACTGGATGAACGATCGATTTGCCTGCCCGCTCGGCGTCTCAATAACAGTTTCAAGAATCGTTATGGCCATGTCCTGGTCATTGGTGGTTGTGCAGAGTTTGCCGGTGCGGCTCATCTGGCGGCAGCCGCAGCGTTGCGCATGGGTGCCGGGCTGGTCAGTCTGTGCGTTCATCCACTGTCTGCCACTCGCATGCCAGCATCTGAGATTATGCTGGGTACCTGGCCGGAGCTGGAACAGATGTCAGCCAGAGCCTCGGTCGTGGTGATTGGTCCCGGCCTGGGGCGTTCAGAGCAGGCAATCGAGTTACTGGAACGGGCAGGCAAACTGGCATTACCCATGGTTGTCGATGCTGATGCCTTGCGTGAGGATTTTCTGGATGGTCTGGCCAGCGAGGAGATCGTGCTGACGCCTCATCCTGGTGAGGCGGCGCGGCTGCTTGGTCTGGTTGCTGAGGACATTCAAAATGACCGGGTGCAGGCGTTGCAGGCCTTAGTGCGGCGCTGGCCCTGTGTTGCGGTCCTTAAAGGCAGCGGGACATTGGTAGGTGGTCGTGAATCGTCGGTATCCGTATGCAGCAGGGGGCACGCTGGCATGGCCACGGCTGGCATGGGGGACGTGCTGGCAGGATTGATCGGTAGTTTGTTGGCGCAAGGACTCACTGCGCAAGAGGCCGCCCGCAGCGGCGTGCTCATCCATGCGCTGGCGGCCGAGTTATTTGCCGAGCAGCAACATGCGGATTGCGTGATTGCCTCCGATGTCACCGCATTACTGGGCCGAGTCATGAACAATCTGCAACAACAAAGGGGGGCAAACTGATGAGAGTGTGTGGTGATCGCGCCATGCGTGATGTCGGGGCAGGGCTGATCGACGCTTGCGATTCCGCAGGTGTGATAACCCTGGAAGGCGATCTGGGGAGTGGTAAAACCACCCTCGTCAGGGGCGCGTTACAAGCCCGCGGTGTCACTAGCGGTGTGCGCAGTCCGACCTATACATTGGTTGAATTCTATGCCCTGGAAGGCTTATCCGTTGCGCATTTCGATCTGTATCGTCTTGCCGATCCAGAAGAGCTGGAATACATCGGGTTTCGCGACTATCTGGAATCCGACACCCTGTGTCTGGTCGAATGGCCACAGCGCGCAGGTTCGATGCTGCGTGATGCAGGGCTTCAGATTCATCTGTTTTATGAACAGGATTGCCGCCGTTTGGAATTTGTGGCCAACAATGACTGGGGACGCGAGATTGTCAGGAAACTGGGCGCTAATTAAGCCTGGCTTCAGCCGAGGTGATCTACCTTGCTGCTGAAGTGAGGCTGGGGAAATATCAGAAAATACTCATGCTTAATTCTTAGGTATTTTCTAGATAAACTTGGTATCTGATTAATAAATAAAGAGAAACTGTTGATTTTCGTTTTGCTTTTTACTATAAATAGCTAATCGGAACACTGATAAGCTTGATCGACTCGTTGAAACCATGAAAAAACTGACACTTGCACGTAGAGTATTTCTGCAACAGCTTGCAGGTTTTGGTGCGTTACTGACTTTTTCTGCAGGTTCCAATGTTGCGTTCGCTCGCGCCCCTACGGCGCTGACTGGGGTGCGTGTGGCGCAGACCACAGAGGAACACACGCGCATCGTCTTCGATCTGTCCGCCCAGATCGAACATGACCTGTTCACGCTGGAGGGACCTAACCGCCTCGTTCTGGATCTGAGGGGCGTGCGCAAGAGCGCAGCCCTTGATCACGATGAAAACGAAACCACCCTGCTCAGACAGGTTCGCTCGGCCGTGCGGAATTCGGATGATTTGCGCATTGTGCTCGATTTGAAAGGCAAGGTCAGGCCGCGCAGTTTCATGCTGCAGCCCGATGCCAACAACGGGCATCGCCTGGTTATCGACATGCATGCCACGCAGCTCAGCCCAACCCCGGTCGAGACCTCGGTCAGCGAACGCAACCGCAAAAAGAAAGAGATCGTGATCGCGATCGATCCCGGTCACGGTGGACGCGATCCCGGGGCTGTTGGCAGCAAGGGAACACTCGAAAAGGATATTACCCTGGCGCTGGCGCAAAAGCTTAGACGGATTATCAATGCGACGCCCGGCTACCGCGCGGTCATGACGCGTGAGGCGGACCGTTTCGTCGTGTTGCGCAAGCGTGTACAAAAGGCGCGTAAACATCAGGCTGACTTGTTCGTGTCGCTGCATGCAGATGCGTACAAGAGCCCCAAGGTCGAAGGCGCATCGGTATACGCCCTGTCTTTAAATGGAGCGACGTCCGAGGCCGCACGCTGGATCGCGGAAAAAGAGAACGCATCCGACCTGATTGGTGGCATCAGCCTTGATGATAAGGATGACCTGATCGCATCGGTATTGCTCGACCTGTCACAAACAGCAACCATTCAGGACAGCCTCGAGCTGGGTTCGGATGTGTTGAAACATCTGGGCAAGGTTGGCAAGCTCAACAAGAAGCAGGTTCAGCAGGCCGGATTTGCAGTGCTAAAAGCACCGGACATGCCGTCGATTCTTATTGAGACCGCTTTTATTTCCAATCCCAAAGAAGAACGGCGCTTGCGTTCGCCACAGCATCAGAGCAAGTTGGCCAACGCGATTTTTTCCGGCATCAGGTCACACGTGAAAGATCAGCTGGCGTAAGCTCGGGTTGAGAGGTTGCGCCGGACTGGTTTCCGGGTCGGGTGTTGGTCAATCGGCGCCAGCGGGTGACCAGCGTTCGCATAGCCGGCGGAAGCGGGCAAGAATGACCGGGCGGTCATAACCACTCGCGTATTTGATCTTGTTATAGGTTCTGACGAGTTTCTCCAGCTCGATATCCTGTCTACCGATGGCCTGTTGCACCCGGTCGGCGAATTCGATCAGGTCCTCAGACGGGTTGCGCGGAAAACCTGCCTTGGCCAGTTTATGTAGTACAGGGGCGATAATCCTGTCGTGTTCACGAGGCGGTTGCGGACGCTGGCGGTACCAGCCAACCAGACCGTACAGACCAAGCAAGCATACCATCGTGAATACCAGATAAATGATCATGTCGCCCCAGCCCTGGATACCTATGCCCAGATTGCGCAGAAAACGATTTTGCCGACTCTGGTTGTAATTCAGGACCCAGGTATTCCACTGGTTTTGAATGTGATCCCAACCGAACAGCAGTCTACTGATGAGCGGGTTACGGGTGCTGATACGAAATGTCGCCAGTTCGTCAGGCAGTGCCTGGTCGAGTCCATTCTCGATGCGGTCTGGCGAGACCGCGGCGGTTGGATCGATGCGTATCCAGCCGCGATTATCCAGCCATACCTCGGTCCAGGCGTGGGCGTCTGACTGGCGCACGATGAGATGTCCTCCGAGGGCGTTGACCTCGCCACCCTGATATCCGGTCACGACGCGCGCCGGAATGCCGGCTGCCCGCATCAGCAGGGCAAAGCTGCTGGCATAGTGTTCGCAAAAACCGCGTCGCGTATCGAACAGGAATTCATCGCTAGGATTGTCGCCCAGCAATGGTGGGCGCAATGTATACACGTAGGGCTCGTTGCGAAACATCGCCAGCGCCTGATTGACTATGTCCAGATCGTTTTTGAATTCGCGTGCCCATTGTTGGCCGAGTGCGCGGGTTTTCGGGTTCTTGTCAGCAGGTAGTTCAGTGGCTTTCACCAGGTAGTCGAAGGATTCATCGACCGCCAGTTTGTAGGTCAGGTAGGAGCTTAGGTCGTAACGTTTTAAATCATTGACAGGCTTTTCGCTGGTCAGTTGAAAATCCGCGCTCAGGTAACTGTCGTCGATGAGTTGCGCGGGCAGGTCGAGCCCGAAAATCCACGATTTTCCATGTGGCTCCAGCGTTACCGTGTAATCGACAGGGTTGGAGGCCTCCATTTGTGGAAACTGCTCAAGCTTTTTCCGCCGAACCTGAAACCAGGTGTTGCCATTGAATGCCGACATTACCGGGCCGCGCCAGTACAGCTGTTGTTGGGCCGGTATCGGGCCATCGAAAGTGACGCGGAATGCCACCTCGTTGCTGGTGATTAGATTGCTGATCTGCCCGGGTGACATGGTTTCCGAAAGTCCGGTCACGCCCCCGCGTTGTTCCTGGGTCAGGCCCCACAAGGGACCGGGAATTCTCGGCACCAGTACGAACAGCACGATCATGATGGGAATCGACAGGGCGATCAGGCGTGAGGCATTCTTGATGCGAGGCAGGAATGTCAGGCTGTCATCCCGCTGGTTGATGGATATTAGTGTAGAGGTAATGATGATCAATACGCCGAACATGTATATCGCGATCTGAATCGATTGCCCGAACAGGAAGTGCATGGCGAGCAGGAAGTAACACAGAAATATCAGTAACAAGACATCGCGATGGGTTCTGGTTTCGAGAAACTTGAAGGATGTCATGACAGTGAGCAACGCCAGTCCGGGCTCGCGGCCGACAATGGTCCAGTATTGTGCGAACACGCCGATGCCGCCGGCCATGATCAGCGGCACCAGCAACCATTTTGGGGCTGGCCACAGCTGTGCCCGCGCTTGTAATATGCGCCAGCCAATAGCAAACAGGGCCAGCATGCTGACCCACACCGGCAGGTGTGCGAGATGCGGCAGCATGGCGATCAGAAAACTGATGCTGACCGCTTCCAACGCGCGATTGCTGGCGACTTCCTCACCAATGCGATGTATGGGCAGGTTAGTCGTGGCTTGCATGAAATGCCCTGCCTGACTCGGCTTGCTGGAATATCGCCAGTTGACCCAGACAATGCGCGTAGTGCGCGGGGCCATCAGCGAGTTCGATATCGATGCTGGGCAGCGTCATCGCATATTTGCGCCCGGATTGATGTGCTTGCACGACCATTGCCGTCATTTGCGACAGCTTGCCCTCGGGTGACGGCGCACTCATGTCTTGCCAGCGTATGTTGAGTGATGGTGAGGCATGCCCCTGAAAGGTTTTGGTCAGCATGCCTCGGCCCTGTGCATAGGCTTTCCATGAGATGTGACGCAGTGACTCGCCCATGCGATGTCCACGTAGGCCTGCGAAGTCATCGCCATCGGTGGTATCGATAGTGGCCTGCCCGTCAAAGGCCTCATTCAGGCTTGGCTCAAGCCGGGCATCAAAATCCGGTTTGGGGTACACCAGGATATCGCGATCGAATCGCAATAGTCCCCAGGCATGGAAGAGCCCGGTGGGGTACCGGGTAAAAATGGTCACTGCGGCGGTTTTGTAGAGGCCGCGCTGGTGGGTGGCCAGTTTGAGTCTCAGTTCACCTGTGGCCTCCCCATCAACCCGCACGTAGCCAGGCGGCTGTTCTTCATATTGTATGCCGACGGCGTAGCGGGTTGCCTTTGCCGGGTTGCTCAATTGGTACGCCAGGGTCAGGTGATCGCCAGCGAAGGTTGGCTCGGGGCTGTTGAGGCTGATTTGCAGGCCAAGCAGGTTGTTGTGTGTTTGCCATAGGCTGATCATGCCGAGTGCAGTCAACAGGAAGGTCATCGCATAGGCCATGCTGTTCTGGTAATTGATGGCGGCCAGAAGCAGTATGAACAGCATCAACGCGTAGATATAACCGAACCGGGTTGGCAGTATGTACAGGCGTCGATTAGTGAGGGTAACAGCACCCCCGGTTAGAGGATTACGTTTCTCAATCCAGGCCTGCATGCGCTGTTTGAAGGGGTTGCGGAGGAGCAGGCTTAGCGTAGCCATGGTTGCCGATATCAGGGTATGCTGACGCTTTCCAACAATTCATCGACCAGTTGGCTGATCTCGGGGCTGCCATGATCGGCTGGAATCAACCTGTGGCCGGCGACCGCGCCGAAAACTGCCTTGATATCCAGCGGCTCAACATGGTGGCGTCCATCCAGAAAGGCCCAGCTGCGTGCAGCGCTGAGTAGCGACAGGGCGGCGCGAGGCGATAGCCCAAATACGAACTGGCGATTGCTGCGTGTCGCCTGAATCAGGGCTTGCGCATAATCCAGCAGTGCGTCCGACACATGCACCGAAGTGATCTGTTGCTGAGCTTCCAGCACCTCATCGGCTGACATGCTGGGTTTTAGTTCATGCAGTAGCAGCTGTCGTTTTTGGCCAGATAACAGTGCACGCTCGGCCTGCTTGTCGGGGTAACCCAGTCGGAGCTTCATCATGAAACGATCGAGTTGTGATTCAGGTAGCGGAAAGGTACCAGCCTGGTCCAGCGGGTTTTGTGTGCCGATGACAAAAAACGGATCCTGCAAGGGGCGGGTTTGTCCTTCTACCGTGATCTGGTGTTCTTCCATCGCTTCGAGCAGCGCGCTTTGTGTTTTCGGGGTCGCGCGATTGAGTTCGTCAGCGAGCACGCAGTTGGCGAAGATCGGACCGGGATGAAAATTGAAGTGCTGGCTCTGTGCGTCGAAGATGGATACGCCAAGAATGTCCGCCGGTAGCAGATCGCTGGTGAACTGAATGCGTTTGAATGCCAGTCCGAACGTGCCTGCTATGGCCTGAGCGAGGGTGGTTTTTCCAACGCCTGGCAGATCTTCGATGAGGCAATGGCCGGATGACAGTAGACAGCACACGGCCAGGCGGATCTGTTGCGGTTTGCCAACTATGATCTGTTCAATCTGCTGTATGGCATGGGCAATCTTTTGCGCCATTGGCACTGTGGTCGTGGTGATCTGATCTAACATGGCGAGCTTAGGTTAAGTTGTCTGGTCGTTGCGATTGAGTCTTGGATGCTGTGTGCGCCTGGTAGTTTCAAGTTTAGCCGGTTTTGGCCAATAAAAAAGCCCGCGGTTGCGGGCTTTGCAAAACGGCTGACGGTGATGATCAGCTGAAAGCCTGACCGGGCTTTTTACCGAGTTTCTTAAGAATCAAGGCCATCGGACAAAAACCGGTAAAGGCGGATTGAAACAGGTTGAGTCCAACGAAGGCGGTGAAAAACAGCCAGTAGATATGGTGGTAGTAAGCGAGGGTCGCACTGATCATGATGAACAGACCGGCGACGGCCAGAATGATGCGATCGATACTCATTGTATAGTCTCCAGGTGGTTAGTAGCCGACGGATTCTATATTAGAATATGCTAATAATCAATATATCGGGCCTGTCTCCACGAGAATTACGGCTGATTAGAAATTGAGGCCGAGCATGCCCATGGAGCGTTTCAGTTCCTTGTTGGCTTTTTCGATGGTCTGCAGGGCATCGTCATGTTTATTGTCGCTGGCGTGATTCATGGCCAGTTCGAGTGTTTTGTCAGCCTGCTCGGTATAGCGCTCAATGAGCATGCGCGTAGGGTTTTTTTCATGCTCAAACAGCAAACGGCTCACCAGCTCACGGTTGTCGTTGTAGCGTCGCAACTCATATTCGTACTCGTCTTTTGGCGTTTTGAAATCCAGACGGTAAACCACGGTTGTGACAGTCACATTGTCGGCCATTTGGCTGACGATATACTGATAGGCCGAGTTTAGTTTTTTGAGTGCCTGGGTGTAATCATCCTTGTCAGTGAGTGCGCGGGCTTCCTGTTTGAGCTTGTCTATCGGATCGAGATCGATATTCGTCGTAAAGTCGTTTTCAGCGCTGGTCCGCAGTGAATTGATGTTGCCCAGTAATTCCTGGTACCGGCTGCGTTCGGCGGCTGTTGAACCCGCCTGGCCCTTGGCCTTGGCAGCCGCGGCTGAAATCTTGCGAATAGCGTCGTTGATGACGTCACTGACATTTTCGCTGTTACCCTCATTGATCGAGTCATTGGCGATTTTGTAGAGATCTTCCGCCTGCTTGAGCAAGGACAGGGCCTCGCTGTCTTCGCTATCTTTTATCTTTTTGACGGTTGAGCCTCGCGTCAGCATGTTGTTCAGCAGCGACAGTTTCTGTTGCAGGACTTTTTGCTGTTTGTCTGTATCGGCGCTTGCCATGGATAAACCACACAGGCTGATCGTGACAGTCAGTGTCAGCAGGCGCAGACTTTTTAGTGCAAGGTGTATGATTGATCGGACTGGAGCCGTGGGCTGCTTCAGCGTGTCGGAAGCGATTGCCAGGACCCGGCAATCGGCCATAGAATTGTAATACATGTCCCGTAGAACGCTCTTTTTACTTTAGTCTTAAGGGGTTTTCCTGAAATTTGGATGATTAAACCAGTAATTTCAGTTTTATTGTTTTTTTAATGATGCTTAATAATCCCTCAAGCCTACCACAAACTGTTACAATCCACGAAACACTAAATAATAAACCTGTCCAGCACGTATTTGCGCGGAAATTGCCATGACCATATTACCAGCATCGTTCAGGGCTCTGATTGTCATTGTCCTGATATTATTTTCCCTTCCTGCAATGGCCGATGAGGCGGAAGATCTGAGCCTCAAGCAGCTCATCAACATCGCCAGCAGTCAGCGTATGTTGTCGCAGCGTCTTGTCAAGCAGTATTGCCAGATCGGTTTGGGGGTATTTACCCAGGAATCTGTCGATTCGATTGTAAAGGATGTCGCGCGCTTCGAGCAGCAGCTTGCACTGCTCAAAAGATCGTCCGACGATCCTATCTATCAGGAAAAACTCGAGTGGGTCACTATTGCCTGGAACCGTTTTAGACCTCTGGTTAGCGGTCCGGTAATACGCGATAACGTGATGCACATCAACCATCTTGGGGAAGACCTGTTATACACGTCCGATCAGGTAACCATGATTTTGCAGGATTCGTCGAACAGCCGCGAGGGTATGCTGGTCAATGTATCCGGGCGACAACGCATGATGGCGCAGCGTCTGGGCAAGCTGTACATGCTCAAGAGCTGGGGATTCGATTTGTGGTCTATCAATAACGAGATGGAGCGTCTTAAGCTGGTTTTCGATGGCGCTCTGGAACAGCTGCGCACGGCCCCCGAGAGCAGCGATCAGATCCGTGCAGATCTGGAAGAGGTTATCGTCGAGTGGATCTGGTTTCGCAGTGTTCTTGAGCGCAAAAATGAGCCTGCTTATCGACTCATCGTGTCCGATGCCAGCGATTCGCTGTTCAGGATGATGGACAAGATTACCGATAAATATGCCGCCTCCGAGGAGTGATGCAGCGTGCAATCCTTCAAAGATATACTGGTGCATCTGGATGATGGGGCGTCAAATGACGAACGCGTCAGCACTGCGTTATCGCTGGCGTAGAATTTCTATGTGTGGACACATCAAACGCCATGGCGTCAATGGGCGTGTGCAACGTGTGCCGTCGGGTACCTTCGAGGTGGCAACCGTCTTGCTCAATGAAGTTGTTGACGGAGATTATGACCTGTTGGTCATGGGGGGCTAAGGAACCCCCAGCCTGCACCAGAAGATATTTGGCGGGGTCAGCCGCACGATACTCAGCAGGATGCTGGTGCCTGTTTTCATGGCGCACTAAAAAAGGCCCGGTTCAAACCGGGCCTTGTCAGGTTTGCTTGTTTTCAGTGTTTTTCTATTGACGTTCTGACACGTCAACATAATCGCGTCGTTGCGCACCGGTATAGATCTGGCGTGGGCGTCCTATACGCTGTTCGGCGTCGTCCATCATCTCAAGCCATTGAGAAATCCAGCCGGCCGTGCGTGCGATAGCAAAGATCACGGTAAACATGTTGAGCGGCATGCCCAGGGCCTTGAGTATGATGCCCGAGTAAAAGTCGACATTCGGGTACAGATTCTTGCTCACGAAATACTCGTCATTGAGGGCGATTCGCTCCAGTTCTCGAGCGGTTTCAAACAATGGCGTGTCAACGGTATCGAGTACATCGAGCAGGTCGTTAGCCGCCTTGCGGATGATCTTGGCTCGCGGGTCATAGTTTTTGTAGATACGATGACCGAAGCCCATCAGGCGATAATCGTCGTTCTTGTCCTTGGCGCGTTCGATGTATTTCGGAATCTCGTCCGGGCTCTTGATTTCTTCCAGCATATTGATGACCGCCTCGTTGGCGCCGCCATGTGCCGGGCCCCACAGCGATGCGATACCGGCCGAGATACAGGCGAAGGGGTTGGCCCCCGAGCTACTGGCCAGGCGTACGGTGGAGGTACTGGCATTCTGCTCATGGTCAGCATGCAGGATGAAGATGAGGCGCATGGCATGCACTGCGACCGGGTTCACCACGTATTCCTCAGTTGGCATGCTGAACATCATGTACATGAAGTTCTCGATGAAGTTGAGATCGTTGCGTGGGTAGGGCAGCGGCAGGCCGTTGGCGCGGCGATAGCTATAGGCGGCAATGGTTGGTAGCTTGGCCAGCAAGCGATGTGCCGATATCTCGCGATGCAGCGGGTTATTGATATCCAGTGAATCATGATAGAAGGCCGACAGGGCGCCTACCACGCCAACCAGAATGGCCATGGGGTGCGCGTCGTGGTGGAAACCGTTGAAAAAGGTTTTCAGATCCTCGTGGATCATGGTGTGGTTGTAGATCAGGCGGATGAATTTGGCGTATTGCTCTTTGTTTGGCAATTCGCCGTACATCAGCAAGTAACTGGTTTCGAGATAATTACTGCGCTCGGCCAGTTGTTCGATCGGATACCCGCGATACAGCAGAATACCCTCGTCGCCGTCAATGAAGGTGATGTCGCTTTTACAACTGGCGGTTGCCTGAAAGCCGGGATCATAGGTGAACATGCCCAGCTTGGAATGCAGTGATCGAATATCAATTGTCGATGCACCGATCTGCGCATCCAGGATGTCAAAGTCAGCCTGTTTGCCGTTGCGGTTATCGATGATGGTCACGGTGTTTTTGCTCATGACGTCTCCAGTAGGTTTTATAGTTTGGCGATTTAGCGGTTAATTCCTGACTTGATTCCAGATAATATGGATCCTGTCTTCAGGCGGGCTAGCGGTTCGCTGCAGAAAGCTTATTCTAACAGTACGGGAAACGCAGGGAAACGATGCCACGTAAATCGGGCTGGTGTATCACCAACCTGGTGCATGTTTCTCTCGCCTGTTCATCCCTGTTGATATTATGACGAGGACTATATCCGATGATGTCCTGTTTCAGAGCATTGTGTTTACTGATAGTGATTATCCAGACGTCACATGCTGATGATGAGTTGGATGGTCGCTGGCAACTCAGCATAGAGGGGCGCGACAGGCTGGAGTTCGGTAGCGAGTTGATGGCGGGCGGTATTGAGCTTGGCTGGCTCACCGTCCTTGATTTCACCATCGAAAACGGGTTCTTCAAGCTGGGCTCCGGCACGGCCGAGCTGCATCCTGAAATCACTGCCTATTCACGCCCTGAAAAGGTCTTTTCGTGCCACGATGTTGAAGGCATTTTTGCCAGCCGCAGCGGGCAGAGTTTCTCCACGCCCCATCTGCGTTACCAGTCCTTTCCCATGGTTGGCAAGCTTGAGTCCGGTTTGATCCATTTGACGCCGTTTCTTGATTATCCGGGCAATTATTATGCGGTGTTGTATGAGTGCACAACCGGCAATCCGCAAGGTGCGTGGTGGATGGAAAACTCGCCGCGCATCGCCCGTGAACTGGGGAAACGTCAGAATGCGTTGGTCAAGGTCAAAGGTGGCGACTTTAGCGCCAACATCAAGGAGGTTAAGACCATTGCCCCCGGCCCCGAGTTGTCGTTGCCGCTGGTGGATGGGCTTGAGTTCAGCCTGACCGAGGAATACGGGCTGAGGATCATGCGTTATACCCTGAAGAAATTGCCCGCGCCGGGACGGACCACCCAGAGATCAGATCACTGAGGCCTTTTTTTCACCATCGCTAAAGCGAATATCGATCACATCGTCTGCAGTCAATTGTGCTGCTGAAGTGATGATGGTCTTGTCGAGACGAATGGCGGCATAACCGCGCGTCAATGTTTTCAACGGACTCAGGTTGTCCAGACTGCGCGCCTGCAACTGAAACCGGTGTTGCTGCTGTTCGAGCTGTTTATTGAAGGCTTGCTGCAGTTGGTGCAGTCGAGCGCTCAGGCGTTGCTGTTCGCGGTCGATAAGGGCGCCCGGCTGCGCATGTTTCAGGCCGCTCAGTACCTGGTTAAAGTTGTAGCGACCCTCGCTCATTCGATGCTGCTGAATCTGCATAAGGCGTGTGCTGGCGTATGCCAGCCGTTGTTGCAGCATTTCGATTCTGCGTTGCGGATGCTGGCTTGCCAGACGTTGCTGCAGCCGCTGCCAGCGTTCGCCTAGCATGTCCAGACGTTGACCCTGCTGGCGTAAAAGGCGCGCCAGCAACAGATCCAGTTTTTGCATCTGTTCATATTGGTCCATGGTCACGGTTTCCGCGGCCACTGAAGGCGTTGGCGCGCGCTGGTCAGCGACGAAGTCGGCGATAGTGAAGTCGATTTCGTGGCCGATACCACTGACGATGGGCAGGCGAGACGCAAAAATCGCGCGCGCCACGCGCTCCTCGTTGAAGCACCATAGATCTTCCAGCGAGCCACCGCCACGGATGAGTAACAGCACATCACATTGTGCGAAGCGATTGGCCTGCTCAATCGCGTTGACGACCTGGGCGGCCGCCTGTTCGCCCTGAACCTGGCACGGAAAAAGGGTGACCCGGGTGGCGGGTGAGCGTCTACGTATCACGCTCAATGCATCGCGAATGGCCGCCCCGGTGGCGGAGGTGATGATGCCGATATGGCTGGCCCTGGCTGGCACGTCTTTTTTGTGTTGCGCCTCGAACAGGCCCTCGTCTGCCAGCGCCTTTTTCAAGGCCTCGTAGCGTCGCATCAGCAGTCCGGCGCCGGCTTCCTCGAGGTGCTCGACAATGATCTGGAAATCACCGCGCGCTTCGTACAGCGTTACCTGCGCCCTCACCAGTACCTGTTGGCCGTTTTCGGGAATGAATCCGACCCTGCCCTTGCGATTGCGAAACATTGCCGCGCGCAGTTGGGCGCGTTCATCCTTCAGGGTAAAGTACCAGTGTCCCGATGCGGGACGTGCGAAGTTCGAGATTTCGCCTTCAATCCAGATCGAGCCCACGCCTTTCTCAAGCAGGGTCCTGATTTCGAAGTTGAGTGAGGAAACGCTCCAGATGGTTTCGGGTGATCGCTGCATACATTTGAAAATGTGACGTTAACGCCAAGATAAAGCAGTTTGCGTCGGGCTTAAAGTCGTTTTGTGAAAATCAACACCCCGGAAAGAGAATTTCATGTATGATGGCCATTCAGTTTTTCTCTTTTTACCGATTTGGTGTGGGGTTGATTGGATCTGACGGATACAAAAATATAATCCGCTTGTTCAGAAGCAATCAGGAAAATAACCGCTGTACGCAGCGGTTATTTTTTTAATCCATACTCCAGTCCGGTTTACCCTGATCCGGGCAATACCGTATAATCGCGCATTCTTTTTCACCCGCCGGAGCGAATATGCGTATCTGTCAGGAAGCCTTAACCTTTGATGATGTCCTGCTGGTGCCCGCCAGGTCGGAAATCCTGCCCAACGATGCCAATCTCAAGACGAAAATCACCCAGGGAATTACGCTCAACATTCCTCTGATATCCGCGGCCATGGATACGGTCACCGAATCCGGGCTGGCGATTGCCATCGCCCAGGAAGGCGGTATGGGTATCATCCACAAGAACCTGTCGCCGACCGAGCAGGCACGGCAGGTGGCCAGGGTCAAAAAATTCGAAAGTGGCGTCATCAAGGATCCGATCACGATCACGCCCGATACCATGATTCGCAAGGTGATCGAGTCCACCCGAGAGAACCAGATTTCCGGTCTCCCGGTGCTGGGTCCTGACGGCCTGGTGGGTATAGTCACCAAACGCGACCTGCGTTTTGAAACCAATCTCGATCAGCCGGTATCGTCGGTCATGACGCCTAAAGAACGCCTGGTTACGGTCAAGGAAGGCGCATCTCGTGACGAGATTCTGGGTCTGCTGCACAAGCATCGAATTGAACGTCTGCTGGTGGTGGACGACGATTTTCGCCTCAAGGGCATGATTACCGTCAAGGATATCACCAAGGAAGCGGTGTACCCGCTGGCTTGCAAGGATGAGCAGGGTCGCCTGCGAGTGGGCGCCGCAGTGGGCACAGGCAAAGACACCGACGAACGCGTCGAAGCGCTGGTGCGTGCCGATGTCGATGTCATCGTCGTCGATACCGCGCACGGTCATTCCAAGGGGGTCATCGAGCGTGTTGCCTGGGTCAAGAAAAACTTCCCGCATGTGCAGGTTATTGGAGGCAATATCGCAACCGCACATGCGGCGCGTGATCTGGTCGATGCCGGCGCCGATGCGGTCAAGGTCGGTATCGGCCCCGGTTCTATCTGCACCACGCGTATCGTGGCCGGTGTCGGTGTGCCGCAGATTTCGGCAATCAGTAATGTCGCGCTGGCGCTCAAAGACACGGGCATTCCATGCATCGCCGATGGCGGCATCCGCTTCTCGGGGGATGTGTCCAAGGCGCTGGTCGCGGGCGCCCATTCGGTCATGATCGGCAGCATGTTCGCCGGTACCGAGGAAGCGCCGGGCGAGGTCGAGCTGTACCAGGGGCGTTCCTACAAGTCGTATCGCGGCATGGGTTCGCTGGGTGCGATGCAAAAGGGCTCGAGTGACCGTTACTTTCAGTCTGAAAATGCCGCTGAAAAGCTGGTGCCGGAAGGTATCGAGGGCAGGGTGCCTTATAAGGGGCCGCTGTCGAGCATAGTTCATCAGCTACTGGGCGGTGTGCGCTCGAGCATGGGCTATGTTGGTTGCGCTGACATCGAAGAGCTGCGTACCAAGCCTGAATTCGTGCGTGTCACCAACGCGGGCATGACCGAATCACACGTCCATGACGTGACCATCACCAAGGAAGCGCCTAACTACCGCGTCTAGTCTGGAACCCTGCATGACACTCCACCACGACCTGCACGATGACAGGATACTGATCCTCGATTTTGGTTCGCAGTACACCCAGCTGATTGCGCGCCGCGTGCGCGAACTGGGCGTGTACTGCGAGATTTATCCCTATGACATCGATGTCGATCGGATCAGCGCTTTTCTGCCGCGCGGCATCATCCTGTCGGGCGGTCCGGAGTCGACCATTGCCGATGATACGCCGCAGGCGCCGCTGGCCATTCTCGACCTGAATGTGCCAATTCTAGGCATTTGTTACGGCATGCAAACCCTGGCCAAACAGCTGGGGGGCAAGGTTGAAAATGTCGGTCATAGCGAATTCGGGTATGCCCAGGTACGAGCGCGCGGCCATACTGATTTGTTGCGCGATATCCAGGACCATGTCACCCATGAAGGCCATGGCATGCTCGATGTGTGGATGTCGCATGGCGACCGCGTTGCCGAGATGCCGCCAGGATTCAAGCTCATGTGCAGCACCGATGCCGCACCCATCGCCGGTATGGCCAACGAAGAACGCCGTATTTACGGCCTGCAATTTCATCCTGAGGTTACCCATACGCGTCAGGGGGCACAGATACTGGGCCGCTTTATCCACGACATCTGCCAATGCGGGGCCGACTGGACCCCTGAAAACATCATCGATAACTCGGTTCAGGCTGTGCGTGAGCAGGTCGGTGACGGGCATGTGATTCTGGGTTTGTCTGGCGGGGTTGATTCGTCGGTGGTGGCGGCGCTGCTGCACAAGGCCATAGGTGACCAACTGACCTGTATCTTCGTCGATAACGGCCTGTTGCGTTACCAGGAAGGCGACCAGGTTATGGACACCTTTGCCCGGCACATGGGGGTCAAGGTGATTCGCATCGATGCCGAGGAGCGCTTTCTCGGTCGTCTGGCCGGTGTTACCGACCCGGAGCAGAAACGCAAACATATCGGCAACCTGTTCATCGAGATCTTCGAGGAAGAGGCGCGCAAACAGAACGATGCCGCGTTCCTGGCGCAAGGCACGATTTATCCCGACGTGATCGAATCGGCGGGCGCCTCGACCGGCAAGGCGCACCTCATCAAGTCGCATCACAATGTCGGTGGCCTGCCCGATGACATGAAACTGGAACTGGTCGAGCCGCTGCGTGAACTGTTCAAGGACGAGGTGCGCAAGATCGGTGTTGAGCTGGGTTTGCCGCACGAGATGGTATATCGCCATCCATTCCCCGGACCCGGACTCGGTGTGCGTATCCTGGGCGAGGTGAAGAAGGAGTATGCCGATCTGCTGCGCCTGGCCGATCACATCTTCATCGAAGAGCTGTGGAAGCACGACCTGTACGAGAAAACCTCGCAGGCCTTTACCGTATTCCTGCCGGTCAAATCGGTGGGGGTCACCGGCGATGGACGCCGCTACGACTACGTGGTGGCGTTACGTGCCGTCGAAACCATCGACTTCATGACCGCTCGCTGGGCGCATCTGCCCTACGAGTTTCTCGATCATGTCGCACGCCGCATCATGAACGAGATTTCCGGTATCTCACGTGTGACCTACGATATCTCGGGCAAACCGCCGGGCACTATCGAGTGGGAGTGATCAGGATTTATAACATTTTGAAAAATAACAATAAAATCAATCCAATTGACAATGTAATCTACATCATCAATGGTATTTTTCATGGTATTTATTGCGCAGAGCAAGGCAGAAAACATCGATACCATGAAAGGTAAATTGATGCTGGCATGGTATCAGAGAGCTTGAACAACTCACGCTCTGGAACAATCCGGAAACTAGCTATACCAGTACAGCTTCAAGTTGCTTTGCCTTATCCGTGCTGACTGATTCACCAGCGAATACTATGGTATAGCCCATTGCCTTGTAGCTTTTTTCGCGCTTATTGAACATGCGTTGGAGCATGGGGAGGCCGCAGTCAACGTAATCGTGAATCGTCACTTGCGTTTTGCCGTCTGATTCCCGATGAATCCTTCCTGCGTATTGCGCTAACGAGCCTTTCCAGGCGATGGGCATGGCAAGAAACAGTGTATCCAGCCTGGGCAGGTCAAAACCCTCTCCTACATACTTTCCGGTGGCGACCACAACCTGCGCCGAATGCAAATGCTCTTCAACACGCCGGCGTTCAGCGGCTTTCATTGCGCCTTTTAATATGATGGAATCGATACCGTTTTCTTGGAGAAGGCTGTTAATCATCTCGGAATGTTCGCGCCTTTCAGTGAGGACGATTGGGTGCCTGTTTTCGTGAACACTATCAATCACATCTGAAGTAATTCGCCGCGTTCGTGCTTCGTTTTCCATGATCCATCGGTAGGCATCAGTAATTCTTGGACGCTCCTCGGGCTGGGAAAGATGCAGTGGTGGCGAATCATAGAATTGATGGACTTGAACTTCTTGTTTGAATCTTCCTTCACTTGAGCTTTTAACTTTGTGCCGAATGGGGCCGGCAGCCATAAAGATAATCTTCTGGTGGCCGTCTCGTCTTTCTGGGGTAGCAGTAAGGCCGAGCACATATTTCGCTCGAACTTCGTTCAATACCATTTCGAAGCGCGGTGCCGATACGTGGTGGCATTCATCAACTATGACATGCCCGTAGTCCTGAACAAAGGGAGAGACGGTATTGTCTTTCTTGTTAATCAGGCTTTGATATGTCGCTATATCAATGATTCCGGTCGGCTTCTTCTTACCGCCTCGGATGACGCCAATCTCTGCTTCTGGTAAAAACGAACGCAGTCTTTCCTGCCATTGATCAAGCAACTGGCGGCTATGCACAAGAATGAGCGTGTTTGTATTGCGCTTGGCGATCATTCCGATAGCCGTTACGGTTTTTCCAAACGCTGTAGGCGCATGCAGTACTCCTGTATCGTGTTTGCTCATTGCTTTAACAGCGGCCTGTTGATTTTTCCTCAAAGCTAATAGTGGCTTCATACTTGAAAGTTTTTTGCCCAACTCACGCTTGTCATCGATTTGAACGTCTATATTGTTCTCTTTCAATAACCCGAGCGCATCATCCAAACACCCACGGGGCAATGCCAGGTAGCCACGTTCAATGCGTGCACAGGAAATGAATCGAGGAATGCCGTGGGTCGAAAAGCGAAGCGCCTGTGTTTTAAAGAAAACCGGATTCGAAAAGCTGGCTAAACGCCTTAATCTTGCTAAAAGAGCACTTGGCAGCGCCTTTACCTCAAAGTAGATGTGGTTGGCCAGCGTTATCGTAATCTGTTGTGGCGGGCTTTCCAGAACCAGAGGCTTGGGTTTGGCTGTCACCTCCCAAGGCGGCAGGATATCGGTAACGTCCTGCTCTGAAATCAGGCTAGCATTGGGGGAGATCTTTGAAAGAAGTTGATTTAGCTCCTGTTTGGAAAGTTTCTTTATCTGTGAGAGGTTTTGCCATTGATCCTCAATGACATTCAAATCTGCATCGACAAAAGAGCTATTGCCTGCTTGTCTGGCTTCGCGCTGTAGTGGTAATGCAATCAAGTTGCCAAATCTGGATATTCCACACCCATCCGGCCACTGATTCCATGAACATCCGGCCACCCGTTCCACGCGCATCCGGCCACTGATTCCACGAACATCCGGCCACCCATTC
>JGI10211J34971_10000532_pt1 | contig 31187 bp, 37 predicted proteins | sample Etolagsediment_FD_34971 | JGI IMG/M metagenome (IMG submission 34971)
TCGCCTCAGCGTCAGCCTTCGCTTCGGTCTCAACCCTTAACTCTGCTTCCAACTCCGCTCTTGTCTCAGCTTCAACTCTTGCCTGTTCTTTAGCCTTGGCTGCTGCCTCGGTATAGTCATTAGCCTTTTTCTCCGCTTTGAGTCTTGCTACGGTTTGGGTTTTCACCCTTGACTCAGCCTCGGCACTGACTTTCTCTGCCGCACTGATTCTAGCTTTGGCCTTTGCTTTTTCCCTTCTCCTGACCTTGGCTTTTGCTCTGACTTTGGCTTTAGCTCTTGCTTTTGCTTTGGCTTTGATGCGGGCTCTTTTTTTCGCTTCAGCTTCAGCCTTGGCTTTTGCTTTCTTCTCATTAACGCAGGGAGCTAAAGGATGGAACGGCCAATGCTGCTCTCCGCACACAGAGCAGGTCGGTACGAATCTGTCCTCAGGAGACCGGGGTGTCTTCGGAAATACTTCAGCCATCGGTTGTTCTTTAGCCTCGCCGACCTCGCTCTTCTTTACGCCGGTATAAGACTGAAGAAGCCAATTATCATCTCGACGTTTTCTAAACAGCCCCGTAAATCGCCGACGCGGCCCGGCGTTGCCCCTCACTCTTGACGCGGCTTCGGCTCGGATTTTCGCCGTCACTATCATCCTTGCCTTTTTTCTTGCCTCGGCCTTTGCTTTTTTTTGGACTTTGGCTTGCGCCTTTTTCTCGGCTTTGGCTTTTGCCCTGGCTTTGGCCCTTGCTTTTTCCTCAGCTCTAATCTCGGCACGAACCAAAGCTTTTGCTTTGCGGACCGCTTTTGCCATGGCTTGGGCTTTTATCTCTTTTCCCGTTTTGGCCCCGGCCCCGTCGATAATTTCTTTCTCCGCTCCGGCCATGGCCTTCGCTTTGGCCTCAGCCTCTCTTTGGGCTCTGGCTTCGGTCCTGGCACTTTTCGCAGCTTTAATCATAGCCTTCATTTCGGCCTTGGCTTTGGCTTTTGCCTTTTTTTGGGCCTTGATTTTTGCTCTGGCCTCAGCCTTGACTCCCTTCCTGCCAATACACAAAGAGGACAGTGGCCAGTGTTTCTTTCCGCATATCTTGCATGTCGGCGTAAATCCGCCGCTCGAAGCCCCGCCGCCGACAGTCTCTGCAGTCTGTGATTTGTCTCCTATTTGGGACATCTTGTCACTCACACCCGCTCTCGCACCCCAAAATCGCCTATAATCACCCCAACACGAAAAAATCGCAACTCGCAAACTAATCTGGGATTTCCCATTTGTAAATGCTCAGCTACACCCCTGAGCTTGTTTTCTAATAGAATATCAAATCTGTCTCGAAAACTAAAGCTTTCCAACTTCATTTTGAAAAGATTTTAGACACAAACCCCTCGGTTCTGGCCCTAACGGTATGCCTCTATATTGTGTGTCAGCCTTTATGCGAGGATTTCTTCTCTTGAATAGTCATACCCCCGGTGCTATAGTTACTTGTGTATATGGTAGTTGATTTTCCTTTCATTTTGTCATTTGGAGGTTATAGCTATGTGTGAACACTGCACACGACGGGAGTTCATTGGAACGGGAGTGGCCGCTGGGTTGATGCTGGCCGGCGCAAACTGGAAGCACGCGTGGGCTTCGCAGTCACCGCCTGGGCAATTCCGGGGTAAGTGGCGAATCTGCGTCGTCTTCACCGGCACGCCCGTACCGGAGGACCGCGATTGGGGAGCCGACGCCGGGCAAATAGAGGCCATGAAAATTCACCTGGCCAAGGCGGAAAAGGAGCTGGGAAACATCGAACTAATAATGGGGCAGTCGAGCAATCCCCAGCAAACGGCAGCTCTGTTAGAGAAGGCAGGGCCGGCAGCACCGGTCCTTGCTATCAACGTGCAAAACTTTGCCTTAACAAGGGTAGTGAAGCCGATTCTTGACGGATCGCATCCCATGGTGTTATTCTCACTGCCGGCCAGCGGTCACGATTGGATGTATGCTCCCCGTTGGCACCGTCGGGGACATCGGGTCACCCTTCTGGCCAGTAGCAGATACGATGAGCTCGAACGAGCCCTTCGTTTGCTGAGGGTAATTCCTATGATGAAGCAGACTCGGATCCTCCTCTTCCCTCCGGCTCGAGGCACGACACCTGCCCAGTCTCCGGATCAAGTCAAGAAGCGTTTGGGTGCCGATGTCGTGGCCGTAGAAGAGAAGACCTTCAACGAGATGATTTCCGCCGCGGAAGACAACGCCGTTCGAGCCGAGATCAACCGCTGGACAAAGAACGCGAAGGAAATCATTGAACCGAACAAAGAGGATATCAGGAAGGCCGCTCGCGTCAGTGTGGCGCTGCAACGTTTAATGGAGCAGGAACGGGCCCAGGGATTAGCTGTGGGCACCTGTATGGGATGGTTGTCAAAAGGATTTCCCTGTCTGGGATTTGCTCGTCTTCGCGACAACGGTATTCCCGCGGCGTGCGAGGGGGACATGGACTCGTTGTTGACCATGCTCCTGTTTCAATATATGATCGATCGTCCCGGATTCCAGGGCAACGCTACTTTCGATACCTCTCGCAATGCTTTGTGGACCGCCCATTGCACCGGGCCGCTGAAGATGGATGGTCCCCATGGCAAGGAAGCGCCATACCTGCTGCGCGGCCATTCCGAGAAAGGCGGCAGCGGCTGTGTGCCCGAGGTCCAATACCGCCTTGGCGAGACCATCACCCGCGCCAAGCTGATCAACCTGGATACGATACTCGCCTCGACAGGCAAGATTATCGAAGTTCCGGCCAAGTCGGTCCACGGTTGTCGTACCCAGATCGTCACCGAAGTTCGTGATGCGGCGAAGATGGCCGCCAACTGGAGCAGCGTCCTTGAGACGGAGGACGCCATGACGCTGCTGCACCGCGTGGTGTTCTACGGCAACCACATGGATAACGTGTACCACATCGCCCGGTTGATGGGCATGAAAGTCGTCGAGGAAGGCTGAACGAACATTCGGGCTTGCGGTTCCTAATAGAGACACAGGGACTGGCAGTCAAAGACGCTTTCAGCCTCTTCTACTTGCGGCTCCACGATATAGACCCGCGGGGCGCGAATGGTCGAGCAGCTGCAATATGCTTGTTCTACACTAAGTCACCCGCCGGAGACGGTCATTGAATCCAATGGTCTTATCTTGTGCAGAAGCGAGGTATTTATGAGTATCGGAGACTTAATCCGATGCTCATAAACTCGAGTTTATCTCGCTAAAATCAAACTCCAAATTAAGCTGATTTAACGGCCTCTTTCATATGCGCTTTCTTCAAAAATCTCTTCGGCCCCAAAGGTCGCAGGTTTATATCGGGGTAGAAACCTCGGCGCAAAAAAAGAGATAACTTCTTGGAATATAAGAAGTTATCTCTAGGTCCCAATAGCGGGGGCAGGATTCGAACCTGCGACCTCCGGGTTATGGGCCCGACGAGCTACCAGACTGCTCTACCCCGCGGTCAGTCATATCAGTAAAATACCACAAAAACCTTTTGTTATCAAGGACACTTGTGGAAATCATAAATTTTCGTGAATTTTGGCGGCGATTTGCTCAATCTCTCCCTCCTTGTATTTGTAAGATGGCCAACGATTGAACAGGCCATCGCCGGTGTTGCGAGGGATTATATGAAAATGCAAATGCTCGATGAGCTGGCCTGCGGCTCTGCCGTTATTGCATAATACATTGTAGCCGTCAGAATTCATCGCGGCAGCTACCGCTTTGGCGATTTTGCCAAGATGTGAAGTGAAGCGGCCCAAAAACTCAGCAGGACAATCGTGTAATCTCCCAAAGTGCTGCTTTGGAATAACCAAAGTATGACCATCGCTTATCGGGCCAATATCTAAAAAAGCAAGAACATCCTCATTTTCATAAATCTTTGTAACCGAAATTTGGCCTGATACCATTTTACAAAAAATACAATCATTTTCGCTCATCGTCCGGTCATCCTCCACCGGGATAGGCTATTGCTGCTGGTTGCTTTCATCCGTCTGGCTATCAGTTTCGGCAACTTCTTCGGCTTCGGCGACTTCTTCTGCCTCGACAACTTCTTCGGCCTTTTTACGACGGCTTTTTTTGGCAGGGGTTTTGGTCTGCTCCTTCAGGCCTTCATCTTCTCCTATGAGCTGCAGCAAAACCAACCGACCGTTGTCACCTAACCTTCTCAGTGATAGACGGATAATTCTGGTATAGCCGCCGGGTCTGTCAAGGTATCGAGGGCCGAGTTCGCTAAACAATTTCCCAATCACCGTGCCCTTTCTGACGGCTTCGCCATCCTCGAAAGTAATGATGTCGCGATTACCAAGCATCGCAATGGCTCGACGCCTGGCAGCTAATGTGCCCTTCTTGGCCAGTGTAATCAACTTTTCGGCAAATGCCTTTACTTCTTTGGCCTTTTCGATAGTTGTTGAAATCGTTTCGCGCTCGAAAAGTGAAGCGGCTAAATTTCGGCGCATAGCCAATCGATGTTCACTTGTTCGACTTAAGCGACGCCCTGCTACTCTGTGACGCATATTCTCAGGCCTCTCATTTATCAACGTTTAGTGTTTGGTCTTCTTTCCCCGACGCATATTTGCTATCTATGCCTATCATTCCCAAAGACAAACCTATGTCGGCGAGTTTTCTTTTGATTTCCCGCAGGCTCGTTTTACCGAAGCTACGAATCTTTAGCAAATCAACTTCGGCCATTTGAACCAACTGGCCAACGGTTTCCATTTTCACTGATTCAAGACAGTTGCTGGCTCTTACCGACAGCTCCAACTCCTGAACGGGAGTTTTTAGTTTCTCGACCAATTCCTCATCGAGTTCTTCTTCCGTCACTTCTTCTTCGGTAATCTGCTCGGCCACGGTTTCTTCTCCAAGCTCGAAATACTGTACGAACGGATTGATGTGCTTGCGCAATATCTTAGCAGCCTCTACCAGTGCCATCTCAGGGGTAATTGTTCCGTTGGTCCAAATCTCCAGAATCAGCTTGTCATAATTGGTTCGCTGACCTACTCGTGTATCCTCGGTTGTGTAGCGAACTCTCGTAACAGGAGAATATACAGCATCGATTAATATCACTCCGACCTCCTGGTCGAATCTGTCCATAGCGGCGATTCGTTCGGAAGCCGGCATATAGCCGCGTCCGTTTTCAACCACCATTTCCATCTCAAAATTCACATCTTTAGTCAAAGTGGCTATCACCATATCTTTGTTTATCACCTCTATGCTCGGGTCTGCAATTATATCGGCGGCAGTTACGGCCCCGGCTTTGTTTGCTGAAACCTTCATCGTCTTCGGGCCCTGGTCCCGGAGCCGAACGACAAGATTCTTGACATTCAAAATGACATCGGTGACATCCTCTTTTATGCCCTCTATCGAAGTAAATTCATGGTTGACGCCGGCGGCCTTGATGGATGTTACGGCACTGCCTTCCAACGATGAAAGCAATACGCGTCTCAGACCGTTACCAATAGTGGTGCCGAAACCACGCTCGAAAGGCTCGATAAAGAACCGGCCGTACTTATCACTTGATACCCTCGTGTCCTTTTCAACGCACGTCGGCAACTCCAAACCACGCCATGTAACTCGCATACAGGCCTCCTATGATTAATATCTATTAGTCCCTTACAATTGACCAGCAGAATTTAAAATCGAAACGGTCAATCCAAAGATTACCTTGAACAAAACTCCACAACCAAATGCTCCTCAACGGGGATCTGAACATCATCCCGGCTGGGCAGTGCAACAACAGTTGCTCGCGGTTGTCCACGATCCAACTGCAACCAACCTTGTGTGGTAAAGTTCGGATTACTTTCCAACTGCTGCTTTATCTTTTTGACACTTTTTTCGGAATCCTTGACTGTTATCTTATCTCCCACCTTAATAGTGTAATCACCCACATCAACCTTGCGACCATTTACATAAATATGGCCGTGGGTAATCAACTGCCTAGCAGCCTTACGCGAAGCCGCAAAATTCAACTTATATACCACATTATCCAGGCGACTTTCCAACAATTGCAGGAGAATCTCACCGGTGTTACCCTTTATTCGCTCCGCTTTGTGGAAATATCTCATAAACTGCCGCTCCAGAATCCCATAGTATCTTTTTACTTTCTGCTTTTCCCGCAGTCTATCACCATATTCACTTGCTCTGCCTCTGCGCCACCCATGCATACCGGGAGCTAAATTGCGCTGTTTTTTTTCAATCGGACATTTAGCCGTCTCACATCTGATGCCTTTAAGCATCAGCTTCACACCTTCACGACGGCAATATTTACAAGATGAACCAAGATAACGTCCCATCTTTTTTGTCTATCTCCCCAAAAAATTTTCCAAACGAATCATTTTAATGGCTCCTTCGTTTTATACTCGTCTTCGCTTCCGTGGCCGACAGCCATTATGCGGCAATGCAGTGACATCTTCTATCGAAGCGATACGCAATCCCGTCTGCTGAAGAGCTGAAATGGCAGATTCACGACCTGAGCCGGGCCCCTTGACCCTAATTTCAAGCTCCCGAATACCATTGCGCTTAGCGGCAGCAGCGCAACGCTGTGCAGCCTGCTGAGCAGCAAAGGGAGTACTTTTGCGAGAACCTTTGAAACCAACACATCCTGTCGAACTTGAGCAAATTGTATCACCATTAATATCCGTAATGGTAATCAGCGTATTGTTGAATGTCGCTTTGATGTGCACAATAGCCCTGACGACATTCCTCCTGACTTTTCGTTTTGCACCTTTTGCCATTATTATAAGAATCCTCTAATAATGATTATTGACCATTGACTATTACATTTTGATTTTGATTTTTTTTCGTTTTGCCCTTTTGGTTTTACACTTTTTACTTCTGCATTAACTATCATTTATCAATTATCAATAATCCATTTTCTCAGCGTTTTTCCTTTACGCCTCTCTTGCCTGCCACAGTTTTTCTGGGTCCTTTGCGTGTTCGTGCATTGCTCTGAGTGCACTGTCCCCGCACGGGCAATCCCTTCCTGTGGCGAATTCCTCTATAACAGGTTATATCACGCAATCGAGCAATATTTTGAGTAACCTGCCTGCGAAGCTGGCCTCCCACGATGTAATTGCGGTCGATAACCTGAGTTATCCGGCTAAGTTCGTCTTCGGTGAGGTCGCCGGCCTTTGCGTTTTTTTCGACCCTGGCCTCTTTCAAAATCTGTTCCGAGGTATATTTACCCACACCAAAAATATAGGTTAATGAAATCCATACGGATTTATTGTTCGGAATATCGACACCAACTATACGCGGCATATCAACTCCTCTTTCAATCGATTGTTCATTATCTAATCATCAAACATTGATTATTAATTATCATTTATCAATCAACCCTGACGCTGTTTGTGTCGGGGATTCGTACAAATCACCCTGACAATGCCTTTGCGACGAACAATCTTGCAATTTTCGCATATACGTTTTACAGAACTTCTAACTTTCATTTTCTTTGCAACCTACTTCCTGTTTTGCGATTCACACACGATAGCCGAGCTATACCTAATGACGCAGAATTATTCGGCCCCTACTCAAGTCATAGGGTGACATTTCAACAGTAACCGTATCGCCGGGCAAGATTCGAATATAATGCATTCGCATTTTGCCTGAGACATGCGCCAAAATCTTGTGGCCGTTTTCCAATTCCACTCTAAACATTGCATTTGGCAAAGCATCTATCACCGTGGCCTGCAATCTTATCGCCTCTCTTTTTGCCATAGGCGTCTATTCCGTATCTCACATCCCGTCTCTTTTTCGCAATACGCGTCACGCACAACAACAACGCTTCTTGCTTCACGTTTTCCTTGTCAGCACCTCACAACCATTTTCCACTATCGCAATCGTATTTTCAAAATGGGCTGAGCATTTACCATCTTTTGTTACCACCGTCCAGCCATTCTTCAACGTGCGTACGTCACTGCTGCCGGCGGTAATCATCGGCTCTACTGCCAAAATCATACCTTCAGCCAGAATGATATCATCAGCCAACAACTCATCACTGACAAAGTTAGGCACTCTTGGCTCCTCGTGCATTTCTCTGCCGATGCCGTGTCCAACAAAGTCTCTTACAACCGAGAAACCGGCTGACTCAGCATAGTTTTGCATTTCTGCAGCTATCCGGCTCCACTTAACAGCCGGTGCAGCTTTAGCTATCGCTATGTCAAGAACCCGCCTGGTCACGTCCATAAGTCTGCGTTTGTCCTCAGGAACTTCACCGATGCCAATCGTAACAGCAGCATCCCCACAATAGCCGTTAAGTCTGGCGCCAAAATCAATGCTCAGAACATCGCCGTTCTTAAGCTTTACGCTATCGGAAGGAATTCCATGAACGACCTGCTCGTTCACCGAGGCGCAAATCGAACCGGGGAACGGAATTCGAGCAAACGGGCTGCGGACACCTTTAAACAAAACTTCCGCCCCTGCCTCGGCGGCCATTTGCAAAGCAACTCTATCCAAATGCCCGGTAGTTGCTCCCGGCTCTGCAATCTCCTGTAATTTTGAAAGAACGTCTGCTACAACAGCCCCTGCTCTGCGCATCAGCTCAATTTCTCTTCGGCTGCGAAGCGTTATAGGCATTTAATTCGTATCTCGCATCTTTTCATACTTTGACGAGAGCATCTAACTTTTCAAACACTAAAGCAGTTGTCTCCTCGGCGTTTTTGTTGGCATCGACATCATAAACGGTACTGTTGTTTTTATAGTAATCGACCACGGCCTCAGTCTGCAGGTGATAGGTCTTAAGGCGATTCGCCACTACTTCAGGGCTGTCATCAGGCCTTTGAATAAGCTCGGCGCCGTCATTATCACATATTCCATCGACCTTCGGTTTCAGGTTCTCGATGTGGTAAACCGCCCCACATTTAGGACAGCTTCTCCTGCCGGTCATTCGCTGGGCCACTATATGGTCATCTACCTTCAAATTCAAAACAATATCTATTTTTTCTCCACTTAAAGCCAAGGCTTTGTCAAGTTCGCCGGCCTGCTTAACGGTTCTTGGAAAACCATCCAGTACGAAGCCGGCACCGGGGGCCTTTTTTATCTCACCGACCATCATCCCAACCATTACTTCATCCGGGACAAGTGCACCTGAATCCATATAACTTTGGGCTTTCTGGCCCAACTCGGTGCCTTCGGCACTTTGTTGTCGTAAGATATCACCGCTGGACAGATGGAGCAGGTCATACTTATCAACAATACGCTTACACTGAGTTCCTTTTCCTGCGCCGGGAGCACCCAGCAAAACTATTTTCATCCATACGCTCCTTTTATCCTGCCGGTCTCACTGAAACCCTCATAGCTGCGCATCAAGAGGTTGGCCTCGATTTTCTGGACAAGATCCAGTGAGACACTGACAACTATTAATAAACCTGTGCCGCCCAAAAACGCCGTTACTCGCCAATCAATCCCTAATGATATTGAAACCACCTTGGGTACAATGGCGATTACAGCCAGGAATGCGGCTCCGAAATAAGTAACTCTCATCATTACTTTTTCGAGGTATTCGGCGGTTCTCCGTCCCGGCCGAAGCCCGGGAACAAAGCTGCCGGAATCGCGCAAGTTCTTGGCCAAATCCTTCGGCTGAAACTGGACCGTAACCCAAAAATATGCAAACAAGAATATCAACAACATATACAAGATATTGTACGTGTAAGCATCGTAGCGCAGAGCACCCTGCAAAGTCCGAAGAAAAGCTGAATCCTCTAATCTTTCTATGTTCGCCAACTGAGCTATTATGACGGGCGGAAATATCATAAAACTGGATGCGAAGATTAAGGGCATAACTCCGCCGTGGTTGACACGAAGCGGCAAATAATGTCTTTGTCCACCATACATTCGGCGTCCTCTCATCTGTTTCGCCTGTTGAATTGGTATTCGGCGCTGTCCCTGAGTTATGAGTATAGCACCTGCAACGACGAATACGAAAGCTGCTACCAGAAACAATAACTTTGCTGGTCCTACGGAGCCGGTCGGTGCAGCGACTTTGAAGCTGACATTCTCCCAAAGTGTCTGGAGCGCCCAAGGCATTCGGGCAACGATGCCGGCCATAATTATCAAACTAATGCCGTTGCCTATGCCATACTCGTCTATCTGTTCGCCGAGCCACATCAAGAAGACGGTGCCGGCCGTCATACCGACAATACCCATTACCATAGCCTGGGTTTCCATACCCACATAGGTCAAGCCACTACCTCCCAACCACTTCATAACCATCAGCGCTTGAACGAAGCATATCAGCACCGTCAGGTAGCGTGTATACTCCTGTATCTTTTTATAGCCGGTTTGACCCTCCTGCCGCAATTTTTTCAACGCGGGGACAACCTCGCCCAACAACATAAGAATAATAGAAGCCGTAATGTACGGCATAATTCCCAGACCAAATAAGCTGCTGCGACTTAATGTTCCACCGGTGAACATTTGCATGTATTCAGCCGCCCTGCCTAACGGACTATTAGTGTCTCTTGTCTTGACGGATTTAGCTACCTCTTCCTGGTTAAAACCAGGAATGGGAATGTGAAAGCCAATCCGGTATATTATCAGCAGCGCCACAGTAAAAAGAATCTTGTTGCGCAAGTCCGTTATCCTAAATACGTTAACTATTGTTCCAAGCATTCTTATATTTCCCTATAACCCTTTCACTTTGCAGTAATTAAATCAACATCATTTTGTAGGGTCCGCTGAAATAAGCAGCAAAATGAGAACCCAATTGCTTACTCTATCAGTTTTGCTCTTCCGCCGCAGCCTATAATTTTCTGCTCGGCTGTTCTGCTAAATTTGTGAGCAGTTACCTCCAGCTTTTTTGTCAGTTCGCCATTGCCAAGAATTTTGACTTTACTTCTCAGACTGTTGATCAGTCCGGCATTGGATAATTGCTCTACACCGATGGCAGCGCCGTCGTCAAATCTTTCCAATTGTAAGACATTTACAATTTCGTAACGTGCTGCAAATTTATAATTACTAAATCCACGTTTGGGTAATCGTCTGAACAAAGGCATCTGACCACCTTCATAAAGCGACCTTGAAGACGAGCCGGCCCTACTGCCTGCGCCTTTGTGGCCTCGGCCACAGGTTTTACCTCGACCGGTACCGGTGCCCCTGCCAATACGTCTGCAGGTTTTATGTTTACCCGCAACAGAAGTTATTTCATAATTCAACATCTAAATCATCACCGCCTTTTTACAGGTTCAACTTTCACGCCACGATAAGATTCAACTATCTCCTTGTTACGCAATTTCGACAAACCATCTAATGTGGCTTTGACAACATTTTTAGCTGAGGTGCTTCCGTAAACTTTTGTAAGGACATCCTGTACGCCGGTCAATTCAAGTACTGCTCGGGCACTGGAGCCGGCTATGACCCCTTTGCCGGGGTTGGCCGGTACCAATGTTATCTTTGTAGCTCTGTATTTGCCGCTGACCTGGTGTGGAATTGTTCGGCCGTGCAAAGTTATCCTGTGCAGAAATTTCTTGGCATCTTTTATCCCTTTCTCAACCGCCAAGGGCACTTCATTAGCCTTGCCGTAACCAATACCTACCGTGCCTGCCCGGTCACCAACAACTACCAACGCTGCAAAGCTGAACCTGCGACCACCTTTGACCACTTTGGCGCAGCGAAATACTTTTACAACGTTTTCTTCAAACGGGCGTTCTTCCTGACCAGACGGTTTAACCAGTTCTGCCACCAAGCATTTTCTCCAAATCTTACAGCGGATAGTTCTTTGCCTGCTCTACCCTGTATCATCAATCCGCTATTTTAAAAAACCAGCTCGGCCTTTCTTGCCGCCTCGGCAAGAGCCTTGATTCTGCCATGAAACTTATAACGGCCTCTATCAAAGCAAACGCACTTAATACCCACCTTAAGTGCCTGCTTTGCGACCGCCTCACCTACCAGTTGAGCGGCTTTTATGTTACCGCCGTCGGACAACCGGTCCCGCAATCCCTTAGCTCTTGTGCTTGCGGAAACAAGTGTTACTCCTGCAACATCGTCTATAATCTGGGCGTAAATATTCCTGTTGGAGCGAAATACCGACAGTCGTGGTCTGTCCGGCGTGCCAAAAACTTTCTTTCGCACGTGATATTTGCGCCTTAGTACCGCTCTTTTTAGCTTGTCAATGCTCATAAAAACCAAATTTCCAATTAGCGTAATAGCAGACAGCTTTTGTTTTTCTACCCGCTCTTTATACTGCTCCTGATGTAAACGCTTTACCAACCTTGCGTTTCACCTGCTCATCAGCATAACGGATGCCCTTTCCCTTGTATGGCTCGGGAGGTCTTATTCTTCGTATATCGGCAGCGAACTGCCCCAAGAGACACTTATCTATTCCTGAAAGTGTAAACGTAGCGGGTACATCGTTGCCTCTGGCTGCCGCTGTCCTAATCTCGACCTTTATGCCCTTTGGTATTACCCGCTCCGCCGGATGGCAGAACCCAACCTGCAAAATCAGCTTGTCTTCCTGCTCTTTGACATTAAAGCCGGTGCCATATATTTCCATCTTCTTTCTAAAACCTTTGCTGACACCCGTTACCATATTAGCAATCAAGGCACGCATTGTACCGTGCAACTGCTTGTTCTGGCGGACTTCAGGATGCTCATTTTCAACGAATATCTTTCCTGCGGAACTATCAACTCTTAGCTTTATCCGCGGGTGCCAGTCCAATTCTAAACTGCCGAGCGGACCTGAAACCTTAACAGACTGTCCAGTTTGCTCAACCTTTACCCCATCAGGGATAACAACCGGTTTTTTTCCGATACGACTCATCAGTTCACCGTACAAAGTATCTCGCCGCTCACATTGGCCTGGCGACAACTCCTGTCACTCATCACACCTTTACTTGTTGAGACAATCGCTATGCCCATACCACCCAAAACATGCGGTAATTCGTCAACGGATGAATAGATTCTCCGGCCAGGTTTGCTTGTTCTGGTTATTTCGTTAATAACAGACTGGCCATTCTGGTCGTACTTTAGAGTAACTCTTAATATTCCCTGTTTGGCGTCATCAATCAGGTCGAAATCCTCGATGTAACCTTCCTTTTTTAAGACAGTTGCTATACCTTCGCAGATTTTCGACGCCCTGATACTAACCTGCTTCCTATCTATTCGCGCAGCATTGCGAATTCTCGTGAGCATATCAGCTATTGGGTCGCTCAAACTCATAGACTCGTACCTCTTGTTTCGTGGTTTGTGTTACTATCTACAATTCACGTTTTACCAACTGGCTTTTCTTACTCCCGGTATTTTTCCTTCGTTGGCTAATGTTCTAAAGCAAATCCGGCAAATCTTGAACTTGCGATAAACAGCCTTGGCTCTTCCACAAAGCTGGCAGCGTGTATACCCTCTGACACGAAACTTTTGCTTCTTTTCCGCCTTGTTTTCCAGCGCTTTAGTTGACATTCACACGCTCCAAACTAACCCTTACCTGTTCGTCGGCAACAGTTAAACGTTACCCATTTCCACAGCCGGCTTCTTAAACGGCATACCAAAAAGCGACAGCATTCTCCTTCCTTCTTCATCTGTCTTCGCTGTCGTTACAAAGGTTATGTTCATACCCTGCTGAAACTCAATTTGACCCGGATTGATTTCAGGAAAAACACCCTGTTCGCTCAAACCCATCGAGTAATTGCCCCTGCCGTCAAAACTGTTTGGATTAAGGCCTCGAAAGTCCCTTACTCGAGGGACTGTAAGATTAATAAGTCTATCCATAAATTCGTACATTCGCTCACCGCGGATAGTAACCTTCAAAGCGGTTTCATTGCCTGCGCGGACTTTGAAATTCGAGACGCTTTTCTTGGCTTTACACACCAAGGGCATCTGGCCTGTAATCATCGTCAGGTCCTTTTTAGCCAGTTCCAGAAATTTCTTATCCTGGGTGGCCCTGCCAACACCCATAGAAACAACAATCTTCTCCATCTTCGGCACAGCCAGAGAATTTTTATAGTTAAATTCCCCGGTCAATTCCGGAACTACCTGAGACTTATATAAATCTTTCAAACGTGCCATATTTCGTATCACATATTGCGTTCAACGCATCACGCACAACACTTCACTATTTCCTATTTATTTCCCTTTTTAATAATGCCGATTTCGGTACCGTCGGTCGCAACTCGTTTCTTAATTCCATCCTCGCTTATACGATAACGAACTTTAGTGCCCCTTGAGCTTTTCGGATTCACCGGCAGGACATTACTTATATGTATTGGTTGTTCAACATTAATGCGGCCCCCCTGGGGATTCCTGCGTGAAGGCCGAACGTGCTTTTTAGCTATGTTGTGCCCCTGAACCACTACTTTATTCTTCTCAGGGATGACACGCAACACCCTGCCGGTGGCGCCTTTATGGTCACCGGCAATAATCTCAACCATATCACCTTTTTTTATATGCAAAGCCATTTTCTGTCTCTAACTCGCAATTTTGATTTATACCACCTCGCTTGCAAGCGAAATAATTTTCATATAGTTTTTTTCGCGAAGCTCACGGGCAACCGCACCGAAAATCCTTGTTCCTATAGGATTGCCATCATTATCAATCATCACCGCAGCATTGCTATCGAACCTCACATAGCTTCCATCAGAACGTTTCAAAGGACTACTGGTGCGAATAATAACACATTTATGTACTTTCTTGTCATCCAACTGGCAGTTCGGCAACGCCTTTTTGATAGCAACACAGACAATATCGCCCACCGTAGCTACAGGCCGGGTTTTTTTACCACGGGCTCCAACTTTTCCAAGAACCTTGATGCATAACGCCGACTTGACACCTGAGTTGTCGGCTATAACCAACATTGTTTCCTGCTGAATCACTCCGTACACACCTTCAATTTTTGGGCCAAAGTACCCCGATAAAACCGGGACCTTCATACCTTTATTCCTGAACTACTTTTTCTACAACCCTCACGAGACGCCAACTCTTGGTTTTACTATAAGGCCTGCATTCAACAACCTCAACAACATCACCTACTCCAGCCTGATTGTGTTCGTCATGAACTCCAAGTTTTGTTCTACGCTTTATGTATTTGCCGTATTTCGGATGCCTGACCTTGAAGTCAACGACAACCTTGATACTTTTATTTCCGCTGTTGCTTATCACCACACCGGTTAGACTTTTCAATTTTCGAACCTGCATCTTCGATTCCCAATCGCTACTGCATTTCCCGCAACACCGTTTTAATTCTGGCAATATCACGCCTGACGTTAATTACGGCTTTGGAATTTTCCAGTTTCTCCGTAACCGCCTGTGAGCGCAAGTCAAACAAATGCCTCTGGAGCTCTTCAAGTCTGCTCTCGATTTCATCCAGGCTCATCTCACGGTAATGCTGCGCTTTCATCTGGAGCTCTCCTGTTACAATGAATGCCTTCGCTTAACGAACCGACACCTAATCGGCATTTTATGCGCAACTCTAACCAATGCCTGCTTTGCCACGTTTTCATTTACTCCACCGATTTCAAACATAACTGTGCCGGGTCTGACTCTTGCCACCCAAAATTCCGGCTCGCCCTTACCTTTGCCCATTCGCGTTTCCAGCGGCTTGGAACTCACCGGCTTGTGCGGGAATATCCTGAGATAAACCTTGCCTTCACGATGCAAGAAATGGGTTGCCGCAACTCGGCCAGCTTCGATATTCTTGGCGGTTACCCAACTGCTTTCCAAAGCCTGCAGGCCGTATTCGCCGAACGCCACAAAATTACTTCTCGAGGCGTTACCCTTCATTTTGCCACGCTGGCTCTTGCGGTGTTTAACTCTTTTCGGCATCATCGCCATTTTTCAAACCCTTATAAAATCTATACCCCGGCAAAACTTTCTTTCGCCAAAAGGCAAGCTTCAAGTTCCCTCTGTAGCGTTTGACTTCTTGGTATTGTCTTGTGCCGGCGAGCCGGCGACGTCAGCTTTAGCGGTGTTTTCGCGCTGCTGTCCCGGCACAGTTTTGGGCCGACCACCAAGACGCTGTCCCGGACCAATACGCCTCGGTGGACGACGCCGGCGAATTTGCCTCGGCTCAACCTCTTCACCAAATTTGCCCTTGTAAATCCAAACTTTAACACCAATCGCTCCGTACGTCGTCCTGGATGTTGCTGTGGCGTAATCTACATTGGCATCCAGAGTATGCAGGGGGATACTCCCGAGCTTCTGCGTTTCTCTGCGTGCCATTTCTGCACCGGCCAATCGGCCAGCGCAGATAATCTTAACTCCTTTAGCGCCGACGTTTATCGCGGCTTCACAATGCTGCTTCATAGTTCGTCTAAACGACGCTCGCTTACTTAGCTGTTCGGCAATTGCTTCAGCCACCAATGTGGCACTTAGCTCCGGAACTTTTATCTCAACGATATTGACGCCTACCTTTCGGCCTATCATTTCCTGAAGCTCTTCTCGCAACTTATCAACTTCGCCGCCTCTGGGACCAATGACCACACCGGGCCGGGCACTGTGCAACGTAACTTTTACTTCGCTGCGCGTCCGGATTATTTCAATCTTTGCCACAGCACCTTTAGGCATTTGACGATTAAACTTCCCGTCAACATAGTTACGAATTTTCTGGTCCTCAACAAGAAACTCGCCATAATTGGCCTTGGGAGCAAACCAGGTGCTTTGCCATCCAAGCGTTATTCCTGTCCTAAAACCTATTGGTGATACTTTCTGGCCCATAGTCTCGTATCCCGTATTACGTATTGCGTATATCGTGCCGCGTTTTTGCCTTTTCCTTCCTTATTACGCTTCCGACACCGTTATATGTATATGACAGGCCTTTTTGCAAATAGGATTAGCTCTGCCTCTGTCTTTTGGAATCCACCTTTTGGTGCCAATTCGCACTCCTGCATCGTCAACGCGAGCTTCGCTGACGTAAAGATTATCAACATCAGCCTGCTGCTCGTCAGCATCGGCCACAGCAGCCTTCAGAACCTTGCTAACTATTGTCGCGGCCCGTTTTCTTGTGAACTTCAAGATATCTATTGCGTCCTGAACCCCTCGGCCGACTATCAATTGTGTAACCAGCCTAACCTTCAGGGCAGACATTGGGGCAAAGCGATAAGACGAACGCCACACAAGCAAATTATTTACTTCTGCAGATAAGGCTGTTGCAAGGCGGCGAACATCCTCTTTACGTGGTACAGGCCTGAAAAGACCTTTTTGCCAGTTTTTGACAGCCGCGGCCGCTTGCTGTCTGTTCAGCCCTCCTCTGACAAGCTGACCAGCCAACTGCTCTGTGCTCATCTGTTGCTGCTGACAAAATTCTTTTAACTTGTTAGCACTCAACATATTTTTGTATCCCACATCACGCTTGAAACTTCACGCTTTACCGCTATTTTATTTTCTTGCTCGAATGCCCTTTAAAAGTTCGCGTCAGCGAAAATTCGCCGAGCTTATGGCCAACCATATCATCGGTAACGAAAACTTTATTAAACACCTTGCCGTTATGAACCATAAAGGTAAAACCAACGAATTCGGGAATTATCGTGCATCTTCTCGCCCAGGTCTTTATCGGCTCATGAGAACCAGACTCAATCTGTTTGCCGACCTTGGCAAACAACTTTTCATCAACATACGGTCCTTTTTTCAGAGATCTTCCCATTCAATTCCCTCTATGAACCATGAACTATAAACTATGAACCATATCAATTACAGAACTAACTGTCCCTGTCTTTTATTTTTGCGTCTGCGAATGATTCTCTTGTTACTTGTCTTTCTTGGATTTCTTGTTTTTCCGCCTTTGGCGAGCACACCCGTCGGGGAACAGGGGTCCCTTCCGCCATTTGCCCTGCCCTCTCCTCCACCCATAGGGTGAGCGACGGGGTTCATCGCTTTTCCTCTGACGTGCGGTCTGCGACCTATATGGCGTTTTCTTCCTGCTTTTCCGAGCTTAATGTTTTGGTGGTCGGGATTGCTCAAGCAACCGATTGTGGCGCGGCATTCCTTGCGTACCATTCGCATTTCACCACTTGGCAAAATGATGGTAACCCAATCACCCTCTTTAGCCACAATTCTTGCAGCGTTGCCGGCACCTCTAACCAACTTTCCGCCCTGCCCGGCTGTCATTTCAATATTATGAATCTCAAGGCCGGAAGGAATCGCCACCAGCGGCATTGCATTGCCAATCTTCGGCTCACAAGAGGCACCGCTTTCCACCCAGTGACCCACCTTTATGCCAAGCGGAGCCAATATATATCTTTTTTCACCGTCGGCGTAGTGCAGCAGGGATATAAAACAATTCCTGTTAGGGTCATATTCAATCGTGGCCACCTTTGCGGGGACGTCGTCTTTATTGCGTTTAAAATCGATAATACGGTAGATTTTTCTCGCGCCGCCACCCCTGAATCGAGCAGTGGTGACACCATGATGGTTTCTTCCGCTGTTTTTCTTAATCCGCCTGCAAAGCGACTTCTCGGGCTTGTCCGTGGTCAGTTCGGCATAATCATTCACCGAACTGTTCCGACGCCCGGGACTCGTAGGTTTATAAACTCGAATACCCATAATTCGCACCTCGCATTTCGCTTCACACCTCTCGATTGCTTTTAGAACAAATCTATATGATAATCGGGCCCCAGAAACACAACCGCTTTTTTCCAGCTCGGCGTCCTACCGAAACTTCTGCCTTTTCGCCGGTACTTGCCTCTACGACTGGCGGTTCTTACCTTGAGCACCTTAACACCGTATATTTTCTCCACAGCCCTTCTTATCTGGGTTTTATTGGCCTTCTTGTTCACCTCAAAGGAGTATGCACCTTTTACATTTGCAAAGTGTATTCCCTGCTCTGTAATCAAAGGCCGAATTATTATGTTATAATGGTCGAGCATACCCGTTAACTTTCATTGGCTTCGTTTCTATTCAAAAACGTCAAAAATGCTTCTTTAGTGAATAGCATTTTGCGGTGGCTGCAGATATCGGCAACATTCAACTCAGCTACACTCATCACAGCTATCTTCGGAATGTTTCTGGCTGATTTGTAAAGGTTATCGTCGTAATCGCCAATTGTCACGAGGCAACTGCGTTCAATCTTCAAATTACTCAAGACGCCTGCGAAATCGCCGGTATGCGGCCTGTCAAAACTCAATTCATCCACCACCACAACGTCATTGCTCAAAAGCTTTGCCAAGACCGCCGAATCTCGGGCCAATCTTCTTTGTTTTTTGGGCATACGTTTGCTGAAATCCCTGGCGACTTTGGCAAAGGTAACGCCGCCGCCGACACGCTTGCCGGTCCTGATGTTACCTACCCGAGCGTTTCCCGTACCCTTTTGCCTAAAGAGTTTTCTGCTTGAGCCGGCTACCATAGCTCTGCTCTTTGTTGCTGCCGTTCCCACCCGCTTATTGGCTTGATACATAACAATAGCCTGCTTGAGCAGGGGATATCTGACCGAGCCGCCAAGAACCGACTCGTCAAACTTTAAACTGTCGACTTCCTGTCCTTCTTTGTTATAAACAGCCAAATCTATCATCTTTTCATATCTCGTGAAGCATAGTTGGTATTTTACTTTACGCTTCAGGCATTTTTGGCGGTATGTACAATGACATATCCGCCGGAAGGGCCCGGTACTGAGCCCTTGACCACTAACAAATTTTCCTCTTCATCTATTGCTACCACACTATGGCTTTTTGTTGTTACGCGTCGGTTGCCCATATGCCCTGCCATTTTCTTGCCTTTCTTGAGGTTTCCGCCGTGGCCTGCATCGCTGGCAAAACTCGATATTGACCCAGGTGCTCTGTGCTTTCGTTCGGTACCATGCGAGGCGGGGAAACCGTGAAAGCCGTGCCGTTTCATTACGCCGGCAAAGCCCTTGCCCTTGCTTGTGCCAACAACATCAACATACTCGTTCTCTACAAAGACCGAGACCGTAAGGGAGTTCCCAACTTTGTAGTCCGGCTCAACATCGTCCGGCAAACGCATCTCCCTGATAAATCTCTTCGGTGCTGCATTAGATTTCTGAGCGTGTCCGATTTGGGGCTTCTTCCTGCGCGAGGGTTTTACATCCTCATATCCCAACTGCACGGCATTATAGCCATCTGCTTCCACCGTTTTGACCTGTACAACGGTACAGGGACCGGCTTGTATGACTGTAACAGGCAGCAACCTGCCCAAGTCATCATAAACCTGAGTCATTCCAACTTTTTTTCCCAATAACATTACCATAATCTCGCATTGCGTATATCGTATTACGCACTGGGTTTTTTGCTTCAACCACCAACAATTAATTGATTTATGCTTTTATCTTTACAAAGACGCCAGCCGGCACCACCAAGCGGTTCAGCACTTCAACCGTTCGTGCGTTGGCCTCGTGAATATCAATCAGACGCTTGTGAGTTCTCAACTCAAACTGCTCACGCGACTTTTTGTCTATATGGGGACTTCGCAAAACGGTATATCTTTCGACCCGCGTAGGCAGCGGTATCGGGCCACTGACACGCGTATTAGTCCTTCGGGCGTGCTCTACAATCTCTTTTGCAGATGCATCAAGGGCTCTGTGGTCATAGGCCTCCATCCGAATCCTTATTCTTTCGCTCTCAGTAACCATAATTTTCTTTCCCGCCTGAGGCGCCGCCTTATTTCAAATTATCATCCAAAAACTTACAAAAACTTACAGTTTATCAACTTATAAACCAAATGCAAGGTAAAAAATTTCCCAACGTAGCATGTTTTTCATATCCACTAAACGTATCTCACTTGGCTCTCGGCAGGAAAGGCCCTTTTTATCGACTTTCTTCAACTGTGCATCTGCGTTCAAAAATGCTATATCCAGCCAATAAAACGCCTTCCTTAATAGTTAGAATTCTGACCTCATTTGCGATATGTTGACGTATCACAAATTGCCAGTTTCCCAAACCCGATTTACCGGGTTTGGCGTCTCTAAAACCCAACAGATTTCTCTACAAACTATCCCTGACCACCAAACAATAGATGTGCAACAGCCCAACTGGTAACCGCAAAGTTATCCTTGACAATGCTCGCTTCGGTTGAAAAACTGTACTAAATATCAGAGAAATCAACGGTTGTCAATAAAATGTCCACAAAAATCTTGCTTGAAGTACAAAAAACGAGGCCGTTTTTACAGGATAACCCGCTCGGCTATCTCTTCGGGAACTTTTTCATAGCTTAACGGCTCCATAGTGAAGGTTCCGCGGCCGGCTGTAGCGCTTCTAATTTCGCTGGAATATCCAAACATTTCCGCCAATGGTACCTTAGCATCAATCACCCGCATATTTGCATAGACCCGACAATCCGTGATTAAGCCCCTTTTTCCAAGCAAACCAGCCTGGACCACTCCGAAACTGACCTCCGGCACCACCACCTGAAGCCGCATAATCGGCTCAAGCAAAACCGCTTCCGCGTTCTTGATGGCTTTTTCTACCGCTATAGTGGCCGCCTGCTCAAACGCCAAGTCCGAAGAATCCACCGAATGGAATGAGCCACCGATTAACGTAACTCTAATTCCCACAACGGGATAGCTCGCCAACACACCGTTGCTTAAAGCATCTCTAACCGCTCTTTCCACAGCTGGGACATATTCTTTCGGAACCATCTGGCCACTGACTTTGCTCTTAAACTCAATATCCCTACTCCAATGGGCATCTTCAGTCCGGAGGGGCTCAACAGTCAAAACGACATGCCCATATTGGCCGTGACCACCTGTTTGACGTATGAATTTGCCTTCTGCCTGGGCCGGTTTGGTAATAGCTTCCTTATAGGCGACCCTTGGTTTGCCGACCCTGACATCAACGCCTTTTTCCCTTACCAGCTTGTGCTGGAGTATTTCCAGGTGCAACTGCCCCATTCCATGGATGATGGTCTGGCCGGTTTCGCTATCTACTTCAGCTTTAAAAGTCGGGTCTTCCCGCCGCAAATCTCCCAATGCTTCAGCCAATTTTGCCCTTTCCGCTGCGCTTTTTGGTTCAATCGACATACTAACAACAGTCTCTGGGAAGGTGATGCTCGGCAGACAAACGGGGTTTCTGGGGTCGCAAATCGTATCGCCTGTAAGTGTTTTCTTTAGCCCTACAACTGCGACAATATCGCCGGCACTGGCTGAATCCAGAATTTTTCGCTCACCGGCGTGCATCTCAAATATCCTAGTAATATTTTCCCGTCCGCCGCGATTTGTGTTCAGGACTCTACTGCCGGACTTTAGTGTGCCCTGATAAATCCTTAGAAAGTTCAAATCGCCGTGTGCATCGCTGGTAATCTTAAATGCAAGTGCAACCAGACTGGCATTTCGGTCGCATTTAACGGATATCTTTTTCTTTTCATCGGTTGGTTTGTGACCGACTATTTGAGGTTTGTCCAACGGGGAAGGCAGATACGCCACGACTCCGTCGAGCAGTCTCTGGACGCCGATGAATTTCAGGGCTGAACCAACGAACAGCGGATTAAGTTTATTGCTCAAAGTTCCGCATCTTATCGCCCTGTTAATCATTTCAATATCTATCGGCTTATCGTGAACATAGGCATCCATCAGGCGCTCGTCACATTCGGCGGCAAGTTCAAGCATCTGGTTTCTTTTGCGTTCTGCGATTTTGAGCAACTCGGCGGGAATATCGGTTTCCTCAAAGGCGGTACCCAGTGATTCGGCCTTGTAGAAAACCGCTCGCATTTTTATAAGGTCTATTATTCCGGCGAAGGCATCCTCCGCTCCGACAGGAATCTGCAGCAAAATCGGATTAGCTCGGAGTTTCTGGCTGATGGATTCGACGGTCATCTCGAAGTCGGCGCCGGTTTTGTCCATCTTGTTGACAAAGCAAAGGCAGGGCAGAGCGTATTTCTGTCCCTGTCTCCAAACGGTCTCGCTCTGGGCCTGCACACCCTCGCTGGCGTCGAATACGGCTATGGCACCATCAAGTACTCGCAGCGACCTTTCGACCTCAGCAGTAAAGTCAATGTGACCCGGCGTATCGATAAGGTTGACATCAAAACCCTTCCAGGGACACAGCGTTACGGCCGAGGTAATAGTAATGCCGCGTTTTTGCTCTTCCTCCAGGAAATCCATAACAGCTGTTCCGTCGTGGACTTCGCCCATCTTATAGGTTTTTCCCGTATAATAGAGTATGCGTTCGGTTACCGTAGTCTTGCCGGCATCGATATGCGCCATAATCCCGATATTTCGTAATTTCTTCATAAAGAATGCAAAAACCAAAGATTAAAATCGTTAGATTCGCTTCTCCTATGGAGTCCTTACGGACCAACAGGCGAAATCAAAATTGCGGAGTCGCCGGGCTTCGACTGAACTCAGCCAAATGTCCTTTGTGGCGATGACCTCCTTTGCTGCTCTGCGAAGTAGTCTTCGCTACGTAGCACGAGAATTTTACATTTTGACTCCGTTAGAGCTTTTCCGTTCCCGTCCTTGGACCCAAGGTCTCTCACGGGGTTGATATTTGATTTTTAATATCTGCGTTTAGCGTATAGTAAAATAGCGGACAGCAAAAACCTGAACGCTATTCGCTATCCGCTATAAAATTACCAGGCAAAATGGGCAAATGCCTTATTTGCCTCAGCCATCCTATGGACATTTTCCCGCGTAGTCATTGCACCACCGCGTCCATCGTAAGCATCAATCAATTCAGTGGCCAGACGCTCACACATGGGCTTGCCTTTTTTGCTTCTGGCCGACTGTATAATCCAACGAAAAGCCAATGATTGCTGGCGCTTGGATTTTACCTGCATCGGAACCTGATAACTGGCTCCGCCAATGCGTTTGCTCCGCACTTCCAGCAATGGTTTCACGTTATTAACCGCCGTCTCGAATATCTCAAGCGGGCCGACATCCTTCACTTTTTTAGATATAATATCCATAGCATCATAAAAAACCCGCTGCGCAACGCTTTTCTTGCCATCCCACATCAGAGAATTGATAAACTTTGAGACCAGCTTGCTATCATATATCGGATCTGACTTTAATTGCTGACTCGAAGCTGTTAGCTTTTTCCCCATAAAATCCTCACCTATGCGTTTATACGTTTATACACAACTGATTTACTTATCCACGCATTTACTCATTCACTCATTACTGTTTTTTTGCACCATATTTACTTCTGGCTTGTTTGCGATTCGCCACACCGGCACAGTCAAGAACACCGCGGACAATATGATACCGAACGCCGGGCAGGTCCCTGACCCGGCCGCCACGAATTATAACTGTACTATGCTCCTGCAGATTGTGGTCAATGCCCGGAATGTAGGCAGTAACCTCCTTGCCATTGGTCAGCCTGACACGTGCGATTTTTCTCAGGGCAGAATTCGGCTTCTTCGGCGTCTGAGTCCTCACAATCAGACAGACACCCCTTTTCTGCGGCGAGCCGCTGATATCAGATATCCGCTTGGCGCCCTTCATCTTTGACCTCGGACGCCTGATTAACTGATTTATTGTAGGCATAGTTCCGTTCCGATTTTAATTGTCGATTCTCAAGCACCAATCATCAATTGATTCCCAATGCTTCCTTGATGGCGGCCTCCGCCTTCGCTTCCGCCTCTTTGGCTTCCCTGACTTCCCGGGAAAATTCCTTTGGCAGCGGAGCTTCCACAAGGTGCCTGACCTTCATTCCCAAATGGGGCTTGAAGGCCGTACCCGCAGGTATCAAATGACCCAGTATCACATTTTCCTTCAGACCACGCAGTCTGTCCATTTTACCAGCCAGCGACGCCTCGGTCAAGACCTTGGTTGTCTCCTGAAAGCTGGCCGCTGCAATGAAACTTTCCGACTTCAACGAGGCCTTTGTTATTCCCAAAAGCAATGTTTTTGCGGTCGCAGGCTTCGGCTTTCTGCCCTTTGCCGGCGCACCGCCGATTGTTGCAAGCTTTTCGTTTGTCGCGGCAAGGTCGGTCTTGCTTACAATTTGACCCTCTTGCAAATCAGGGGCATCTCCGACATCCGTAATCCTGACGCTATTAGCCAACCTTTCATTCTCTCTTCTGAACTGGAATTTATCAACGTCCTCGCTCGGCAAAAATATACTGTTGCCGACAGATTCTATCTCGACCTTGCGCATCATTTGAGAGCAGATAATTTCAATGTGCTTGTCGTTGATATTGACGTTCTGTGAACGGTACACATTTTGAATCTCTGCAATCAAATATCTCTGCAGGGCTTCTTCACCTTTAATTCGCAGGATATCATGCGGAACGAGGGGCCCGTCGGTCAGCGTATCGCCGGCCTCTACGAAATCGGCGGTGTGGACATTCAAGTGCCTGTCGCTTGGGACGTGGTGTTCTTTCTCCATTCCGGATTCTGCGCGAATTATAATTGTCATTTTGCCTCTGCGTTTATCGCTTTTGAGCTCGACACGGCCGCTAATTTCAGCCATTGCAGCGGGGTCTTTAGGTTTTCTGGCCTCAAATACTTCGGTAACCCTCGGTAGACCACCTGTGATGTCCTGGGTGCCGCTTGTGGCTCTTGGTTGATGAGCAAGCAACTGGCCTGCCTGAACCTGCTGTGCGCCGGCAACCTCAATCCTGGCTCCTGCGGGCAGATAGTGAACATCGAGTATTTTGCCTTCTGAGTCTTCTATGATAATTTGCGGATGCTTATCGCCTTTATGCTCGATTACTACGGGTCTTCCGACCTGTTTTTTTCTTTCTTCCTCAATTCGGATGGTTTCACCTTCGAGAATATCTACAAACCGGATGATTCCGGGCACTTCCGCCAGGATTGGCACTCGGTGTGGGTCCCACGAGAACAACCGCTGTCCTCCCTTTACTAACTTCCCATCTTCCACTTGCATAATCGCACCGTATGGCACCTTGTACTTGTCAAGTTCGCGCCCTTTTTCATCTAAGATTGCAAGTTCACCACTACGTTTCAGTGCAATTCTTTTTGATTTTACGGGCCTTTTCTTCTTAGGGTCTTCAGCTTGTGGAAGAATGTCCTTACGGTATGTGTCCTCTTCCCACGTGAAAGAACGAGAAGCCTCTGCCGGTTCCTTAACATCACCCAAATCCCGGTACTCCACTTTTCCCTCAAAGCCGGCCTTCTGATCACTCTCAAGAATAGCTCTGGAGGCAATGCCGCCGGTATGAAACGTCCGCAGTGTCAACTGGGTGCCGGGTTCGCCAATCGATTGGGCGGCAACTATGCCAACCGCCGAACCTTCCTCGACCAACTGGCCGGTACTCATATCCCAGCCAAAACACTTCGCACAAATACCAAGGGGACAGTCACAGGTCAATGGGCTTCTGACTCTGATGGCATCAAGACCCAAAGCTTCAATCCTCGCCGCCGCCTCCGGCGTTATGACTTCATTCTCGTGAACAAGCATCTCGTCGGTAATCGGGTTGCGGATATTATCTCTTGCGGTTCTGCCGATAATAAGTTCAGAAAGCGGTATATCAATCTGCTCACCTCTGCTGACTACGCTTTTAGTAACGCCTTGTAGGGTTCCGCAGTCACGCTCGGTGACAATCACATTCTGGGCCACATCGATTAGCTTGCGGGTAAGATAGCCGGAATTAGCCGTCTTCAAGGCCGTATCAGCCAATCCCTTACGCGCCCCATGCGTGGAACTGAAATACTCAAGAACCGTCAAGCCCTCGCGGAAGTTTGATTTGATAGGTGTTTCGATAATCTCGCCGCTGGGCTTAGCCATTAACGCCCGCATACCTGCAAGCTGCTGAATCTGGTCAACACTGCCTCTGGCACCGGAATGTGTCATAATGTATATTGGGTTCAGGTAGTCAGAGCCGTCCTCTTTAGTATCTTCCTGAAGTCCTCGCATCATTTCGCTGGTAACCGCGACGCGGGCGTGCGTCCAAGCATCAATAACCTGGTTATACCTTTCGCCCTCTGTCAGAACGCCCGCCTGATAGTTCTTACGTATCTTGCTGACCTTATCTACCGTCTCGTCGATAATCTCCTGTTTCTTTGCCGGTATCTTCAGGTCAGTAATTCCAAAGCTCAGGCCCGCAAGTGTGGCGTATCTGAAGCCCAAATCTTTTATCCTGTCAAGCAGATCTATCGTTTCGGCACTGCCGGCGAACTTGAAACAGTCCGCAATCACCCGACTCAGGAGCTTTTGAGACATCCTCATATTGTAAAACGGCATTCCCTCAGGGAGCATATCATTAAATATACACCGTCCGACTGTGGTCTCAATAAGCTCGGGACCGGTGGTTTGCGACTCGTCGCCCTCCGCCTCGGCGGTCACGAGCGATGAGTCGCGGGCAACAGGTCTGTCAATCCGCACCTTAATCTTTGCCTGCAAAGCGACTTTGCCCAGGTCGAAAGCCATCATTGCTTCGAAACTGTCTTTGAACAGCATTCCCTCGCCCTTTTCGCCCGAACTCATACAGGTCAAATAATAATTACCCATCACCATATCCTGGGACGGGCCAACCATCGGCAAGCCATTGGATGGCGAAAAAATATTGCTGGTGGTCATCATTAGGGTATGCGCTTCGGCCTGTGACTCAATACTCAACGGCAAATGCACCGCCATCTGGTCGCCGTCAAAGTCTGCATTGAAACCCTTGCAGGCCAAGGGATGAAGCATAATGGCATTGCCTTCCACCAGGGTTGGCTCAAAGGCCTGAATACCCATCCGATGAAGCGTAGGTGCTCTATTAAGCAAGACAGGATGCTGATGAATGACTTCTTCCAGAACGTCCCAGACCTGTTCGTCGCGACGCTCAATCATCCGCTTGGCACTTTTAATCGTGTCGGCAAGGCCGTGTTGCTTGAGCTTGCGAATAATGAACGGCTGATACAACTCCAGTGCTATTCTCTTCGGCAAGCCACATTGATAAAGCTTCAAAGTAGGCCCTACCACAATGACCGAACGAGCTGAGTAATCGACGCGTTTTCCGAGCAGGTTCTCGCGGAACCGGCCCTGCTTGCCCTTAATCATATCGGTCAAGCTCTTTAAGGGTCGATTATTACTGCCGAGAACCGGCCTGCGGCATCGGCCATTGTCCAGCAGTGAATCCACCGCCTGCTGCAGCATTCTTTTCTCGTTGCGGATAATCACATCAGGAGCGTTGAGGTCCATGAGCTTTTTCAAACGGTTGTTGCGATTGATAATCCGTCTGTAAAGGTCGTTTAAGTCGCTGGTAGCGAAGTTGCCGCTTTCAAGAAGAACCAAAGGGCGCAGGTCAGGCGGGATGACAGGAACAACCTCAAGCACCAACCATTCCGGCTTGTTGATACTGCTTTTAACCGCATCGACCAACTTAAGACGTTTGGCGAGGTCTTTGATCTTTTGTTTGCTGCCGGTATGCGTCATAGCTTCTCCGAGCTCACTGCTCAAAACATCCAGATTGATATTAGCCAATAGCGCTTTGATAGCTTCGGCACCCATCGATGCCTTGAACGAGTTGCCGTATTTGCTCAACGCCTCACGGTACTCCTCCTCGCTCAGCAGTTGCCCAACTTTCAGCGGACTTGCGTCACCCGGGTCGGTAATGACGTAGTCCTGGAAGTAAATTATCTTCTCGAGGTCTGCCGTTTTCATTGCCAGGAGAGTGCCAAGATGGTTCGGTATGGCCTTGAAAAACCATATATGTGCGACAGGCGCTGAAAGATTGATGTGGCCCATTCGCTTGCGGCGAACACGACTGTGGGTGACCTTGACGCCACACCGGTCGCAAATTATCCCTTTGAATTTTGTGCCCTTATACTTGCCACAAGAACATTCCCAATCCCGCTCCGGACCGAAGATTCGTTCACAAAACAAACCATCCTTCTCCGGTCGATAAGTACGGTAGTTGATGGTCTCCGGCTTGCGAACCTCGCCAAAAGACCAGCTCCGAATATCGTTGGGACTGGCCAAGCTAATCTTGACCGAACCGTAATCATTAATGCGGTCGTAAATATTTGCCAACATTTAAGGTTAACTCCTTATTATCAGTTTTGAGTTTTGGATTTTTAGTTTTTAGTCATAACTCAAAACTCAACACTAAAAACTCAAAACTATAGGGTAGTACCTCCGAGGCGTTTTTTCTCGAGCTGAATATTCAATCCCAATCCTCTTATTTCATTGCATAATACATCAAAGGACAGCGGCGTACCTGCTTCGAGGCTGTTTTGCCCCTTGACCATTGCTTCGTAGATTTTCGTTCTGCCCTCAACATCATCGCTCTTAACGGTCAACATCTCCTGTAGCGTATAAGCTGCACCGTATCCTTCCAGAGCCCAAACCTCCATCTCGCCGAATCTTTGTCCGCCGGTTCGGGTCTTTCCTCCTAATGGCTGCTGAGTAATCAGACTATACGGCCCCGTTGCCCTTGCGTGAATCTTGTCATCAACAAGATGATGCAGTTTCATCATATAGATGAATCCTATGGTTGCACCCTGGTCGAACGGTTCGCCCGTTCTGCCATCATACAACCGGGTTTTCAATGTCGTAGGGATGTTTATAAAGAACTCATCCTCAGGCGGCGCTTGGCTTTTCTCTTCCAACTCGACTTTTCGCGCACTCATAAGCTCATTCGCTTCGACTAACAATGTGCGGATATCATCCTCGGTGGCACCGTCGAAGACAGGCGAAGCAGCATGTAGGCCCAACACCTTTGCCACCCAACCAAGATGAGTTTCAAGAATCTGACCGACATTCATTCGGCTCGGCACGCCGAGAGGATTCAGCAATATGTCGAGACTCGTACCGTCTTCGAGGAACGGCATATCCTCTTCGGGCATAATCTTGGCGATGACACCCTTGTTGCCGTGGCGGCCGGCAATTTTGTCACCCACCGACAGCGTCCTTTTAGTTGCAACGTAAACTTTCACCATCTCCAGGACGCCGCTGGGCAGCTCATCACCGTGCTTAAAACGCTCGAGCCTGCGTTTGGTCTCTTCTTGAATTTCAGCAATCTTCACCCAGAATTTATCCACAATTTTCTGAACATTTTCCCGGACCGAGGCAGGCCTGACCCACTTAATGTCAAAGCCCTCTATCTGTTCATAGATAACCTCGTCATCGGGGCTCTCGCCGACTTTTTGACGTGTGGACGGGTCAACGATAGTGACGTCGAACTTTTTGTGAATTGCCTCGACCATTTGCTTAAATACCAGGCAGGCCTTTTCCCTCATTTGTTTTTCGTATTGTCTCATTTCTGCCCTGAGGGCCTTTTTCTGTTCGTCACTGCCTGCGCCGCGTCTGGCGAATCGTTCAGTTCTTATTACCACTCCCTCATATCCGCTGGGTAACTCAAGCGAGTCGTTCTTAACATCTTCCCCGGCTCTGCCGAATATAGCGTGCAGCAGTTTTTCTTCGGGCGTCAGTTCGGTCTTGCTCTTGGGCACCACCTTGCCTACCAGGATATCCCCGGGGCAGACCCTTGTTCCTTCCCGGATTACTCCGTGTTCATCAAGGTTCCGCAGTGCCCTTTCGCCCACATTGGGAATATCACAGGTAAATTCTTCGCTGCCAAGGCGTGTCTCACGCACCTCTGCTGTAAATTCGTCAATGTGAATACTTGTGAAGCTGTCGTTTTTGACAAGTTTTTCACTGACGATGATTGCGTCCTCAAAGTTAAAGCCGTCGAAAGAGACAAATCCGACAAGGATGTTTCTACCGAGGGCTAATACGCCGTTAGCTGTACCGCCGCCGTCAGCTATAATCTGGCCTTTCCTTACGCTTTCGCCGAGCCCGACTATGGGCTTTTGATTAAGACAGGTCCTTTCATTCAACCCAACAAATTTGTCAAGCTTATATTCATCGGTGTGGTTAATCACGATGTGCTGTGAGTCCACGGCGGTAACTACGCCGCTCCCTTCAGCACGGACCACCATACTCGAGTTTCGGCCAACCACCTCTTCCATACCAGTGCCAACCAAAGGCGCCTCTGTCTTTAGCAGCGGAACTGCCTGGCGCTGCATATTCGAGCCCATCAAAGCCCGGTTCGCATCATCGTGTTCCAGGAACGGGACAAGTGAGGCAGAAACCCCAACGGTTTGTTTGGTCGAAATATCAACGTAGTCAATCTCATCGCTCAATACCTGTGCCAGCTCACCACCCCTCATAGCCAGGACCATACCCTCTCGAATTCTACTTGTCTTCTGGTCAATCGTACCCGGGGCCGCAATGATTGCCTTCATATCTTCATCGGCGCGCAAATAGTCAACTTTGTCGGTAACTTTGCCATTTTTTACTTTGCGGTATGGTGTCAGCAGAAAACCATATTCGTCAACGGCTGCAAATATCGCCAACGAGGCAATCAAGCCGATATTTGTTCCTTCCGGCGTTTCAATCGGGCAGACCCTGCCGTAGTGGCTGATATGAACATCCCGAACCTCAAAACCAGCCCGCCTTCT
>JGI10211J34971_10000535_pt1 | contig 31073 bp, 47 predicted proteins | sample Etolagsediment_FD_34971 | JGI IMG/M metagenome (IMG submission 34971)
ATGGACATGATGGTATGCTTTGGCTTAGGAATGTGGATAGTTTTGAATATGTTTATATTCATGTTGGGAATGATGATGATGATACCGATGGCTGTTTACTTATTGGTAGAGGATGTAATACTCACAACGTACAGACAGTCACAGGAAGCGTATTAGCATATACAACTTTATATCCAATAGTATATGAAGAGATTAAAGCAGGTAGACCCGTGAACATAGAGGTGTTTTAAATGAGTTTATTGAGAAAAGAGCATACCTAGTGTCACTTCTAATGAGGGGAGATGTATAATAAAACTTTTAAAAAAATTGTACCGTTTTTTGTACCGTTTTTTTAAAAGTTAATTGTATATAATACTAACACTTTCTTGTTTATAGAGTCAGAAATGCAATAATATAGGAAAAAACAATTATTTTAATTCTTTAATCTTCTAAACTGAAATTAATAACACATCGCATAATTATGGGGTTTATTTTTAGTTTGTACCGTTTTTGTACCGCTTTTCTAAAAATCCAAGTTCCATTTTTTCTTTCTTTGGCATAAAATGCGCGTAAGTGCTAAGTGTGATATTCAAGTTATCATGCCCTAGCATATTAGACACCCACATTGGGTCAATGTTATTATTCAGCATAATACTAGCAAAAGTGTGTCTTGTGTTATGAAGACTTCTTCTATCTAGTTTTAATTTTGTTAATGTTTTTTGAAAGTGTCCGTAAAAATACGTGTTACTTCCATAAACCACACCTTTTCTTGTTAGAAAGATATATCCATCTTTCAAGCCTGTTTCTAATCTTTGAGCTTTAAAAAACTCTTTCGCCATATCAAGCATTTCAATATCTCTGATGCTTGATTGAGTCTTAGGAGCATTTACCACTCCCGCTGCAATAGTTTTGTTTACAGAAATTGTATCTGTAGTAAAATCTATATCTTCCCATTTTAAAGCTAAAACCTCTCCGCTTCTCATTCCAGTGAAAAAACTTATCCCTAAGAAATTTCTTATATGGCTTGATGTATTTGATAATATCAAGTCAATCTCATCGAGAGTGAAGGGCATTTGTTTCTTCTTTACCGCTCTTATTTTCGGTATCCTTACCATCACGATAGGGTTAAGCGTTATATACTCATTTAATATAGCTAAGTTAAACACTTCTTTCAGTAAAACCCTAGTCATTATAATAGATGACCTTTTCAAGCCTTTTGATAATAGATAGTCTTGAAACTTTTTTATATCAATCGGTTTAACTTGTGTTACCAACATATCTTTGAAATAAGGTATAATGCTATTTTTACAAGTAACAGTATATGCAAGCATAGTTTTGTGTTTTAGCGATATGCTTTTGCTCTGCATCACTTCATCTAGCAACTCAGTTATAAACGGAATCTCTTTTTTGCTAGATAACTCTAATTCAAGCTCATCATCTAAAAACCCATTTTTGAATTTACCGATAATTATATTTCTATTGACATTTGTATCTTTTAGCTTTGAAGACTTAAACTTATCTCCGACTCCAAAATATAAAATGCCACCACGACTCTTAAAACGTAACTTTTTCATTTGCCACACCTCTATGAAGTTTATCCCTAAACTCAAGCACGGCTTCCTCTATAAACACTAACATCTTAGCATTTTTTCGGTGAAAATGATAACCTTCCACCAAGAGACCTTCTGCCATTTTGTTATTCACCCAACTTTCAGACTTGTTTAAAAACCTTGCAACTTCCCTTTTTGTGGTAATAGGCGGTGCAAACTTCTCCATCCTTTCAGACATTATTTTTATTTCATTCAGTAACTCTGGGATAAGTTCTAAATTCTCGAATGCTTGTAGGTTCATGCCGAATCCCTAAAATGGAATTTCTTGTTCGTCAATATTTATCACAGGCGGTTGTTGTGGTCTTTGTTGTTGTTGTGGTGGTGGAACTGGACGACCTTGTGCATTCTCATAAGTTGTTGGCGGCGGTTTATAAGCTTGTTGCTGTGGCTGATATGTTTGCTGTTGCTGTGGAGCATAACTTTGATACGGTTGCTGTGCTGGTGCTTGATAACCTTGTTGCGGTTGTTGTGAACTGTCACTTCGCTTGTCTATAAAATCGAAACTTCCAACTTTGATACCCACTTTACTTCTTTTCTTCCCATCAGCATCATTCCATGACTGAAAATCAAGTGATCCTAAGATTAAGATTCGGCTTCCTTTTTGAAAGTAGCTATTTATATTTTCAGCAGTTTTTCCAAATGCAGTACAATCAAAAAAGTGTGCTACATCTCCATAGCTTCCATCTTGCTGTTTTCTCTTTTCGTTATATGCTAAACCGAAACTTCCAATCGCAACGCCAGACTGTGTATATTTCAACTCTAAATCTCTTGTTATTGCTCCTAAAATCTGTATGCTATTCATTTATTGTTTTCCTTTTAATTTTCTATCTCTTTTATAGTTTGAAATTGTCTCTCTTTCCCACACTTCTCGCACCACATATCATCTTCATGGTTTTTAAAATTACATTTCAAGCAGTACCACTTCATCTATATATCCTCTAATACTTCACGACTAGGAAACGCAACATAAACGCCATATCTTTGACCTAAGTAGCGATTCATAGTCTCATAAACTTTTGTTACCTCATGTTTAGTGAGGTTTGTTGTTGATGTTTTATTAAAAAGAGCATCTTGCAATCTCTTCCACATGATTTCTTTCACACTAATCATGCTCCAATCCACATCAGCAACTAAAGTTTTTTTAATGTCAAGACCGGCACTGTTTAAAGTGTCTGCAACTAACTGAAAATATTTGTGCATTGCTGAATTCTGTGCGATAGTCCTTTTGTTTGACTCATCTATTTGGATTCCTAAGTGTGAAGCAACTTGCAGAACAGTTTTAAAGTCCATCTCAACAAGTGCTGTTTCGTCTTTAATTTGTTTTATTTTCAACTTGCTTTCTCTTATTAACTCGAATAGTATCTTCACTGTGTGTTATCTCTATCTCTGCACCATCTACGTCTAAGCCATCTTTTATGGCTTGTTTAGCTGCTGTTTTATCAACGACTGTTTTGAAAAACCCTTGAGCTATGAGTGAGTCTTCATTTATAACTTTCAACTCATCTTTAGGCTTTGATTTGTTTATGCTTACACTTGAAACATACAAGCCATTTAACTTATCAATGCCACACTCAGTGATCCATTTTGCACTTCCAATCTTGATGATTTCTTGTTGATGAATTAATTCACTTTTCAGTATCTTGATTTGTGTCTCAGCTTCCTTGATTCTCAGAAGTCTATCGTCTAAGTTTTGAAGCGATAAGCCGATATAATCAGCGACTACCTCACTACTCGTGCTTTCAAGTTTAAAGTCTAAAGCAGCTCCAACTTCGTGAAGCGGTGCTGTCTCAAGTCTAGTTTCTTTTCTGATTTCTAATTTACTCATTTTTTAGCCTTTGCTTTCTTTTGTAGAGTGTCTACAGCTTGTTGATAATATGCCTGTGAGAACTCTTTAAGTGTCGGTGCATTGAAATATGCAAGGAACTCAACTAAATCGGTTTTAGTGCTATCAACAAGTGAATTAAGAAGCGTGAACTGTTTATCTGTAATTGTATTTTTCAGTTCTTCTTGCACTTCGTCTGCACTCTCTAGACTAAACACTTTTAAGATTGAATTTTTAACAGCGATTGTTGTTGCTTTGCTTGGTGCTTTATCGTCTCCAAATGTATCAGCACTTACACCGATTCTAGAAGTGATGCTGCTTCCATCTTTTGCGCTTATGTAATGAACATCATACAGAGTGTCGTATCTAAGTTTTTTAGTTCCTTTTGTAGTTAAGCTTTCAGTATAAACACCATCGTTTACTTGGTATGGATTTATAATAATTTGCTCTTCTATTAAATGCTGTCTAAGTTTTGAAATAATACTGTCATAAGTAACGACCTTGTAAGAATTACTTCCAAATCCTACACTTCCATCTTTATAGACAGCACTAAATTTACTCATTATATTATTGATTGATTTATATATCTCACTCAAACCAACTCCTTACTTCTTGCATTAATATAATCTTCAAGCAAGGTTGCATCTTTCATAAGTTTCTTACAAAGTTCAACGGTCACTCTATTTTCTTCATAACTCAAAAACTCATACAAAAATAATGAAAAATTTGTATCTCTCACGAAAAAGACAATAATTCCGGAAACATCCTCACGAAACCTAAGTTCAACATTTATTTTTGCATCACTTTCAAATGCGCAATCTGCTAATTCACTGCAAAAAGATATAATATCTCTTGCATATATTCTATTCTTACTCATAATTCCCTCCATATATATTTAACTTCATAATATATTATTATAGAAGCCATTGCTACTGTTGATATGCTTAATAGTGTTAGATATATATTCATCGTTTTTCTTCTTGTGTGACTAATCTGAAACCTTGTCTATGAGCTTTTATAAAATCTCCTCTTGTATATATCCATCTATACGTTACATATTGCTCTGTATCTCTCATCAGTCTAACAGGAAAGTTTAAAGGGTCATCATACCAATACTGTTTAATTGGTGTGAGATTATAGTAGGTGTTTGTACTTTTTCCATCACTATCCCACTTCTCAGCTTGTATACCTTCATCAGTCATTAGCCAACCAATTAACCATCCATCAACCTCTTTAAGAATTTCTCCATTAAGTAATGGCCTCTCAAATCCTCTTTCGCTGAATGTATCTAATTCAGATTCGATACTATCTGTATCCATACTATTATCCATAGTGGTATCAGTATTGCTACTAGGTCTGTCGTTTTCATCTTTTCTCCTATCTATAAACCAATACACTTCAGATACAATAACGTCCGATACAGACACCATTGACAGTTCTGCTATTTCTTCTAGCTTCTTTAGCACTTCTTTATCTATGTTTATCTTAATTTCTTTTGTTTCTTTCATCTTATCTCCCATAATAAACATATATCACTATCACTGACAAAATCAGCACACAGTCTAGAGTCTGGATTCGTGCAAACTTCTTCATATATCCAATCGCAATTTGTACAGTTTCTTGATTCAAAATTGTCAAAGATTTCATCAATCAAAGTAAAAACATCTGTTTCATATCCTTCATTGATATACTCCTTAATAGTTAGCCCGCCTAGTTGTTGTTTTCTAACACTATCCCTAGTCATCTTGTCTCCATTTATTACATCCAAACGATTCATCATTGTTGTCCAGTGCTCTATTCTCAACAACACCCTTACTACATCTCACTTCTCTTATGTTGTATACTATCCTGTATTTACAACTCTCGCAAGTTCTTGACTGCAATACATTTGTCTGTGCTAAAGCAAGTTCTACTCTCCACTCAGCATCTTTTAGTAGTTCCTCATACTTAATAACTGTATCATATAGTATCTCAGCCATAACTTGCTTTTCATTGTACATATATGCTTCTATAACGGATTCTTTAGTCATCATCTATTAATCCTCACAGAAGCTGGGTAAATTGCCTACAAAAGGCTCAACACTCCACATACCCATATCTTGTTCCTCATATCTCATAAGTATAGGACTTTGCCATACACAGTCTATTTTCATATTAAACCAACACCATTCCTGAGGTCTGGGAGTCCATAGTTCATAGTCTTTAGCTTTAACATAGTAAGGCTCATCAGTTAAAGCTATTTCATTTCCTCTTACTCTACATACTTGAAACAGAGTGTCTTCATCATCAAGAACCCAATCTCCTACTTTAAAATTATTCATAACAACCTCTTGCGAAGCCTGCCAGGTCTACCATTGATTCTAATACTATATATTTCATTTTCCTGTACTCCCATAACCACCGACTCTTACTGTATCGCTCTTATATCCCATCAAGTAGCTTTGATGCTCTTTGATTGTGCATTGAGCTACCTTATCGCCTTTTGATACAGCATATTCATCATTGTTTGCGTTGTATAAAATAAGACCTATCTCATTTTCAAAATCTAAATCTATTATCCCAATACCATTTGCTATAACAAAACCCTTAGCTCCAAGTGAGCTTCTTAGCGCTACTTCTAAGTAGTGTGACTCTCTAAACTTATTAAAAATAGAATCCTCATCATCAATATGAATAGCAGTTCCGACTAAGCTAATGACATTTGCTTTAAGTTTATCAAAGTCTATTTCAACTCCCAACTTTATAACTTTAGTTTCTCCTGCACTTATAACAACATCTTCACGTGAAAATAAATCCACATAAGCACTATATTTCGTGCCTCGTTTCGGTTCACATACTTCATCTAAAATTTTAAACATATAATTCCCTTAAGCCGCTACTACGGGGCTATTTTTTATTTTCTTAGCTCTACACATTTAGTGACTCAGTACCTAATGTTTTTTTAATTCGGCTAAGTCTTCTGCCAACCTCTCCACAAGTTAAGACTTGACCTCTTGCTTTTGCTACACCTATCATTACTTTGATGATATGATTTTGTTTTTCTGCACTCATTGATTATCCTTTTAGTCTAAAAATTAACCCCAACAAAAAACCTAGCTATTCGCTTGGCTACTACTAACTACTAAATTAATGTTTTTTTTGCTGGGGTTAATTTTCAAGAACTTATAAAACTGATAACATGGCTTAAAGCACTACCGAAATATGTTAATATGAAAGCACAAGGAGAGGGTATGAAGCCCGGTGGATGCCCTGCTTGACTTTAGTTATCAGTTTTATAAGTTCTTATTTTAAAAGCTTTTTATTTGGCGAACATGGCAGGAATTGCACCTACGACCTTTGGATTTGGAATCCAACGCTCTACTAATTGAGCTACATGAACAAATGTAGTGGGATCTTCTTTGTGAAACATATAAACTAGCTAAGGTGTATTAAGCCTTAACTATAAATAAGGTTTTCACATAGATTGTTTAATTTGTTAATACATTTTTAATCTATATGCTTCATCAAAAAGTTTTAATCCATAACCTCTCTCGATAGGTCAGTGGGTATAGTTTTAACAAGTGCTTATCTTGAGTTGCACATCAGTAAATAAATCTAACAAGCACAAGGACTTAACGCAAAGCACACCTTGACTTCATTCTTCGTATCGAACTTGCTAGAGAACTCAAAAGTTAAACTAAGCCTTAGTGCTTAATTTCTTTTGTTGAGAGTATTATACAACAAAAATACAACAAAAGCAAGGAAAAATTAAAAAAAGTAGTAAATTTGTTGTATTGCTTACAATAAAGGATAATATAACTTATAGTGCTATATGATTGTAAAATATTAAAATAAGGCAAATATTATGAATGTAGCAAAAGGAATAACATCTTTTATGAGTGGGTTTAAAAAAGAAATAGATATAGAGTATGAAAAAAGCGAAATTGAAAGACTACTATCTTTACAAAAGGTAAATCATATTTTACACCTTATATTATCAGTATTAACTGCTGGAATATGGCTTATTGTTTGGCTACTTGTAATTATTAGCGTAAGCCTGGAGAGAAAAAGACTAGAGAATAAGCTCAAGGAGCTATATAAGGCTATGGATAAGCACAAAGTGCTTGATGTAAAAAGTAATGATATAAAAAATGCAATATTAGTCACAGAAAAAGATAAACAAGAATTAAAGGCACTTATGGAGTTAATGGAAATCCACGTAATAACTCCAAAAGAATATGAAGAAAAAAAGAAAAAAATACTAAGTAAATATTAGGGCATAGCTACTGCTGTATAGTAGCTATGACTTTTCCAATTATGATAAAAGTAGTTTGGTCATCTTTAATATCTACACAATATGACTTAAACTCTTTATTATCAGCTATTATGTCAAACTTCCCATTCTCAGGGTTAAACTGTATCCTTTTGACCATTAGCATACCTCCAAAGTTTACAATATATAAAGCATCTCCAGAATATCTCCCCATATCTTCTTTGTAGATAACTATTTCATTTGGGAGTATTGTTGGTATCATTGATTTTCCATCAACTTTCATAGCAACAAGATCGCTAGACAATATGTGACTTGGAATAATAGACCTATCGATTGCCAATTGTGTAAATTGCATCTCATGAATTGAATCGACATCAAATCCAACTCCTGCAGATACACTCATATCGTAGAGTTTTATGCTTAATACATTTTCATTTTTAGATTGTGCAGATTCATCTTTTTTATTCATTGAAAAAAATTCATTCGTTACCGCATCCATAGTTCTTACTCGTCTAGCAATAGCTTGTTTTAAATCTCTATCATGATTTTTTGGAATCCTATTTCTTGAAAACCAAGAACTTACTGTTTGTTGCATTACACCTAAATCTTCTGCGATCTCTTCTTGAGTTATCTTATAGTCTTTCATTAATTGCTTAATATCATTTATATTTTCCATAACAACTCCTTTGCCTAATTATACAACAATTTTACATAGAATATCTTTTACAACAAAATTACTTCATTTTATTTACTTTATTGTAAATATGTTGTATAATGCACTCATGGAAAAAGAAATTAAAAGATTGAAAAAATTATTGAGTGAAAAAAAACTAAGCGTTTACGCGTTTTCAAAAGATATAGACGTTGATGTTCAAGTTGTGCAAAATTGGTTTTATAGAAACGGAATACCAAAAAAAAAGCTAGTGACTGTGGCTGATTATTTTGGAGTAACTACGGATTATTTATTGAAAGGATAGTAGCTTTACACATCTAACTTCGGTTGGATGCAGTAAGGCTATGAAGCAGTTGAAAGTTTGGCGACCTCACTGCTCTCATAGTCACGAAACGTTGCACTAATTAAAGTGAACTCTTCATTTTAACACAAAGTGCCTTTTACAGCAATATCAAAGAGAGTGATTAGGTTTGAGTGGTTTCTGCTACTCACTCTCTCTTTTTGATATGGCTCAGAAACCCAAAGGTATTACACCATGAAAAATCAAACACAAAGAATCTTAGATGATCTTCTTCAAGGTTTGCACGTGAATATGCTTAGTGACATTAAGCGATATGGCACAAGTTGCCGTTCAAGAATTTCTGAACTCAGAGCAGCAGGCTATCCAATAGAGGATTATAACCCTATCGGCGGTAATTACAAAGCATACTATCTTCCAGAGTCATTTTTAAAAGAATGTCACTCTGAAAAAGTGAGTGCATAATATGACATCTAGCTTTTATATAGAACAATCAATATTAGTATCAGTTCTTGAAAACGAGTTCATAGGCAACGACAAGGAAATTATCAATATAGAACTTAATCATAAGCACTTTACAGATGAATTCCACATCATGCTAGTAAAAGGTATAAACAGATTAAAAGAGCTTGATATGCCAATTAACACAGACTTCATTCGAGAACAATACATAAAAGTGAACAAGTGGAACATATCACACGACAATAAGATGCTTGCAATCATGGTTCATAATCCAATAGGTAGCCTAGAATTATTTTCTAAATATATAAAGCAACTTGAAAACAACTTTATTAATAGTTTTGATAGAAGGTTGGCGATATGAGCATCTTTAAAGGAGTATGGATACCAACTGAACTTATTGAAATAGATATAAGTTGGACAAAAAGAATCCTAATAGCAGAAATATCTCAACTAGAAATGTATGACAAAGGATGTGTTGCTTCAAATGGACACTTTGCACAAAAGCTTAAATTAACAAAACAAGCTGTTTCAAAAGCACTTAATGAACTTGAAAAAGATGGATTTATCACTATAGATAATGCACAAACAAAGAGAAATTTTGGAAGAAAAATTACTATCAACTTTAGTAAAAGTGCTATCAACTTTAGTAAAAGTGAGGTACACGAAAGTGGAGAGTCTAAAGAGAATAAACAAGTTAATAAATCAATTAATACTTATGAGGGATTTTTAAAGCTTCTAAAAGAGCAAGTATCTATTAAATCTAAAGTAACTAAAACTAAAGATGGAGAGATTATCTTCAAAACTATAGATGGTAAAGAAAAACTTATGAATGATTATATAGCACATCAATTAGAAGCTAAAAACTTTTCTAAAAGAATTACAGCGTTTATGGAAGATTATAGCTTTCATACAAGTGTAGACACTTCTTCTAAAAGCAATGATGAAAATTGGGGATGGAAATAATTATGAAAACTGAACAATTAGAATTATTAGATGTTAGAAACAAAGAGTTGGCAAACCTAATAGAACAAGCTGAAAGAAATCAAGATATAAGCAGGTATTCACTAAAAAAAGAACTTTACGAAAATAAAATCAAGATGATTGAAATTATCACGGTAGAAGAAAAAAGAAACGGGATAACAGCGAGAGAACTAAAGGCACTTGTTGAACTTAGACCAAAAACACCAAGATACGAAACAGGTGTAGAAGCACTTGATAATAAATTCTTTGGTGGAATAGAGATTGGAACATTCGTTCAACTTGCTGGAGAGAGTGGTGTAGGAAAAACTCACTTACTTTTAGAGATATTATCAAACATAGCCAACTACTCGAAAACTGTTTTTTTTAACTTTGAAATGGGTGACACTAGAATTATTAATCGCTTGAATAAATCGCTTGTAAATAACCCGCAGTGGGATAATTTAATCATAGACAACGACAGCAGAGAGATAGATACGCTTTGCAATGAAATCATCTTGTATGCAAGAGATGGTGTTAAATTCTTCACGATAGATTCTAAGATGAAAATAGAAGTCAATTCAAATCAAGAAGATCATCAAAAGTTTTCAAGCATATCCAAAAAACTTGCAAAGTTATCTCAGCAACATGACATCATCATTTTCTTGATTAATCAAATGAGCGAACAAGATATTAAAAATAAAAGACTTGCATTTAAAGGTTCGGGCGATCAACAATATGACTCAGATATTTCACTGTTTTATATCAAGGATGCAGATGGGAATAGAAAACTTGTATGTAATAAAAACAGACAAGACGAGCAAGAGTTCGCAATAGATTTATTTTTAGATGAAAATGGGAAAACTAAAAGCACTTCACCGATTACCACATACCAAAACAAGAGTGGTCACGCAATATCAAAACCTGCGACTTATGAAGCAAGTTATGTTCACGAAGAAACTTCTTCACTTTCAATGGCGGTAGTGTAGATGATAAGCTCAGGTGCAAAAAAAGATATGTTAATCCTCTCATTTGTAAACAGTCTTATATCTGTATCAAAACAAGAGACTACGAAACAAGATGAAAGCATACCTAATCGAGATGACAACAAATCACACAAAGTGAATAAACGTATCGACTCAAACTTAGAGAGACTGTCACAAAAGCTGCAAGAAACTATCGACAATCTCTATAAAGTTGGCGGTAACGAGACTATCACTTGGATAAGAAAGAACCTACAAAAAAGAATCGGCGGCACTTTAATGAAAATCCAAGAAGAAAAAATCAACTTAGAGATGCTTGGATTATGGGTTTTATACTGCAACTTCTCAGAGATTAAGAGACCACTTCACCCAGAGATGGAATGGCTTTCAGATGGCGAACAGTTTTTAAAAGTAGCAGACTTAATGGAACAAACAAAGATAAGTGATATGCAAGGGAAAATGAACCTTTCCGCTTATGAAGTAATAGCAAGAATCAAAGGATAATTATGACAACAGAAAAATACCAAGGGCTTGACAACGTAGGCTACATACTAGATGGATTTAAACTGAAAGCTTTTGTTGCGATAGATAATCAAGGCGAGAGAGTTTCAGTTAAGACGTTTAAATCTGCTTCACAAGCTAAGTTATGGTTTGATGAGAATTACAAAGGGCTGGTTTAATGCAAAAGCAAAAAACCTGCAAAAACACAGAGTGTAAAACCAAATTCACTCCAGAGAGACAGTTTCAATCTGTTTGCTCTTTTGAGTGTGGCATAACATACTCTAAACAACTCACAGAGAAGCGTGAGGCGAATAAAAAGAAAGATGCAAGGAAATCGTTAAGAGAGTACAAAAAAGGCGATGTGAAGGTTTTAAAAGAGTTAGCTCAGAAAGTATTCAACTTATATATAAGAACCAGAGACTCTCACTTGCCTTGTATCAGTTGTGACACTACAAATGAGATTCAATACCACGCATCTCATTTTAAACCAGCAGGAGGCTTTAGTTATTTACGCTTTGATGAAAACAATGTTCACAAGGCTTGTGTTAAATGCAATTCGTACTTAGCTGGAAACTTAGTGCCTTATAGAGTGGCATTAATCGAGAAAGTAGGAATAAGAGAAGTTGAAAGATTAGAGCAGCCGAATCAGTTGAAGACTTGGAATGCGGAAGAACTTCAAGAAATCATCACAACTTACAGAGCAAAGACTAAGGAGTTACTAAATGCAGTTTAGAAAAATAACAATAGAAGGAAAAAGTGTAACTCAAGTTCTAAGAGTTTGCAAGTGTGGCGATGAAAAATGGGTTAAATATTCAAGCACATCATTATTAAAACTTTGTGCAAAATGTGCAATAAACAAACTAAGACACAGTGATTCAAGAGCATCAACAGAAGCAGTGCCACAATGCACACCAGAGCAAGAAGCAGCAATGATAGATAACTTCTACAAGAATAGTAAGCCAAGTGCTACATTCCAAGACGAAGCGGCTAATCACGAACGCTTCAACAAAATTCAAGATGAAATCATAAAGAACAAAATCAAAGAAGAAGAACTAAGACTCAAAGAGTACCAAGAAAGCAAGGTGGAAGTCAAAAAAGAAGAAGTTGTTGTAGACGTAAAAAAAAATGGAAGTGAGATGAGTATTGATAATCTTAGAATCCATCTTTTGAATTACGAGAGACAGTTTAAAAATAAAAAAGAAGCGGTTGCACACTACACACAAGAAATTAATAAAGAGTTTGAAAGACTTGGTTATGAGAAAAGAGATGAACTTGTGGTGGACTTGACTGGCTTTGACAGCGTAGACCACTACTATGATTATCACGAAGCAATGAAAATAAAAAACAATTTAAGGGTGGCGTAATGAGTAGCGAAACAAAATCAAGTTTATATAAGCACTTAGCTTTCACAGTCTTGTATGCCTATTGTGCTTATGAATTTATAGTGAGGTTGGGTTGATGAAAATATATGAACTAGAAAAGATGGATCACTTTAAAGCAGAGTTTCACAACACAGAAACAGAAGAAATAGAAATCATACTCTCTGGTGTGTTTCTAGGAATGGATGGAGCTTACGCCAAGGTCCAGTATCACGGGGTGGAGTATGACAAAGAAGAACCTTTCTCATTCCTTCATGCTACAACAATAGTCGAAAAGGATTACTAATGAATAAACAAGAGATGATGGAAGAGATGAGAAATGATATTAAAGGCTATTCCCCAAGTTTTGAAGATGCAGTGTCTCATAAGGGATTCAATAAGCACCCACAGAGTAAAGAGTTTAAAGAGGCGGTATCAGATGGAAGCAAGACAGACTTCTATGATATTGGAGATGCTAAAGATGTAGATGATCTGTGTGAACACTGGGGATTGAGTTTCGATGAAGGGAATTGTCTTAAAGCGATTGTAGGGATAGCTAAAGGAAACAGACATAGCGGAACAAATAAACTAAGGGATGCAAGGAAGTTGGTTCATTATGCGAATAGAATATTGAAGAGAACATCATGAAAGTAGAAACAAACATAAAAGACATAGTTAAAGGTCTTAGTGATTTTGAGAAGAAGCAACTGCCTTATGCGACAAGTAAAGCATTGAATGATACAGCATTCCAAGTTAAAGATGCGCTTGTGGCACAGATGAAACAAAAGCTAAACAATCCTACTCCATTCACACTAAGAGCGGTCAAGGTAAAGAAAGCTACTAAGAAGAGTTTATATGCAGAAATCTTCATAAGTGACGCACAAGCCGAATATCTCAAGCGTGTTTACTATGGCGGTACTAAGTATCCAAAGAAGAAAGCCTTAGTAACACCTACTAAAGACTTGAAGCTTAACAAGTACGGAAACATAACAAGGAACAAAGTTAAGACTGTGTTAAATAGCAAGAACTACTTTAGCGGAACAGTCAAAGGCAAGGGTGGCACACGTAGCGGTATATTTAGAAAGTATAAAACTGGAAGGATTAAACAAATCATTATGTGGCAGCAAAAGAGAGAGGATAAGAAAATCCTAGAGTTTGATAAAGTTGTAAAGGGTGTAGCTGAAAGTAATATTGATGATAACTTTCAGAGAGCGTTGCAGTACGCAATCAGCACCGCCAGATAAAAAAAAGGTACTCCCTATAGAGTTTTTCATCAAGGGTAGTACGCGGCGTGTGTTTTTTTTAGATACAAAAGTTTGAAAGTTGTTAGAAAACCAAAACACCCCTAAAGGGGTAAAAGTTAACAAAGGAAATAGATTGTTAAAAAATGAAGAATTAAAGACAGCAAACGAGATACTTTTCTTACTTAATTCAGACCTAAGAGATGGGGAAAGCGAAATTATAAGTGCTGGCTTTTCTCGTGATGTAAAGAAGGGCAAAATCCCAACACACAGCAAACGTGGGAGTCCTAAAAAATTCTACTATTACTCAGAAGTAAGACCAAACTATAGCGAAAAGTTAACACATCTAGAAGTTGTTAAAAAAACAGATGAATTAAAAGAAGTTAATACAGAAGAAAATAACGAAGAATTAGCAGTGATACTTCAAGAAGCTCAAACAGCAGTGCAGAAAGTCCAGATAATAAAAGACTTTTGGACGGGTAAAATAAACCAACAGAAGTATGAAGTGGAAAAAGGTCTATATTATGCGAAAGAAGAAATAGACAAAGAAGCTGAAAGAATCCTAGTGAACTTCAGAAATAAAGTTTTAGGAATGGCTACAAAAATTGCACCTGCGCTTCTAGGGCTAGAAGATATACCGGAAGCTGAAAGCATAGTTTATGATGCTTGCTATGAAATCCTAGAAGAACTAGGAAGCTTAGATGCAATGGTTTAAAGTTGTTAAGCCACCTAAAAAACTCACAGTAAGTGAGTGGTCGGACAACTATAGAATATTATCTAGTGAAGCATCAGCAGAAAGCGGAAGATGGAAAACATCAAGAGCAGAGTATCAGCGTGGAATAATGGATGCGCTAAGTGATAAGAAAAATCATACTGTAGTGTGGATGAGTTCTGCGCAAGTTGGAAAAACAGAAGCACTCTTAAACATTATTGGCTATTTTGTTGACCAAGATCCATCCCCTATGCTTTTGCTTCAACCAACTTTAGAAATGGCACAAACATTTTCAAAAGATAGATTGTCTCCAATGGCTAGAGATACAAGCCAAATTACAAATAGACTATCAGACAATAAGAGCCGAACAAGTGGGAATACAATACTCCATAAGACTTTCAGCGGTGGACACATAACAATGGCGGGTGCAAACTCTCCGGCTTCACTTGCATCACGTCCGGTGAGAGTTGTTTTGTGTGATGAAATTGACAGATACCCGGCTAGTGCAGGAACGGAAGGCGACCCAGTCAATCTAGCATTTAAAAGAAGTACTACATTTTGGAATAAAAAACGGATGGTTGTATCAACTCCTACAGTAAAGGGGGCGAGCAGAATAGAAACAGCATACGAAGAAAGTGACATGAGAAAGTTTTATGTGCCTTGTTTTCAATGTGGCACTAAACAGGTACTAAATTGGCGAAATGTCAAATGGGATGACAATAAACCAAACACAGCTAAATACTACTGCGAGTCTTGCGGTGTAGCATGGAGTGACACACAAAGATGGATACTGGTAAAAAAAGGCGAGTGGATAGCAGAAAGTGAATCTAATGGCGTTGCAGGTTTCTGGCTGAATGAAATATACAGCCCTTGGGTTAAACTGTCAGAAATGGCAATAAACTTTATAGAAGCTAAAAAAAGCCCTCACACCCTAAAAACTTTTGTGAATACATCACTTGGCGAAACTTGGGAAGAAGATCAAGGCGATGGCTTAGAAGATGATGTGCTACACAAACGTAGAGAGAGTTACGAGGATATACCAAACGAAGCATTACTCCTTACTTGTGGTGTGGATATTCAAGATGACAGACTAGAGGGAGAGGTTAAAGCGTGGGGATTAAATGAAGAGTCATGGGGTGTCAAGACTTTCATAATTCATGGGCGACCATCTTTACCACAAGTATGGCACGACTTAGACGAAATTCTTTTATCTGCATACAAAAAAGAGGACGGAAGCAGCTTAAGAGTGAGTGCAACTTGCATAGATTCAGGTGGTCACTTCACAGATGATGTATATAAATATTGCAAGAAACGCGAGTTAAACAGAATCTATCCAATTAAAGGAGCTTCAACGGCAGGAAAACCAATCATATCAAGACCGTCTATAAACAATAAGCTGAAAGTAAAGCTTTTTATAATTGGAACCGACACAGCAAAAGAACTCATCTACTCAAGGTTACAAATAGAAGAGTTTGGCAGTGGCTATATGCACTTTAATAAATCATTTGATGAGGAATATTTCAAACAGCTTACAGCGGAAAAAATACAAACAAAATATGACAAAGGGCATCCGAGAAGAGTGTGGGTGAAAACAAGAGCGAGAAATGAGGCTTTAGATACAACTGTTTATAACTTAGCAGCTCTCTCAATTCTTAACCCAAATTTCAAAGCTATAAAAAGCAACAACGAGAAACCAATCAAAAAGAAAACAAAAACTACTCCAAATAAATATAAAGGTTTTAACAATGGCTGGAACAAATAGAAGCGTAGGTCGTCCTAGGTCACAAGACCCAAAAATGACAACACCAAACTATACACTTAAACAATCTACAATCATCGAGATTGATTTATTATCAGATGAACTAAATATATCAAGAAGTAGTTTGCTTCAAACTATTATTGAAAATGGGATAAATATTATAAAATTTACAAATTCCAATAAATAGGTACTACGAAATAACCCACCTTTTAAAATAAACTACAGTTAAGATAAGTAAAAAGGCTTTTTTTGACTGTAATTCAAATCCAAGAACAAATCGACAATATATTAAGCGCTATGGTGGCGAACCCTGCAAGCGATATTATTGAATACTCAGTTGGAGATAAAACAGTAAAAAGAAAAAGACAAGTTTTAATGGATGACTTGGCATTTTGGCGTGAAGAACTTTCAAGAGCTTTAGGTCGAAAAAGAACTATACATACAAGGTTTTAATTTTGGGCTTACTAAACTTCTTTAAATCAGAATCAAAGCCACAAAAACGTAGTAAAAGATTTTATGGTGCGACAACAAACAATCTTTTTGCATCATGGAACGCTTCGCAGACAACTACAAACGGACTAATCAAAAAAGATTTAAAAGTATTAAGAGCTAGAACTAGAGACTTATGCAGAAATAACCCTCATGCTAAAAAGTTTATGACTATGCTTAAAAATAATGTTGTTGGTTCATCAGGCATCAAACTACAAAACAAATCAAGAGACAATAACGGAAACTACGACAAAAGAGCTAACGATTTAATCGAAAATTCATTCAAAGAGTTTAGCAAAAAAGGAAACTGTGACGTTACAGGCTTATATAGCTTAATAGATATTCAAAAAGTCATAGTCTCAACAGTAGCACAAGATGGCGAGATAATCATAAGAATTATTAAAAATTTCCCAAATAAATTCGGAATAGCTTTGCAGATAATTGAAGCAGACCATTTAGATGAACAATACAATGATTTAAGCAAAAATATAAACATGAGTATTGAATATGACAAATGGGAGAAACCATCTTTTTATCATATATGGAAAAACAATCCAAACAACTACGAGCAGCAAAGCAACAACAAAAGAGAAAGAATACCGGCAAACCAAATCCTTCACATCTTCACAAAAGACAGAGTGAGCCAAAGTCGTGGTGTGACTTGGTTTCATGCGGTTATGAATGATTTAAAAATGTATGATGGATTTGCAGAAGCAGCACTTGTTGAAAAAAGATTAACAGCTTCAAAAATGGGATTTTATAAGACTCCTCAAGGAGAACAATATATAGGGGATGATGAAGATGAAATCGGAAACCCTATCAACGAAGCTACACCGGCACTCTTTGAAGTTCTTCCAAATGGATGGGATTTTGAATCGTTTGACCCTAAAAGTGGGAATGATAACTTTGTGGACTTTGGAAAAGCGATACTAAGAAACATAGCAAGTGGACTAGGTGTCTCTTATAACTCTTTAGCAAGTGACTTAGAGGGTGTTAATTACTCATCAATAAGAGCAGGTTTAATAGATGAGCGTGACCACTGGAAATCTCTTCAGGCTTGGTTAATCGAATCGTTTATGATACCACTTTATGAAGAGTGGCTCAGTATGCAACTACTCAAGCAAAACATCCAACTCCCTTTTAGTAAATATGACAAGTTTAATCAACCTTTGTTTATCAGTCGTGGTTTTGCATGGGTTGACCCACTTAAAGACGTCAAAGCGAACACAGAGGCTATTAATGAGGGCTTAAAGACAGCAACTCAAGTCCTAAGCGAGCAAGGCTTAGATATTGAAGAAGTTTACCAGCAACTTGAGAAAGAAAAACAACTTAGAGAAAAATACGGAATTAAAACAAACACAGAAATCCAAAACGAAGGAGTGCATAATGCAACTCAAGCCACAATTTAGAGACTTCCATGTAAAGGCGGTTGACAAAGAAAACAAAACGATAGAGTTGAGCTTCAGCAGCGAAGTTCCATACGAGAGATATTGGGGAGTAGAAATTCTAGACCACTCATCAACATCTGTGAACATGAAAAGACTCAACAATGATGCACCTCTATTGTTTAACCATGACAGAGACATTGTAATAGGAGTTGTGGAAAATGCACGAATCGAAGAAAACAGAGGAAAAGCCACTGTGAGATTCGGAAATAGTGCAAAAGCTTTAGAGGTGTTCAGAGATGTTGAGGATGGTATCCTCAAAAATGTATCCGTAGGCTACGAGATACACGAAATGGCAAAAGAGAGTGAAAAAGATGGTGTGGAAACTTATCGAGTAACAAACTGGCAACCATTAGAAATAAGCATAGTAAGTATCCCTGCTGATAACACAGTGGGAGTGGGTAGAGATAAAGACCTAGAGTTAAAAGAAATCAAAATTAAAAAGGTTGAGGAAATGAAAGAAGAAGTTAAAAAAATCGAAACTCAAGAAATTGACGTTAAAGCTATCCAAGAAGAAGCTAGAAAGTCAGAAGTTGAAAGAGTTAGAGAAATCAACGCTATTGGCGAAAAGTTTGACAAAAAAGAACTAGCATCGAAAGCGATTGAAGATGGAGTTGCGCTAAATGAGTTTAGAGCTAATATTTTAAGTGAAATCAAAATGGGGAACGAAATAATGACAAAATCGGTAGAAATCGGAATGACTGAAAAAGATAGAAAAGATTATTCTTTTGCAAGAGCTTTAAAAGCTTCAATCACTGGAGACTGGACAGGTGCAGAGTTAGAGCGTGATGCTTCTGATGCAGTTGGGAAAATGCTAGGTAACTCAGCAAGAGGTTTTTATGTTCCTATGGATGTATTGTCTCGTGACATTGATACAACTGCTGGTGCTTCAATAGTTTCTACTGATAACATGGCTGGAAGCTTCATTGAGATGCTTAGAAATAAGTCAGTTGTAATTAACTTAGGTGCTAGAACATTAACAGGCTTAAGCGGAAACGTAACAATTCCAAAACAAGTAGGTTCTGCTAACACTGCATGGATTGATGAAAATGGTGTGGCTGTTGGTGCAGACTTGACACTTTCTAGTATCGGACTATCTCCTAAGACTATCTCAGGAAAAACTGGTTACTCACGTCAAATGCTATTGCAAGGCAATCCATCAATCGAAAACCTAGTAATGTCAGACTTAGCTCAATCTATTGCTCTTGGTATTGATAAAGCTGCAATCGCTGGAACTGGTGCAGCAGGACAACCGACAGGAATCTTAACAACAACTGGAATCGGTTCCGTATCAATGGCAACAGCCGCAGGTGGATCTTCATTCGCAAAAGTTGTAGAGATGGAAACAACAGTTAAAGCAGACAATGCTGACATCAACACAATGAAGTATTTAACTAATGCTTCAACAGCTGGAACACTTAAAACAACTGAAAAAGCTGCTGGCTATCCTCAGTACATTCTTGAGAATGGAAAAATGAACGGTTATGACTGTGCGGTTTCTAATCAAGTAGCTGCTAACACGATTGTGTTTGGAGACTTTTCACAACTTGTTGTTGCAATGTGGGGTGGTTTAGATGTAGTTGTAAATAGAAGCAACGACAACGGTGGATACACTATCTCAGCATTCCAAAGTGTTGACTTCGGCGTAAGACACTCAGAGTCTTTTGCTGCAACTGTAGACGTGAATCAGTAGGCTGAATGATGTTTGAAGTACTGAAGCCAATTTTCATAAAAGGCACACCGTACCAAATCGGTGAAGTTGTTGAAGTTGATTCTTCCACAGCTTCACTTCTTCTTACTACAAAAGCAATTAAAAAAGCAGAAGTGGTTAAAGAAGTTTCAATCAAGTCAAAACGAACAAGAAAAGAGAAGTAATGAACTTAAAGCAGATGATGATAAACGACTTAGATAATTTTTACAATATCAACGACTTTGGAGTATCTGCCCAATTCAACTCACTTCCAATAGTGGTTTATTTTTTAGATGATATAGAAATATCAAGCAGTAGAGAAAGCGTAATAAGCGCAAAATCTAGCGATACAATAGGCATAGAAGTCGGCAGTGTAATAACAGTCGATGGAATTAGCTATGAAGTTTCTAATTTTGATTTTGTAAACTCAGAAGAGATAGAGCGAATCATCTCAATAGAGAAGGTTTAAAATGACTGAATCTGAAGCTATAAGCATTATCGAAACGGAAATATTGAAGACAATACCAAGTTTCAAAACAAATATTGTTTCAAGAGATTTTCACTCATTTTCAGAATACACAGCGACAATCGCAATTATTCTCAAAGAAGATGTGCTAACAAAGCAGACACTACTCGACCTATACACAAAACTAAAGAATGACTCAATCACAGAGATAGAGATAAGCAACACCTCAATAAATTTAAACGATTTAGATTTTGAAGTGCTAACTTTATCTGCAAATATAACAATAGGGGAATAAGATGGCATTAATTGACACATCAAAAAACAGTGTTTTATTTAAATATGGTGCTACACCAACAGCTTCAAATGTTGTAAACATTGAAGAAAAAGTAAGCATAGCACCAGATATTAAGCAAAGCGACTATAAAGAGCTTGATGGGGAACTAGGAAACACTAAGAGTTATATTGACCCAGAGCATACGACTACTACGTTTACAGTAAAAGCAAAACTTAGAGGGAATGATAAAACTGGTGTAGCTCCAGAATCTGCACCAGCGATTGACGATTTACTTAAAGCTAGTGGGCTTTCAGGAGCAGCGGGTGTGAGTGATTATACATACACACCTAATCATGGAACTTTAACACCAGCGCAAGCTACTGTTTATACAGATGGTAAAAAACGTGTAGCTGATGGAATCGTTTGTGATTTTAAACTAAGTGGTACAGTCGGAGAGTGCGCGGTTGTTGAGTTCTCAGCAAGCGGATACACAGACATCGCAGAGGTTTCAGAAGCTAACCCAGCAGTGACACTTGATAATGAATCATTAATGATTGTTAATAAGGTTTCAGCAGTAACAGTTGGAGGGTCAACATTTAATTTAAAGTCTTTTGAATTTACTTTAAATAATGAGGTTCAAGATATTTACGCAGTTAATATTGCAAAATATGAAAGAGTTGATTTTGACCCTAAAATTACTCTAACCGGCTATAGAGATTCAGCAGATACAGCATGGTCTGATTTATCAGCACAAGATTTAAAAACGATTGTAATCACACTTGGGAGTGGTGCTGGAAAAACAGTAACATTAACTATTGATTCAGCAAGACCACTAAACAATAACGAAAGTGATGATAGTGGAAAACTAAGTATTGCTAAGGAATTTAGATGCTTAAAAGATGCCACAAGTTCACACCATTTTGAGTTGATGTTTAGCTAAACATTTCACAGGTGGGTTTTTGTAGTTCCCACCACTTTTAAAAACTACTAAAAAACTACTAGGAAAAATTATGAAATTAAAATTAGACAGCAATAACAGAAAGTTTATAGAAATTAGCATTGAACTAAAAGATAAAGAGTTTGAACTAAAGTATTATGAAAAAAATACAAAACAGATAGATGCTATGAAATCTTTAGCAAAAGATGAAAAAACAAAAATGTATCAATTTGAAGATTTAAACAAAGAACACTTCTTAGAGAATTTGAAAGGCGATGCAAAGGCAATAAAATCGCTTATCGTATTCTATGAGGAAAATGGTAATTTCTATGAGTTTATAAACGAGTGTGACTCAGAGTTGGGAAAGCTAAAGAGCAAAGGTTAAGTAGCCTTTTTTCTTGGTGTGAGCAAAATGCAAAAGGAACTGGCGAATTAGATTTAGCTAGTGATGAAAAAAAGGAACTAAAAGAAAATGAATTATCTAAAACAGTTTTTTATGATGATGACAATGAACTTTTTTTACTCACAAGGCTATTTCTTCAAATCCCTTTTGAATACTCAGCTATGGGGGCAGTTGGTAAAAAATATGAAGCAGTTAAAGATTTTTTACAATGGAATGATTTTGATGTTAAAGAGTGGACTCCGATTGTTTTACGAATGGGTAATGTTTGGGTTAATGCTAGCAAGAACAAGTAAAGGCTTTTAGTTATGAATGATTTAAAAATTAAAATTAAAGTAGATAGCAATACTGGAGAATTAATTGTTACTAGAAAAGAGTTTGATAAACTCGGAACATCAGTAAAAACAACAGAGTCTAAAATTGAGTCTATGTCAAAAAGAGCTACACAATCTTTTGATGTTATGAAAGTTGCGGTAGCTGGAGTGATAGGCTCACAGGCATTACAATCTATTGTAAAATACTCAGACACATGGACTGGTGTCGAGAGTAGATTAAAATTAGTGACAAATGGCACACTAGAATTAATAGACACGCAAAGCGATTTATTTAATATTGCAGAAAAATCAAGACAGTCATACGAATCAACAGCTACGCTATACACAAGAATGGCACAAGCGACAAAGAACTTAAACATACCACAAGATCAACTACTAAGAACTACAGAAACTATCAATAAAGCATTAGTTGTAAGTGGTGCATCAGCAAGCGAAAGTTCATCAACATTACTGCAACTATCTCAAGCTTTAGCTAGTGGAGTTTTAAGAGGCGAAGAGTTTAACTCTATCGCAGAAAATGGCGCAGAAGTTTTAAATATTTTAGGAAAAAGCTTAGGAAAAACAACAGGCGAGCTTAGAAAAATGGCTACAGAGGGGCAACTAACTACAGATGTTGTTCTTAAAGCACTAGCAGATGGTGCAGAGGATGTAGATAAGAAATTTCAAAGCATGAACTTAACAGTATCTCAAGCCACACAATCTTTTGATAATAATATTGGACTTTTAATAAAGAGAGCATCAGATGGTACTGGCGTTATGTCAAATCTTGCAACTTCTACAAAGTGGTTTGGTGAAGCACTTGTAATTGCAGATGAATATTGGTTTGGAGACAAAACACTAGTGGCAGAAAGAGCAAGAATACAACTAGATGATGATTGGTATCATATTAACAAAAGAAATGCTGGGCTGATTCAAGAAACAAATAAAACAATATTACCAACAAGTATAGACCTAAGATACAAAGCAGCAGATGCACTTGGTATAACTTTCCAAAGCACAAAAGATTTAACAGAAGCAGAAATAAACTTAGCACTTGAAGCAAAAGCATTAAATGATATTTTTGAAGACTATACCAAAGTAGCGCAAGAGAGCTATGATGCAGATATGGCTTATTATGAAGCACAGTTAAAAGTTACAGATGCAATAGAAAATGAAAATATACTCATCCAAGAAAACACACAGCAAAAAGAGATAAACTCTGATGCTACAGATAGACTATCACAATCAACGATACAACTAGCAAACGCTACATCTTTTTTATATGATACACAAGGAAACCTCAGAGATGATGTATTTAGACCTTCTTCAGGTGGAGTTCCATTAAGTGATGATGGGTATTTTACAGCCAGTTCTATCCTTCCATTGACAGGGATGGCGCAGAAGGAGGTAGATTATAAATCGTCATTGCAACAATCTTGGAGCATAACAGAGTCATACACAGACACAAACTATGACTTTATTGATTCTGCTAGTGAAGCTATAGACGTGGTTGAAGAGTTCATAGATGTTATCTCAAACGATTTTATAGATAGTATCACAAGCACAATAAACTCATTATCTTCTATCGGAACAACACAAACATTTAATGCAGTATCTTATCAAAGCGCTCTATCAAATATTATTCAAAAACAAAAAGATTTAGTTGCAAATCCTTTAGATGTAGATTTGGGCGCACAATACGCAGATGCTTATGGAACTTTTATAAGTTCATCAAACGACTATCTTGGAAACATGAGCAACTTCAAATCTAAAAATGATTATATGATAGCGCAATCAACGATCGGCTCACAAGCAAGTTCATTCGAGAGTACAGCGATGGCAACTGTTGACGTGTTAGACTCGATGAATAACCTATTAGGCTCAATCAATCAAGCATTTGAAGATGGGATATTATCAGATGAAGAAAAATTAACAATATCAAGTGTAGCCGATAATGTAAACACAAAAAATGAAGCACTACTTGGAACAGATGGCGCAATATCTATAGCGGTTGGAAGCCAAAAATATTATGACAACTCAGGTTTAGCAACAGACTTAAACATATCAGCACAAGAGTATTTTAATAATACTTCTCTTATGAAAGATGTAACATTTAAAACCACAGATGTGTCAGGTCTCTATACGGGTGGAAATATAGGTGTGACAGAAACGACACCACTAAATATAAGTGGTCTAGCTACAGACGAGAATGTATCGAGCCTAACCTACTACGACAACAAAGACTTAATGAAAAATGCTACTTTTACTGATAAAGGTATTACTGACACAGAATTAACAGCTCAAAGTTTATACACAGGTGGGGACATTAAAGCTGAAGTAAACACAATTAGCGGTTTTGCTAAGGATTCAACATTTACATCTACAACGGGCATAAAAGTTGATAACGCTATAGCTGATGTTTCAGGTTTAATGAAAAACAGTACGTTCAGCGACAAGGGTATTACTGACACAGAATTAACAGCTCAAAGTTTATACACAGGTGGGGACATTAAAGCTGAAGTAAATACTATATCTGGTTTTGCTAAAGATAGCTCACTTGTCGGAGATAACTCAGTAGCTGCCACTGTTAAGGCTTTAATGGGTACCGCAACATCGGGAATTACTATCTCAAGTATTGGAACTGCTACAGGAACTTTAGCCGTAGCTACAGGGCTTGATGTGAAGGTATCGAATATAGATGCGAGTAATTCAGCTATTGAAGCAAATACAGCAATGTCTCAAATAGAAAGTGTTGTTAAGGAATCTTCTGATTACAAATATGCTGAGCCAACAAATAGCAAAACATTTTTTGAGTATGTAGATACAGTAAAATATGACTATACAGAAGAACCACCAGAGGGAACTTTGAAGTCAGTCGCATCGACTATGCACAGAGCCCACGATGCAGTATTTAATGGTATTACTCAGAAGTGGTCAAATGACAACTGGTATGAAAGTGAAATAAATTATGAATACTACGCAAACGGTGGCTTTACTGGTTCAGGCTTAGGTAGACCGGATTCAAGTGGTTTCAAACCTGCCGGAATAGTACACGAGGATGAGTGGGTAGCACCAAAGTGGATGGTAGAAAGCAATCCGTCACTTTTTGGAGCGTTAGAGATGCACAGACTTGGAAAATCATCAGCATCAAACACATCATCAAGCAACGCTTCATCAAACAACTCATCAAACAAAACAGATGGATATTTATATGTATTACAAGATGAAATGAAACAGATGAACTTTTTATTAAGACAACTTACAGACGGTGGAAATGCTATGAAAACAAAGGCTGTATCGTGAAAATACTTCAAAACCAAATAACAGAATATGAAAGTGCAAACTTTAGTGAAACAGAGACTCTATGGAGTGATGTTGCAACATACAACTATGGAAATCAAATAAGATACGGTCACTTCATATACACATACGCAGGTGCAAATACAACAAACACAACAGACAATCCAGAAGTAGATTTTGCAAAACTACCAACAGAGAGAAAATGGATTAAAACAAGTCCAACAAATTATTATGCGATGCTAGATGGAGAAACACAAACCCAAACACAAAATGCAGAGACCATTAGCATCACAATAGCAACTTCAAACTATGATGCACTTTCACTTTTAGGATTGTTTGCTAAAAGCGTGTCTATATCATTAACAGACAATGCAACAAGTGAAGTTGTTTATGAAAAAGATATTGACTTAATAGACACAAAAGCAATTATAGATTTTCAAACATACGCATTTAATGAGAATCAACTTTTGCCATCTTTATATATAGATGATATTCCATTATATATAGATGGCACACTATCTATAACGATTAACAATTCAGGAAGCACAGCGAAATGTGGTCGATTGGTTTGTGGGAGAACTTACTACATCGGAGATACTGGATATGGAATAAATTTAGGTCAAGAATCATACTCAACAAAAGAAACAGACGTTTTTGGAAATACTACTCTCATACACTCAAATAGTTTAAATTTAGACAGTTATGAGGTAAATGTTTTAACAAGTGCTGTACCAAACATTAGAAGAAGATTTAAAGAACTGGATGCAGTAGCAATTCTTTTTATAATGGACGAAAAAGAAAACTCAAACTTAGAAAACCTATTAAACTTCGGCTACTACCAAAGCTTTAATATGCTTATACCAAACTCAGTACTTAGTACAGCTTCACTTCAAATCAAGGGGATATTATAATGCCAACACAAATAACACAGTTCACAAAGACACCTTCGAGACAAAATCCATCGACTTTCTCTCAGGACATGGACACACGATTGTCTGAAGAGAACTCTCGTATAACGCAGATGAACACACAAACGACTGAAAATAATACACTAGCGCTGCAAGTTGCAGCAGATAAAGTGGTAGTAGAAAATAGCAAAGCAATAGTTATTCAAAAAGTAGAAGAAGCTAATGATAATATTGCATTATCCCTTCAGTACAGAAACGAAGCAATAGCGGCAAAAGAGTCCATAGATGGGTATATAGTGCCAACAGAAGCAACATACACACCAAGTACAATAGACACAAAAATTCAAAACACAAGACTTGAGAACTTTCTCGGGTTTAATTTTTAAAAAGGAAATATTATGGCAACAACAACAGCAGTTTTAAAAGAAAGAGCATTAGTTCTCATAGCGAGTGCTACAAATTTAGAAGATATTAGTTATTTAACAAAGAGTATGAGCGATAGTGGTCAGCTTGATGATACTATCAATAAAGCAATTTACGACAAAGTGTTTTCACTTTCGCCAACCGCAAGTGCTAAAGAAGTTGCTTACATTATTAAAGCTTTAGAGAACGCAGATGCTTATAGCACAGATACTTATCAAATAGGTACAGCTGGACAGATTGGTTTTGGTGTTGCTACTTGTCCTAGCTACTTAGTTCCAGATGGGTGGACGGGAATGGCTGGACATGACGACATCGCATCGCCAAACTATGGAAATTATACAGATGCAAACGGTAGTGTTTTAGTCTATATTCCTAAGCACTACTACAAATATGTAGGAAATGAACTTTATATATCACAATACGCAGCGAGTGGATATGTGGTAGATAGAAGTTTTATAAATGCTGGTGCAGAAGTAAATGGATTATTTATTTATAAATATGGTGCTTCAAATTTAAATGGAGTTTTCGCAAGTCAAAAGATGGGAAATCCATTAAGCACGAGTTCTGCTCATAACCCTATTAGCGGATTGACTGGCTCTCATGCAAACAACTACGGTGGCTTATATACAGCTGTAAAAACGGCAGGAACTGATTATTACTTAACTTCAATATTCAACTACTCAATGCTAGCTCGTCTTGCGTTTGCTCACGGTAAAGCTGCAACATCTACAACTGCCTGTGCATATATAGATGTTAATCCAAAAATGCCTAAAGGATGTCTTGCGAATGTACTTCGTGATGTGAATGATAGCGGGGTTACTTTTACATCAGATGGCTATAGTAATTGTGCAAAAACTGGAAGTGGAACTCCATTCGCAAAGACAACTCACAATGGTCAAGAGTGTGGAATAGCAGATTTGAATGGAAACATGTGGGAAGTTGCAAGCGGATTTATTCGCTATGACTCAGATGGTTTTTTAGTACTCAAAGAGTCTGTAGATATTCGCTCGATCGTAAACGACAGCGTAACTACAGCAGGAGGCGGTGCGTATGATAGAGACTTATATGATGTCATAGACATTAGTGATTTAGTATCTGCAAATGATGGCTGGACTTATCTTGGAAATGGAGCTGAGTCTGTTTTTGCAATGAGTACAACAAGAACAACAGCAGAGTATAAGAGAACTGCACTTGGAATCCCAAAAGCAACTGGTGTGAGCGCAAGTGGAACTACAGAGTTTGGCAACGATGGTGTTTACAGATATCTAAGAAACGAGATGGCGTGTCAATGTGGTGGCAATTGGAGTTACACTTCCTATGCTGGTGCTTTTGCTATGCATTTGTACTATTACCGCACGACCTCGCTTGACCTTGTGGGCGGTCGTGCCTCGTTTCTTGTGTGAGTGAACGATAGTGAGCGGGAGTAAGTAAGAGATGGGCATTCATTCAGAATCGATTTTAAATCGTAAGTTTATGCAAATGATGAAGTTATTAAACATATATCTTAATCATTTTCCAAGACATGAAAAGTATGCACTATCAAACAACATACGCAACACCGCATACGGTATCTATGACCTCATTACTGAGTGTCAAAAGAGATACTATAAAAAGACATCACTAACAGAACTAGATGTGAAACATGAAAAGCTAAGAATGCAAGTATATCTAGCAAATGAACTTGGGTATTTTACATTCAAAGATGGAAAACAAAGTAAAGATGTTGACGCATCAAAAAGATTTTTAGCAATATCTAGTCTCATTGATGAGATAGGGAAAATTATAGGAGCTTGGATAAACAAGCTTCGTGATGCTGGAAAAATATAATGAATGAAGGGCAACATAGCAATATGAAATCTGAGCAGATGGCGTGTCAATGTGGTGGCAATTGGAGTAACACTTCCAATGCTGGTGCTTTTGCTATGAATTTGAACAATAACCGCACGAACTCGAATAACAATGTGGGCGGTCGTGACTGTTTTTCTAAACTTGAAACAACAAAAGTTGATACTAGAAAAAGAGGGGTATGTTGTCCTGGTAAAACCGAAATCAAAAATGAGGAAAGTCTTTTGAGTAGCAGTGTCAAAAATCAGACTAAATCGAAACGAATAGGCTATCTCTTTGAGAGGGCATTTAGTAAAGAAAATCTTTATGCTGCATTTTTAGATGCACGAAAAGGAAAAAGGGTAAAACGTGCAACATTGAAGTTTGAAGTAAATCTTGGAGCAGAGATAGAAGCACTATATAGTGAATTAAATAGTGATACCTATAGACCAAGAGCATATTCACAGTTTTATGTATATGAGCCAAAAAAGAGACTTATAAACGCTCCGTTTTTTAGAGACTTAGTTGTGCAGCACGCCATTTATAGAATTATATATCCTCTATTTGACAAGTCATTTATAGATACATCTTATGCGTGCAGAAAAGGTGGCGGCACTCATAAAGCAAGTCACTATACACAAAGAGAGATGAGAAAATATAGTGGAGATTTATACTTCGTAAAGCTTGATATTAGAAAGTTTTTCTATTCCATAGACAGAGACATACTTAGAAAGATGTTTGAGAAGAAAATCAAAGATACAAGATTTGTAGACTTGATGTGTGAATTTACAGAGATGAATACAGATAAAGGCATACCAATCGGAAATTTACTTTCACAACTCTATGCACTTATATATCTAAATCCATTGGATCACTTTGTAAAAAGAGAGTTAAAGGTTAAAAGCTATGTTAGATATGTAGATGATTTTGTGTTGATTGGATTAACACTTGATGAGGCTAAACAAGCAAAAGCAAGATGTGAGAAGTTTGTGCAAGATGAGTTAAATTTAGAGTTGTCGCACTGGCATATTCAAAAGATAAAAAGAGGGATTAACTTCGTAGGTTATAGAACATGGAAACGCATTAAGTTTGTTAGAAAACATAGTATTTATAAAATGAAAAAAGCTATTAAAAAATTAAAAGTTGAGTCAATAATTTCGTTAATCGGTCATGCGAAAAGTACTGGAACTATTCCATATTATAAGAGATTGTTGATTGAATTTGAGATTTTTAATTTATTACCAAAAAGGAGTGTGAGATGTTTAAGTATGTAAAGTTTGAAAAAGTAGAGACTGAGTTTACAGTCTTGGAATTTAGAGGTGCTGATGATTCAGTAAAAGTAAATCATTTCGATGTTGATGTTGTAAGCTTGGAGTCAGAAAGTGATACAGACATTGTAGCACTCATGAATGCTCAAGATGAAAGAATCAACTGCGTGGAGATTACACAAGAAGCGTTTAAAACTCTTGTTGCAGATTCTGCACAGCTCAACCGCATAAGAGAAGTCGTAGCAAGTGAGATAGCTAAAAGATACACGATAGCTGATGAGATAGCTATGAGTAAAAGAGCGGCTGATGATTTGAAGCGAGTTGATTATGAAGCGTATGTGAATGAATGCTTATCAATAGGTTATGGACTTAAAGCTGAGATAGGGTACTAAGTGAAAATAGTTCAGGTACCTAAATTCATCCTACCTATGGGCTATGGGCTGACTCTTTACAAGCTAGTTCTAGTTCGTAAAGATTCTCAAGACTTTCCTTATGTTATAGCTCACGAGAGTAAGCACGTAGAACAATGGACTAGGATAGGATTCTTCAAGTTCCCATATCTCTACATAAAAGAATGTATAGCTAAAGGGTACTGGGAAAATAAGTATGAGATTGAAGCGAGATACTACGGTAGGATGAATAGAGATAAATATATGGAGTATATGAAATGAGTTGGTTTACAAACATACTAAGTGGTGGAGTAGATAAGATTGTAGATAGTGTAGGTA